>Ga0209131_1001021_pt1 | contig 19352 bp, 18 predicted proteins | sample GraSoi_2013_40cm_FD_185826 | JGI IMG/M metagenome (GOLD analysis project Ga0209131, IMG submission 185826) | Grasslands soil microbial communities from the Angelo Coastal Reserve, California, USA - Sample 9_17_2013_40cm (SPAdes) (version 2) | ecosystem: Environmental > Terrestrial > Soil >... | reverse complement strand
TGAGGCAGCCCCGCCAGCAGCCGCGCGGGGCCAGGGTCGGCGAAGGCAACCCCGGCGCCGGAATCGGAGACCAGATGCGCGAGCTCGGGCGCGGTGCAGCCCGGATCGGCCAGCACCACCACGGCACCCGCCCGGAGTGATCCGAGATAGCAGCGCAGAAATCCCAGGCCCGGCCCGGCGGCCAGCAGCACCCGCTCGCCGGGCTGGAGCCGCCGGGCCAGCCAGCCCGCTAGCCGCGCCGCATCGGTATCCAGTTCTGCGTGCGTGATCGGCTCGCCATCGACGGTGAGAGCGACCCGTCCTGGCACTCGGCCTGCCGACGCGGCGGCCAGCTCCGGGATGGTGGCCTCGCCCAGCCGGTCGACGTAGGCAGGCAGATCCGTGACGCCGGGAAGATGCGCCCGCCACCCGGCCCGGCTCCATTCCTCGCCGGTGCTCATCCCGTCCCCGCCGGTGTTCATCCCGTCCTCATGGCGCTCATCCCGCGGTCGGCGCGATCACCCGTGCCCAGGCTGATCTGTTCGCCTGCCTCTCCGCACGCAGCCGGTCGAGCAGGCCAGCCGCGGCCGCCACGCTCTTGACGCTGGCCGACGCCCGGGGGTCCTGCATGGCCATTTCCTCGGCGAGGGCGGCCGCGACCTGGCCAGGGTCGTCCTCGACCCGGTTGACCAGGCCTATGGCCAGCGCCTCCGTGGCCGTCACCCAGCGCCCGGTCATGGCCAGCTCCATCGCGGTGCCGCGGCCGACGAGGTCGGTGAGCACCCACGCCCCCACGGCCAGGCCGCGGCCGGCCGGCCCGATCCAGCGCAACTTCGCCGTCGGCCCCGCGATCCGCAGGTCGGCGGCTGCCGCGAGTTGTGCCCCGCCACCTACCGCCGGCCCGCTGATCACCGCGATAACCGGCCCCGGCCTGGTGATCATGATTTCGTAACACCCGTATAGCAGGTCGGAGACGGTAGCCCGGTCGGCATCGGGGATGTTCAGGTCGGCGCCCGCGCAGAACGCCCGGGGGTCGGTGCTGGCGAGCACCACCGGGGCGGTCTCCTCCTGCCGGAGTGCATCGCGCAGAGCCTGGGCCAGGTCCAGATCGATCGCGTTTCGGCGCTCAGGGCGCGACAGCAGCAACCACCGGTAGCCGACGGGGCTGTGCTCTATACGCAGGTGGGAATGCACCATACGCGGCTCCCGGTGGACGGACCGTGCGATGTGAAATATGGTATACCAAGCGGCGGATCCCCAACGGCGGCCTCGCCGGGCCCGGTCACCAGCGGAAGCCGGGACTACCATGAGCCGACGGACCGGCAGGCCTTGGGCGATGGCGGCCGGCTATGAGTTACGGGAGGCATCTTGTGCGACCCACAGCGATGACGCATGTGGAGTCTCCGCCCAGCGTGCTACCCGGTTACGTGAGCAAGACGGACATGGTGGCCGCCCTCATCCGCCAGCTGATCATCACCGGCGAGCTGCCTGCGGGCAGGCAGCTGAGACAGCGGGACCTCGCCCAGCGGTTCCACGTCAGCCAGACACCGGTCAGGGAAGCGCTGCGGAGACTGGAGTCGGAGGGCCTGGTCATCGGGGATACCCACCGGGGATTCACCGTGGTGGAGCCCGACGATGGCCCGGTCGAGGAGAACTTCCAGATCCGGGCGGCCCTGGAGTCGCTGGGCGCGTCGCTGGCAGCCCACAAGATCGATGCCGATGGTATCGGCCGCCTGCGGGACCTGAATGACCAGATGCGGGCGCTCGGCGAGGACGACTCCCGGTACGCGGACCTGAACCGGGAGTTCCACTTCATGGTGTACGAGCATGCGGGGAGTCCGCTGCTGCTGTCACTCATGCGGCTGCTCTGGGCGTCACTGCACGGCGGGCCGCCGATTTCGCGCACACACGCCGAGTCGGCCCGCCAGCATGACGAGATCCTCGACGCGCTGAGCGCCGGGGACGCAGCCGCGGCGGCCGCGAGAACTCATCAGCACATCATGAGCGCGGCACCAGCCACCGGGCGGTAGCACGGCATGCCAACGATCACGGCTGACGACGGCGTAACGCTCTATACGGAGACCACCGGCACCGGCGTGCCACTGCTCTTCATCCATGAGTTCGCGGGTGACCACCGGAGCTGGGAGCCGCAGGTGCGGTTCTTCACCGGTGGGTACCGCTGCATCACCTACGCGGCCCGTGGATACCCGCCGTCGGACGTGCCCGAGGATCCGACCGCATACTCGCAGGAACGGGCAGTTGCCGACGCGGTCGCGGTGCTGGACGGGCTCGGTGTGAGCCGCGCCCACGTGGTCGGCCTCTCGATGGGCGGGTTTACCGCCCTGCACCTGGCGGTGCGCCACCCCGGCCGGGTCGCCTCCGCGGTCGTGGCCGCTGCCGGGTACGGCGCACTCCCGGAACGCCAGGAAGCGTTCCGCGCCGAGTGCGACGCCATCGCCAGTGCCTTCGAGACCGAAGGTGCCGTGGGGGTGGCAGCCCGCTACGCGGTCGGCCCGGCCCGGGTGCAGTTCCAGAACAAGAACCCGCGCGGCTGGGCGGAGTTCGCCGCCGCGCTGGGTGAGCACTCGGCGCTCGGGGCCGCGCTGACGATGCGCGGTGTGCAGGCGGCCCGGCCGTCCTTCTGTCACCTGCAGGATGAGCTAGCGCAGGTGCGCACGCCAGTGCTGCTTGTGGTCGGTGACGAAGACGAGGGATGCCTGGAAACCGCACTGATGCTCAAGCGCACCATCGGCCCCTCGGGCCTGGCCATTCTCCCCCGGACCGGGCACACGGCCAATCTTGAGGAACCAGACGTGTTCAACTGGGTTGTGGACCGGTTCCTCGCGGCCGTCGAGCGCGGGGCCTGGCGGCCCCGTGATCCGCGGTCGCGGTCAGCCTCCACGACCGGAATAGGGCCCTCGCCACCGCCAGCGGCCGATTCCCGGGAGCCGGAGCCGCCTGACCTCCCGCTGGAAACACCGTTCGTGAGATAGACCCCAGCCTCAGATGGCGCCTTTGGTGAGCAAGAAGCATCCGTATGGGCGGCTCTCGGAGGTAGCGATAACCGCCAAGGCTTCCCTCGACCTGCGTAGAAGCCCGTTCGCTCCAGCGATGCGACCGAAATGCTCCAGCCCCTCGGCTTCCTCGGCGAGCTTGCATTGACAGACACGGACTCGCGCTGTGTGATGATTTTGGCTAGGTGGGCGGTGCGAAACAATCCGGTTACCACGGGCTGCCGAGGGCGACCGTCAGTGCCTCGCCGCTCACCGCCGCCGCGTCATCACTGACCAGGAAGGCGATCACCTTCGCCACGTCGTCAGGTTCTAGCAGGCGGCGGGCCGGATAGCTGGCGGTGCGCTCAGCCCACACCTGCTCGACGCTCACCTCGCGGCGCTCAGCCTCCTGAAGCGCATCGGCGTCAGCCATGGCCGTGCCCCGGACCCAGCCAGGCAGGACGGCGTTCACCGTCGCGCCATACGGGGCTAGGTCCTGTGCGGCACTGCGAACCAGGCCTAGCAATCCGGCCTTAGAGGCGGAGTACGCGGACATGGCCGGCGCACCGGTCGAGCCGGCCGTCGACCCGACCGCCACGAACCTGCCCCAGCCAGCGTCCTTCATATGCGGTGCGACAAGGTGCATTAGCGAGAACGCCGCGTCCAGGTTGACGGAGAGCGTTCGCTGCCAGGCGGTCAGGCTCATATCCCAGATGGCGCGGTCCAAGTAGCCGCCGAGGCCGGCGGCGTGGACCACGATCAGAGGGGGCGCGAGCCGGACCGCCTCAGTGACGAGCGTGTGAGCTCCCTCTGACGTGCTTAGATCGCACGGCAGCGAAACGATCTCGCCTTCGCATGCCGCCACCTTCGCTAGCCGGTCCTGGTCGCGACCAGTCGCCAGGACCCGGGTGCCACCGGATGCGAGCAGCCGTGCGGTCGCGGCACCGATGCCGCTGCTCGCGCCCGTGACAATGGCGATGCCGCCGGACGGCGGCCGCAGGCGAGCCGCGCCTACTTCGACAACCACAGGCTGGCCCACTCGGCGTTTCCAAGCGGGATACCGGTGCCTGATGGCCGCACGCCCTGAACCTTCGGCGACAGGAGATCGAGCTGCTTGTTGTAGGCCGGAATGATGTATCCGCCCTCGTTAAAGTCGATCCGCTGCATCTGGTGGATCAGGTCGGTTTGCTTCGCCTTGTCGACCGTCGCGTTCGCCTGCTTGTACAGCGAGACGTAGGACGGGTTGTTCCAATGCGTCTCGTTGAAGGGCGAGGTGGTGAGCATGCCCTGGGCTACCTGGCTGAGATAGGGGCTGTAAGCCCAGAAGTCCTGGGCGAAGTTCCAGTGGAGGTAATTCGGGCCATAGAAGGTGCCGACGGGCACCTTCTTGATGTTGACGGTTACGCCGGCCTGGCTGGCCTGCTGCGCGAACACCTGCGCGGCCTGCAGGACGCCGGGGGCGATGTCCGCTGTCGTGAGCCCCAGGGTGAGCTTGGAGTGACCGGCTTTGGCGAGCAGTGACTTGGCCTGCGCGATGTCCTGATGCCTGGCTAGCGATCGGTCATATGCGGGGTCCCACTGGCTGAAGATGTCGTTGCCGACCGAGCCGAATCCGCTGAGCGAGACGGTGATCATCTGCGGCCGGTTAACGATCAGCCGGAATGCCTGCCGCACCCGCACGTCGTTGAACGGCGGCTGATCGACGCGCATGGTGAACGGCGTCCACTGCCCGGGCAGCGACGTGACGGCCGAGAGGCCGCTGGAAGTAGCCTGGCCGGACAGGGTGAGCGTCGCCTGAGCGTAGGCATCGACCTCGCCGCCCTGGAGCGCGTTGAACGCCGCGGTGTCTGAGGCGAATGAATCAATGATGGTCAGCGAGTTCAGGTAGGGGCGTCCGGATTGGAAGTAGTTCTTGTTCGCTGTGAATACGCTCTGCTGGCCGGGAGTGAAGCTCTGGAAGGCGAATGGCCCGGTGCCGACCGGCTTTTTCGGGTCGTAACCAACAGGCACGACACCGAAGTTGTACACGGCGGAGATCTGTTCGGGGAACGACGCGTAAGGCGTCCGCATCTTCAGCCGCACGGTCCGGCTGTCGAGCGCCTTCATGCCGGACGGATCGAGCGGAGCTAGCGCGCTCGCTCCGTTGAGCGGGCTCTTCGGATTCATGATGCGTCGCAGCGTGAAGATGATGTCATCGGCGGTGAGCGGTTTCCCGTTGTGGAAAGTGACGCCCTGCACCAGGCGGATGTCCCATTGGGTGGCGTCAGCGTTGGGCGTGAGTTCCGTGGCCAGGTCGTTCACCACTTGGGCACGCGAGTTCAGCCGCACGATCCCGTTGTAGAGCGCCATGACGCGCAGCGCGTCCGGCTGAGTCACTTCCCGGCCGGCGTCCAGCGTGTCGCTGCTGCTCCCGCCGAGGATGGCGACGCGCAGGTCGCCACCGTGCCGCGGACCGCCGCTCCCGGCCGACGAACTGGAGGCAGGCACGGAGCCTGATCCGGACGAGCACGCGTCGAGCAGGGGCGCGGCGGCCGCCGCCGCCCCAGTGGCCGCGGCGAGCTTGAACATGCTGCGGCGGCTGAGTGATTGCGCGATTCCGGATTCCGGGGTACCCGTCGGTCTCATGGCGATCCTCCCTGGTTGTGCAGCAGATATGACCCGCGGCCGGGGGCGGAGCGCTCAGCGCTCAGCGTGGCCTGGAACCGGTACCGATCCGCGCGGAAAAGGCTGCGGCTCAACTCGATGGCGCGAAGACCGGTGTCATATGTCACAGCCGACGTGATCAGCGCGGCCGATCCTGGTGCAACGTCGAGGAGCGACGCCTCCCACTCGCTCACGACCGACGCCTGCACCACATACTCGGCGCGTGCGGGTTTCACCCCGCCGGCTCGCAGGTGCGCGTACAGCGAGCCATTCGCGAGATCGGCGCCGGCTATCACCTCCGCGACATGCTGGGGCAGTCGGGTCACCTCGATCCCAATCGGCACGCCCGCTAGCCGCCGCAGCCGGGTCAACTCGAAGATCTGGCTAGTCGCGGAAATGTCCAGAGCGGCCGCCTCGTCCGGATGCGCCAGGCGAGTGCGCGCCGCCAGCACGTCGGACGTGGCCGCCGCTCCGGCTTCGGCGGCCATCTCGGAGAAACTGAGCAGCGCGTTCGGTTCGCCAAGTGACGGTTCGCACACGATCCACCCCCGGGCCGCCGGGCGGATCAGACCGAGATCCCTGAGCCGGCCGAGTGCGCGGCGCACGGTGCCTCGGCTGACCGCGAACCGCTGGCACAGGTCCCGCTCGGCGGGCAGCCGGTCGCCGGGCGAAATGCTGCCTGCGCGCAGTTCCCCGCGCAGTTCCTCCGCGACCAGCTCGAAGCGCAGCGGGCTGCCATAAAGCGCCCCTATACGTTCGGCCTGGCGAACCATGGGGCGAAGCATAGACCTAGCCTCAGAGCCAAGACAATACCATCATTAGACCAAAGAAGGCCCATGCGATCGGATCACCGGTGAGTAGTACCTCTCGGCCGAGTTCGGCTGATTCATTGACCAAGCTGGCATCCAACTCTAAGGTGACCAGCAATAACTCGCCATCTCCCGCTACGCACGGCCAGCGGACCAAAGCAGGACCGAAGGAGGCCCGCTCGCGAAATGGGCGCCGAACCAGCGGTGCTCGGCATTGACGTCGGGCAGACGGGCGCTCGCGCGGAGGTGATCGCCTCCTCCGGCCGAGTCCTCGGGTCTGGAGAAGTGCCCGTGCAGGTCGCGGCCGCGGCGGGACGGGCTGAGCAAGACGTGGCGGCTTGGATTGCTGCCGTCGATGCGGCGAGTAGGTCCGCGATCGCGGCCTCCAGGTGCTGCGAGCTGGCGGGCATCTGCGCGGGCGCGCTCGGCCCGGCTCCGGTGCTGCTCGACGATGATCTGCGGCCACTTGCGCCAGCGATCCTGTACCGGCTGGATGACCGGTCAGAGCCGCAGCGCCGGCAGCTGGAGAAGCTCACCGGCCGCCCGGTGAGCGCCGACCACGCCGTGCCGCGGCTGCACTGGTGGCGGGAGAACCATCCGGAGCTGTGGAACCGTACCCGGACCGTGGTGGACGTCACAGGCGCGCTCGTGTGCGCACTTACTGGCCGTGCGGTGCTCGACTCGGTCAGCGGCCGTGAGTACTACGACCTCGACGACACTCCGGCCGACGGCGATCTGCGTCTGGCCGGGCGGTGCGAACCCACCTCAGTGGCCGGAGCGCTGTCGCCTGCGGCTGCGGACAGGCTCGGCGTCGCCCCGGGCGCGCCGGTGCTCGCCGGAAGTATCGACTCGTTCCTTGACCTGTTCGCGGCGGGAGTGCGGCGTCCCGGCGATGGCGGGATCGTGGCCGGGAGCACGGCGGTCGTCGCCTTGGCGGCGAACGCAGAGGTGCGACCTCAGGCGCGGGCCGCGGATCTTGAGGTGAGCGCCTACCTGGGCCCCGGATGGCTGGTCTTGGATTGGACCGGCGCGGCGGGCAGTGCGCTGGCTTGGATCGGCCGCCTGCTGGGCGGCCGCCAGGAACTGGATCGGCTCGCCGCCTCGCTGCCGCCAGGGGCCGGCGGCCTGGTCGCCCTGGCGGGGCTAGCTCCCGGCCGGGACGGAACGAGCCTGGGGACGATCTCCGGGCTGTCGCTGGCTACCGGCCGGGCTGAGATGTACCGCGCGATCGTGGACGCGGTCGCCATCGAGATCGCGGGGATCGCGCGCCGCTGCGCGCGCGCGGCGGGCGATCCAGCGATCTGGCACGCCTGGGGAGGCGCGTTCAGGAGCGCGGCGCTCACCCAGGCCGTGGCTGATTCCCTCGGCTCCCCTGTCGCGTTCTCGGCCGGGTCGGGCAGGGTCGCCGCCGCGGAGGTCGCCAGGCAGATCGTGCTCGGCGGATCGCCGGTTCAGCGGTGGAGGGCGGTCGAGCCCGACCCGGTGAGCTCCGCTCGGATGCGGTGCCTTGCCGCGGAGTCCGCCGCGCTGGCGGAGTGCCTGGCGAATTGGTCGGCGGATGCGCCGGGGATGAGAGCCGGAAGGGCGAGCACGTGACAGCCATGATGCGGATGGCCCGGCTGCACGGCATCGGCGATTTGCGAATCGACCGGGTTCCCCGGCCATCGCCGGGTCCAGGCGAGATTCTGTTCCGGGTGGAAGGCTGCGGCGTCTGCCCCACCGACGTGCGCAAGTTCGCGCTGGGCGTGGACGACGGCCAGTACCCGCTGAACCCGGGCCACGAATGGGTCGGCGAGATCGCTGAGCTCGGAGCCGGAGTGACGGGCTGGCATCACCGCGAGCGCGTTTTCGGGGACACCTTTGCCGGATACGGTGAATGGGCCGTGATGCCGGTGACGCCGACCGACTGGTCCTGCGGGCCGTTGCGGATTGGCGACCTTCCGCTGCACCGGGCAGTTTTCGTGGAACCGCTCGCCGACTGCCTGCATGCCATTCATGACCAGGCGGCCGTGACCGAGCAGGACCGCGTGCTGGTGGTCGGCGCCGGCCAGATGGGCCTTCAGATGGTCGCCGTGGCGGCAGCCGCCGGCGTCCCGGTGGCCGTCTCCGATCAGGTGCCCGGCCGGCGCGAGCTGGCCCTTTCGATGGGCGCGGACCTGGCCCTGCACCCCGATGAGCTCGCCCGCGGCCTGACTGCCTGGAGCCCGGGTGGGGTCAATGCGATCATCCTCACGGTCGGCCGCCAGGAGCTGGTCGCGCAGTGCCTGCCCCTGGCCGCGACGGGAGGGCGGCTCGTCCTATTCGCCGGCTTCGGGCGATCAGGGATCGCGACGATTGACGTGAACGCGGTGCACTACCGCGAGCTGGTGATCACCGGCAGCGAGTGGGTCGGCACTCCGCCGAGGCAGCGCCGTGCACGGTATGACCAGGCCCTGGCACTTCTTCAGGTCGGCGGCAGGTTCGCGCTGGAGCGCCTGGTCACCGCGACCTGCCGGCTGGACACCCTGGCTGGCGCCTTTGCCGATATCCATCAGCAGCGAGCACTCAAGTATGTGCTTGAAATGGGGCCCAGCACGTGACCGCCAGCTTTTTCCCCCAGGACGGCCGGATCGTCGTCGTCGCGATCGACCACCCGCTGTACTCCTGGCCATGCGTCGGGCTCGAGGACCGGCGCGGACTGATTGAGCGCGCGGTCGCGGCGGGCGCGGACGCCTTCATTGGTGCCTACGGCACGCTGCGCGACCTGGCTTCGTCGTTTGGAACGGCCCGGCGGATACTGAAGCTGGATCTGACCACCGTGTCGCTGCACTCCTACCCGCCGACCCCCTACCGGCTGGCCTGGTCGATCGAGGACGCGGCACGGCTTGGTGTCGACGCAGTCCTCACCTATGTCCAGGTCGGCGGTCCCGAGGAGCTGGAGGCGCTGTGCGCCGCCGCCCGGGTCGCCGCGGCAGCGGATGCCGCTGGCCTGCCGTACATCTGCGAGTCCATGCCCGTGGAGAGCCCCGCCTTCCCAGACGCCCGCAGTCCCATCGCCGTGGCCGCAGCGACCCGAGCGGCGGCGGAGCTAGGCGCGCATGTCGTCAAGACCACGCTGCCTATTCCTGCAGGTGAACTAGCGCAGAGCGTCGCGTTCGGCGTTCCGGTCATCGTCGCCGGCGGGGACCCGGCCGAGGGAACCGAACTACTAGCCGGAGTACGCAGCGCGATGCAGGCCGGCGCGGCCGGGGTCGCGTTCGGCCGCAATGTCTGGGGAGTCGCGGATCCGGGTGTGCGGGTTGCGGAACTGGCGGCCGTCGTCCACCGGCCCGGCGGTGGGTGAGGGCCGGTGGACAGCGTGAGTCCTGCCGTCGGCCAGGCACTTCCGCGTCCGGCCGCCCACCGCAGGCCGGGGCAGGTTGCCAGACTGGTGATCCGGCGCGTCGTGCTCGGCGTCCTGACCTTGTTCCTGCTGTCACTGCTGGTCTTCGCGGCCACACAAGTTCTGCCTGGGGATGCCGCCCAGGCGGTGCTCGGCCGGACGGCGACGCCTGCGGCCTTGCACGCCCTGCGCCTCCAGCTCCATCTGTACCGGCCCGCAGCGGTGCAGTACTGGCTCTGGATTTCCAGCTTGCTGCGCGGTCATCCCGGGCTCTCGCTGGCGACCCAGCAGCCGGTGTGGAACCTGGTCTCGTCCCGCCTGGTGAACTCAGCGGTCCTCCTCGCGCTCGTCAGCGCCTGCGCCATCCCACTGTCGTTGCTGGCCGGAGTAGTCGCCGCCGTCCGCAGGGACCGGGCGTTCGACAACGTCAGTTCGCTCCTGGCGCTGGCCGTCGCGGCGGTTCCTGAGTTCGTGGTGGCAATCGCGCTGATTCTGCTGCTGGCCTCTGCGGTGTTCCACCTGCTGCCGCCGGTCTCGCTGGTGCCGCCAGGGACATCAGTCTGGAACCGGCCGGCAATTCTGGTCCTGCCCGTGCTGACCCTCACGCTCGCGGTCTTCCCCTACATCTTCCGGATGATCCGGACGACGATGATCGAGGCAATGGAGAGCGAATACGTCGAGATGGCGCTGCTGAAGGGCATGCCGTTGCGGCGCCGGGTGCTGGCGCACGCCTTGCCGAACGCGCTGCCGCCAGCGGTCCAGGCGGTGGGTTTGACACTGGCATACCTTGCCGGCGGCGTGGTGGTGGTCGAATATGTCTTCGGCTACCCAGGCATCGGCCAGGGCCTGGTCAATGCGGTTAACGCGCGCGATCTGCCGACCATCCAGCTGACCGTCCTGCTGTTCGCGGGCTTCTATGTCCTGGTGAACATTACGGCGGACGTGATCAGTCTGCTCCTCACCCCTCGGCTGCGGGCGAGGTGAACAGTTCAGTGAAGTGGCGCCCCTCCCGCTCGAGTGCCTGGTTCCGTGCCGCGCGGACGACCAGGGGCAGGGTGGGCCTCCTGCTGGTAGGCCTGGTTGCCGCGATCGCCCTGCTCGGCCCGCTGCTGACCCCGGACTCGCCTACGGCGCTACTGGGCGTGCCGTTCGCGCGGCCGGGAAGCGGCCACCTGCTCGGCCTGGAGTACGTGGGGCGCGACACGCTGGCTCGAGTACTAGACGGCGGGATCAGGATCCTGCCGTTGGCCGCCATCGCGACAGCGGCTGGTGTCGGACTTGGTGCCTTCTTCGGCATCAGCGCGGGCTACCGCGGCGGTGCCTACGACGAGATAGTGATGCGGACCCTGGATGTGCTCCTCGCCGTCCCGCAGATCATCCTTGCGTTGCTGCTGGTGAGCCTGGCGGGCGCTAGCCCGCTGCTGGTCGGGACCGCGGTGGTGCTGATCCACGCTCCCCAGGTCGCGCGGGTGGCCCGCGCCGCGACGCTCCGCGCGGCCCGGGAAGACTTCGTGAAGTACAGTCAGGCACTCAGCGACCCGCCGCTGCGGATCATGCTGACCGACGTGCTGCCCAACGTTTCCGGTCCCCTTCTAGTCGAGAGCGCGCTGCGGCTCACTTACTCGATCGGCATCATTGCTTCGCTGAACTTCCTCGGTCTCGGAACCCGGCCACCCTTCCCTGACTGGGGAGCCATGATCAACGAGAACCGGATCGGGATCGGCCAGAATCCGTGGCCTGTAGTGGTTCCGGTGGCTCTGGTGGCCGTCCTCACTATCGGCGCGAGCCTTTACGCGGACGCGCTTTCGCGGGCAACGGCAGGGATAGAACTCGGTGCGGAAGGCGTGCTCGTCGCGCCGGTTGACGAAGGTGGCCGCGATGCCTGACGGGCTAGCCGTCCAGGTGACCGACCTTGTGGTGGAGATCTCCGCGACGGGGACGCCCGTGGTGAGCGGCGTGTCCCTCCAGCTCGCGGTTGGTCAGGTGCTCGGGCTGGTTGGGGAATCAGGCTGCGGCAAGACCACGCTCGCACTCGCCTTGCTCGGTTACGCACGTCGTGGCCTGCGGATCCGCAGCGGGTCGGTTGCGATCGGGGGTACCGACCTGCTCAGCCTCCGCGGACATGAGCTGGAGCGGCTCAGGGGACGCCTGGTCAGCTACGTTCCGCAGGATCCGGCCTCGGCACTTAACCCAGGTCGCCGAGTGGGCATCCAGCTGCGCGAGACACTGACCGTGCACCACAGCGGCCTGTCGGCGCCCGAAGTTCGGGCCCGGCTGCTCGGCGCGCTCGCCGACGTCGGTCTGGCACGCCAGGAGTCACTACTGCGGCGGTTCCCGCACCAGCTCTCAGGCGGTCAGCAACAGCGGATCGCGATCGCGATGGCACTGGTAAACCGCCCAGCCCTGATTGTCATGGACGAACCCACCACTGGCCTGGACGTCACGACCCAGGCTCACGTGCTGGACACCATCCGCGAGATCTGCCGGACGCAGAACGCGGCGGTCGTCTATGTCTCGCACGACCTTGCCGTGGTCTCGTCCCTCGCGAACAACGTGGCGGTCATGTACGCGGGCCGGATGGCCGAGTCCGGCCCTAGCGCCGTAGTCCTGCGCCGGCCATCCCACCCATATGTCACCGGCTTGATTCGCGCGGTTCCCGACGCCGCCGCACGCCATCGGCTCACCGGGATCCCTGGCCAGGCACCCGAGCCTGCGGCCCGTCCCAGCGGCTGCGCCTTCGCGCCACGATGCTCGCTCGCCATAGATATCTGCCGCACCGTCGATCCCCCGCCGGTGGCGGTCGCCGACGGTCACCTTTCGTGGTGCCATCGCGCAGGCCAGGCGCGAGTGACCAGCCAGGACGAGGCCGATGCCGCGTCCGCCGCACAGCCGGAGGCCGACGGCCCTGAGCCGCTGCTGCTTGTAAGCAACCTCAACGCCTGGTATGGCGGAACACCAGTCCTGGCCGGTGTGTCGATCCGGATCGAACGCGGCCGCTGCCTCGCCGTGGTTGGCGAATCAGGATCCGGCAAGACCACCCTCGCGCGCGCCATCGCGGGATTGCACCGCGAGCACGACGGCACGGTCATGCTCGACGGCCAGCCACTGGGCCGGAGCGCACCACAGCGCACCGATCGGCAGCGCCGCGCGGTGCAGTACATCTTCCAGAACCCCTACGGCTCGCTCAACCCGCGCCGCACTATCCGCCGGATCCTCGAGCAGCCGCTGCGCCATCTTCCGCCGGGCGGTCAGCGTGATCCCCTGACACGGGCGCTGGACCGGGTCTCGCTGCCCGCCACGGTGCTCGATCGCTATCCGCACCAGCTATCCGGCGGCCAGCGGCAGCGAGTGGCGATCGCGCGCGCGCTCATCCTCGAGCCGGAACTGCTGATCTGCGACGAGGTGACATCGGCGCTCGACGTATCGGTACAGGCCGTGATAATGCGTTTGCTGGATGATCTCCGCCAGCAGGGACTCTCCATGCTGTTCGTCACCCATAACCTTGGTCTGGTGCCGAGCATCGCTCAGGACGTCGTGGTGATGGCGTCGGGACAGGTCGTGGAGTCTGGTCAAGCACCCGCAGTGCTGGCGAGGCCGTCCTCTCCCGAGACCGCAGCGCTGCTCGCGGCCCTGCCGCGCCTCGAGGCTGAAGGTGCCGCCGGGCGTCCGTAATAGCCGGACCGCCTTTCCCTGCGGCTGCTTGTGGGGACGGGGGATAAATTTGGAACGTAGCGACGTAGCCACCGTGCGCCACGGGGCTTCGTGCAGCGCTCTTGATCATGGAGTTCCGATGCCAACATTGACCGCGTAGCGTCATCCTGGGCGCATCGTCCTAATGACCGGCAGATCCTCAGGCAGTGGCCGGGCGATTGTACACGCCTGGCAGTCGAGGGGGCGCACGTCGTCTGCTGCGACATCAGCGTCACTCCGCAGCCTGGCAGCTTCGATGAACGCAGCGACACGGCGACCGCATCGCCGAATCATGGTGGATACCGGACCGGTTCACATTCTTTCAGCAACTCGGCCTGCTGCCCTCGTCGCCCATGCCGCCGGCAGCCTCGCCGGCTTAAGACAGCGCCGGCACGCGGCGCTGCAGCGCCACCGTCAGTGGGAAGATCGACAGCAGCTCACCCAGTCCGTTCTGGACAATGCGGGTGGCCTCGCTGCAGGACCACTGACTGGCCTCTCGGCCACCTCGACGCCGGCTCGGACTCAACTCCACAGCCAACCGCATACCGACTCGCAGCGTCAGCGACGGCGCGCCCGCGCCAATGTGCTCCCCGCGATCATGCGCATCCGGCGGCTCTGCAGCGTCACGCCGAGCCGTGCAGCTACTTGACAAACGCATCAGGCGGCCTTAGACGCTTGAACCACCCGGGGATGTTGGCCCGCTGCACGGCGGAGCCGACAATAACGCCGCTGCCGGCGGCCGCGGCGGGAAGGCAGGCTGTCAATGCCCCACAGGACCGGACACGGGCGTGAGCCAGAGCCGGTAGAAGAACTCCTGGACTGCCTCGCGTACGTTCAGGCCGTCCACGCCGGAGACACCGAATCCGCGCAACTCGCCTTCGACGTCCTTCATGGCCGTCTCGCCGGCCGCGACGACGCCATTGTCCCACCACTGACGTTGGCCCGCATGATCCTGGACGCGGCCGAACAGCAGGGCACTGACGTCAACGCTGTGCTGGCCTCCGTGCGCACCCAAGCGCTTAGCAGTCATCGAACGTGAACGGACGCCCGCCGGCCGCGCCGCCAGCCGGCTGGGCAGGAATGCCGTGCAGCTCATTCAAGCCTGCGAGGAGCCGGCACCCGGCCGTCTCCATGCCGCCGCCGGGCGCTCGGGGCGCTCGGGGCGCTCGCAGCTCGCCCGGAAAGGGTAAACCGGCGTCCTTAGGATGAGCTGGTGAGCGGAGACCGTGAGCTGGACGTCGTGCTGTTCGGCGCTACTGGTTTCGTCGGGCGACTGGTCGGCAGCTACCTGGCCGCTCATGCGCCGGACGGTGTTCGCATCGGGCTGGCCGGGCGGTCTGCGCAGCGGCTAGCCGATGTCCGGTCGCAGCTCGGCGCGGCCGCGTCGGGGTGGCCGCTGCTGGTGGCCGATTCCGCGGATCGCGAGCCGCTGGCTGCGCTGGCGCGCGCGGCCAGCGTCGTCGCGACGACGGTAGGGCCGTACCGCCATCAGGGCTTGCGTCTGGTCAAGGCGTGCGCCATGGCGGGCACCGACTATGCGGACCTGTCCGGTGAGGTGCTGTTCATTCGGGAGAGCATCGACCGCTGCCATGACCTGGCCGCTGGCTCGGGCGCACGCATCGTGCACTGCTGCGGGTTCGACTCGATTCCTTCCGACCTCGGCGTGCTGTCGCTGCATGAGGCCGCCAGCGCCGACGACGCCGGTGAGCTGGCGGACGCCACCCTGGTCGTGACAGCGGTGAAGGGCGGCGTCAGCGGCGGGACGCTGACATCGGGGATGGGGCAGTGGGAGGAGATGGCGGCCAACGCCGACAGCCGCCGCGTGGTGGAGGACCCCTATGCGCTCAGCCCGGACCGCGCGGCGGAGCCTGATCTAGGCGACCAGCGTGACCTGGACTGGTTCGCTTACGACGGCAACCTGGGGATCTGGGTCGGCCCGTTCCTGATGGCGGGCCTGAACACACGCGTTGTACGCCGCAGCAACGCCCTGCAGGACTGGGCGTATGGCCGTCGGTTCCGCTACCGGGAGGTGACCGGCTTCGGCGCCAGCCCGGCCGGGGCGGTTCCCGCCGCTGCGCTCGCCACCGCGACGAAGGCGCTGACGGCTGGGATGGCCTTCGGGCCATCTAGGGCGCTGGCGGGCCGGCTGTTGCCGCTGCTCGGTGAGGGCCCGAGCGAGATGGCTCGCCGTACCGGCTTCTTCCGGATGGAGATCCATGCCCGCACCTCGGAAGGCGTGCGGTATGCCGGCAAGATCGAAGCCCGGGGAGACCCTGGTTACGCCGCCACGTCGGTGATGCTCGGCGAAAGCGCGCTCTGCCTTGCCCTGGACCGCGACCGCCTGCCCGATCGCGCCGGCGTCCTCACACCAGCGACCGCGATGGGTGCCGCTCTGGCCGACCGGCTCAGGTCGGCGGGGCACACCTTGACCACACAGCGAATCGCTGAGTAAGCCTGCCCACGATGCCACGTCACGGCTGCGGCAGCACCAGCCCGGCGATGGAGTTCTTGAGTAGAGCGAACCGGGACGGCGATGACCTCGTCGTAGCCGGCCGTGTCGAGCTGCGACGGTCGGTGGCCGATGTCGCTGCCGCCGCGGACGCTGCCAGCCGGTCGGCGATGCCAAGTGAGTCCTGATCAGTGGCTGGACAAGTTGATCGCCCTGATGCAGACGACCGGGTGCGGGTCGCCCCGAGCGCCTAGGTAGGCGGCGTTGTACTGGTAGTCGATCCGTCCGGCGCCGCTGATCTCGTAGTGGACAGTTCTGGAGAACCCCGGCGCCATCGGCTCACCAGCCTTTCCCCGCAGGATGCCGGTCCGGTTGACTGCTGCGGGTTGACCGGGTGTGCTAGCAACGTGGTCATAGAACTGCTGGGCTGCGGCCAGTCCGACCCGCTCGGGTAACGAGGACCACATCTCGGCGAACTTGCGGTGCACCAGGACCCGGTAGCGCGGCTTAGCAACCGGGCGTCCGCCGGGGCGGCGCGCGGGGCCGAATGGCTGGTATGCACTGCCGGTCATCCAGTGTCCCCGGGCCGCTCCACGTCGACGTAGTCAGCTTCAGCGAAGCTGCCAAGCAGAGCTTCCCGGCGGGCGGGGTCGGCGAGTTCGTCGGCAGTGACCCGCCAGTCACGCACAAGCTGATCCAGGTCGCTGAGATCATCGTCGTGGTAAGCGACCGAGACCGCGGCGCGCAGCTCGGCGATGAACACCGCGAGGTCCTCATCATCGAGATGGCGAAGCCAGGTCAGATCGCCGAAGTCGCGGGGAATGCGCTGACCGCGCGGTTTGGCCAGGGCCCGCTCTGCGACGTCCAGGCGATCGTGCCACCGGCTCACCGCGTCCAGCACCTCGTAATGCCTGGCAGGCAGCAGGACCAGGCCCATGCCGTCGGTATCGCGGATGCGGGCGACGCCACGACGGGCCGCATCGGTCACCTCGCGCCGCTTGCGGTCGAGGTCGCTGGCGGTGTAGATCACTTGCGCAGACATGCTTCCTAATATACTCCAGCACATCTTAGGAAGCAACAGGATCCAGCCGTGCAACGCACCGCGGTGTTCAAGCACCCGCAGCCGAACTCCGGGGAAGCCTGTCCCTGGCGACACGCGCAGCCGGCGACGCCAGCAGCTTAATGGGCGGCCGCAGTGGCATGGGCGTCCGTCTCGACCTCCGCGCTGGCCGCCGGCCCTCGTGCTACTGCCGCGACAGCGGTTCCCGGCTGGCGGGTGCTCGCAACGGGCAGGCTGCCGGGAGCGACCCTGGTTGCGGTGACCGCGCTCAGCCGGGCGAACGCCTGGGCCGGCGGGGCGCGGCGCCCTCTATCGGCAGGCCGGTCATTGAGCACTGGAACGGGCACCGGTGGAGCGTATCGAAGCTTCCGACTGGGCTGTCGGGGGCCGGTCGAGGCGCTGAGCGTCAGCAGCTGGAACAACGGGCTACCCGGATCCAGGAACCGGCTGGTGACGGCCATGGCGGGCTGTGGCTCACAACCGGCTGGGACAGCACCGGCGTGCCGCCACACCTGATCCACTTCGCTGGCAGCAAGCTCGTCCGGCTGTCCATGCCAACCCGCAACGGCAGGTATGTCGGCGTCTTTAGCCTGGCCAACATCCCCCGAACGACATCGGTCTGGGGTGTGGGCGCACTGACCGGACTTGGTTTCCTCGGTGCGAACACCGGAGTGGTCCTCAAGTACGGCCGCTGACAATCTCCGCGACGCGCTCAGGGAACGCCACTCGCCGGCGTTCGCTGGCCGGGCGTCAGGTTTTGGTCTGCTTTGATCATTGATTGATACCTAACTGGTCCGATAGCGTGCTTTGCCATGGTCGGTGGGCAGCTTGCGCCAGGTCCCCTCGCGCCGGTCGAGCAGCCGCGGTATGTGCAGCTGGCCCGAGCGGTCCGTTCGGCCATCGCCCAGGGCGTGCTGCCGGCCGGAGATAAACTGCCGGCTGAGCGCGAGCTATGCCGCCGGTTCAGCGTTAGCCGCGCGACAGTCCGGCGTGCGCTCGTCGAGTTGGAGGAACAGGGCTGCGTCAAGGCTGCGGGTACCCGCGGCTGGTTCGTCACCGCGCTAGTCGAACCGAGCGTGCTCATGGGGTTCACCGACCTCGCCGCCCGCCGGGGATTCGCCACATCGGCACGCGTATTGGCCTGCAGCATGCGCGCACCGAACCTCGACGAAGCAGAGGTGCTGAAAGCGCCGCCCGGAGCGGACGTGCTCGAGCTCGAACGAGTCCGGCTGATGGATGACGTCCCGCTGGGCTGGCAGCGGGCTGTCGCCGCGGCATGGCTCGCGCCAGATATAGCCGATCTGAACTACGAGCGGGCGTCGCTGTTCCGGAGTTTCCGCGAGCACGATATCTCGCCGACTCGCGCGGATTACGGCGTCGCCGCCATCCCCGCCGACACCCGCGCAGCGGAACTGCTGCACGTGCCGGAGGGTACGTGCTTGCTGCAGGTCAAAGCCGTCACCTCGGACCAGCACGGCAGGCCGATCGAGATCTCGGAAGGCATGTTCCTTGGCGACCGATACCGGTTCAGCGCGTCTGTCAGTGCCGAAGCGAGACCACAGCGGTGAGCGACAACCCAGCCGTCAGCGAGACCGCGGCCGTGAACGCATACCGTCCGTCCCCGCGCCCCGCGTTCGACCGCGCCACCGCGCTGCGAAGGGCTGAGGTGACGCGGCACGTATGGGGGGACACGGAGTCCGGTGAGGTGCTCGACTGGATCTACGTCTCCAGCTCTCTGATCCACCAGATCGTGTTCGGGCTGCCCGTCGGTTCGTCGTTCCGGCACTCCGACGCCTTCCGCACGATCTTCGCGGCCGACGAGGTGCTGCATGTCCTCAGCGGAACGATGATCCTGTCGAATCCCGCGACCGGTGAGGCCCAGCGGGTCAATGCCGGCGAGGCGGCGTTCTTCCGCCGCGATACGTGGCATCACGCCCACGCGGTGGGAACCGACCCGCTGCGCGTCCTGGAGATCTTCGCCCCGCCTCCCGCCGCGGGAGCATCTGGCTCATACGCCCGGACCAAGGAGCTGCTCACCGACGTCCGGCTCGCCGATGACGAGCTGCTCGGACGACTCGCCACGAATGAGCTAACAGCCCCCGGTCCAAACAGCATGCGCGTGATCCGCCCCGCTGACCTGCGCTGGCGCCTTGAGCCCGGACGACCGGGGCCGTTGCCCGTGGGTTTGGTGGCGAGCACCGAACACCTGACCGTCGCGATGGGCGAGCTCTATGCCGGGCAGAGCGGCGACTGGCAGACCCGCGGCGGCGACGAGAGCGGTTACGTGGTGGACGGCGTTCTCGGGGTCAGGATCGGAGCCGATGGCGGCCGGGAATGGCTGGAGCTACGCCCAGGGGACGGCTGGTAC
>Ga0209131_1001020_pt1 | contig 19359 bp, 19 predicted proteins | sample GraSoi_2013_40cm_FD_185826 | JGI IMG/M metagenome (GOLD analysis project Ga0209131, IMG submission 185826) | Grasslands soil microbial communities from the Angelo Coastal Reserve, California, USA - Sample 9_17_2013_40cm (SPAdes) (version 2) | ecosystem: Environmental > Terrestrial > Soil >... | reverse complement strand
GTCGAGCACGGCAAGCGCGCGGCGATTTGCGTCGACAAGTCGCTGCGCGGCTGAGGAGACAAGAGATGGCTGACCTGACCAGCACCTTCGCCGGCATCAAGAGCCCCAATCCGTTCTGGCTCGCTTCCGCGCCGCCCACCGACAAGGCCTACAACGTGGAGCGCGCGTTCGAAGCGGGCTGGGGCGGGGTGGTGTGGAAAACCGTGGGCGAGGACCCGCCCATCGTCAACGTCAACGGGCCGCGCTATTCGGCATTGCTGTCGCAGGACCGGCGTGTGATCGGCTTCAACAACATCGAACTCATCTCCGACCGCCCGCTGCAGGTCAATCTCGACGAGATGCGCCGCGTGAAACGCGCATGGCCGCAGCGCGCGGTGCTCGCCTCGCTGATGGTGCCGTGCACCGAGGATGCGTGGCGCGACGTCCTGCGCAAGGTCGAGGACACCGGTTGCGATGGCGTGGAGCTGAACTTCGGCTGCCCGCACGGCATGAGCGAGCGCGGCATGGGCTCGGCGGTCGGGCAGGTGCCGGAATACATCGAGATGGTGGCGCGCTGGTGCAAGCAGCATACGAAGCTTCCGGTGATCGTTAAGCTGACCCCCAACATCACCGACATCCGCTTTCCGGCGCGCGCGGCGCGGAAAGGCGGGGCCGACGCGGTCTCGCTCATCAACACGGTCAACTCCATCATGGGCGTGGACCTGGAGCGCATGACCATCCTCCCCGCGACCGATGGCCGCGGCTCGCACGGCGGCTATTGCGGCTACGCGGTGAAGCCGATCGCGCTCAACATGGTGGGCGAGATCGCCCGCGACAAGGAAACGGCGGGGATGCCCATTTCCGGCATCGGCGGCATCACCACCTGGCGCGATGCGGCCGAATTCATCGCGCTCGGCGCCGGCAACGTGCAGGTGTGCACCGCCGCGATGGTCTACGGCTTCAAGATCATCAAGGACCTTACCGACGGCCTCGCCAACTTCATGGACGGACGGGGCTACCGGTCGATCGCCGACTTCCAGGGCAGCGCCGTGCCGACCATCACCGACTGGCAATACCTGAATCTCAACCATGTCGAGAAGGCGCTCATCAACCAGGACCTCTGCATCCAATGTGGGCGCTGCCATGTCGTCTGCGAGGACACAGCCCACCAGGCGATCGCGGCGACGCTGAACGGCAAGCGACATTTCGAGGTGAAGGACGAGGAGTGCGTCGGCTGCAACCTGTGCGTGTCGATCTGCCCGGTGCCTGAGTGCATCACCATGCGTGCGCTGCAGCCCGGTGAAGTCGATCCCCGCACCGGCATCGAGGTCACCGGCAAGTACCGCAACTGGACCACCCACCCGAACAATCCCATGCGGCGGGAAGAAGAGCCCGCATGAGCTCACTCATCAACGACGACCTCAAGCCCACCACCGAGGCCGAGCGCACCTGGCGCTGGTATCACTTCACGGCGCTGTGGATCGGGATGGTGATGTGCATTCCCGCCTACACGCTGGCCGCGAGCCTGATCGAGACCGGAATGTCGTGGAGCCAGGCCGTGGGCACGGTGTTCCTCGGCAACGCCATCGTGCTGGTGCCGATGCTGCTAATCGGCCACGCGGGCGCCAAGTACGGCATTCCCTATGCGGTGCTGGCGCGGGCGTCGTTCGGCACCATCGGCGCGCGCCTGCCCGCGCTGCTGCGCGCGCTCGTGGCCTGCGGCTGGTATGGCATCCAGACCTGGTTCGGCGGCATGATGATCCACACGTTGATCGGCGTGATCATGGGGGAGCCCCTGGGCGGCGAAAAATTGCCGGTGCTCGGCATCACCGCGAGCCAGCTCATCTGCTTCCTGGCCTTCTGGGCCATCCAGTTCTGGTACGTGATCCACGGCATCGATTCGATCCGCAAGCTCGAGACCTACACAGCGCCGGTGAAGATCGTCATCTGTTTCGTGCTGCTGTGGTGGGCGTACGAGAAGGCGGGCGGCTTCGGACCCATCATCGACCGGCCTTCGCAGTTCGTCGCGGGCGGCAAGAGAGAGGGGCAGTTCGCGGCGGCCTTCTGGCCTTCGCTCACCGCCATGGTCGGCTTCTGGGCGACGCTCGCGCTCAACATTCCCGACTTCACCCGCTTTTCCAGGTCGCAACGCGACCAGGTGCTGGGCCAGTCGATCGGCCTGCCGCTGCCGATGGGCCTTCTCGCCATGATGGCGGTGTTCGTCACCTCGGCGACGGTCGTGATCTACGGCAAGGCGATCTGGGACCCGGTGGATCTCGCCAGCCGCATGAGCGGCGCCGCGGTGCTGATCGCGCTCGCGATCCTATTGGTCGACACCGTCAGCGTGAACCTCGCCGCCAACCTGGTGGGGCCGGCCTACGACTTCTCCGCGTTGAATCCGCGCGCCATTTCCTACAAGGCGGGCGGCATCATCACCGCGGTCATCGCCATCCTGATGATGCCGTGGAAGGTGCTGGAATCGACGCAGGGATACATCTTCACGTGGCTCATCGGTTACTCGGCGCTGCTCGGCCCGGTGGCGGGCATCCTGATCGTGGACTACTACCTGATCCGGAAGAAGGAATTGAAGGTCGACGACCTCTACAGCGAGAATGGCTCCTATCGCTACAGCTCGGGATGGAACCGGGTCGCCATCGTCGCGCTGGCGCTGGGCGTGCTGCCGAACGTGCCGGGCTTCCTGAATGCGGCATTCCCACAAAGCTTCGCGGATGTGGGAGGCTTCTTCAAGGGCGTCTACACCTACGCTTGGTTCGTGGGCCTGGCCATCGCGGCGCTGGTGTATGGGCTGGGCATGAAGATGAAATCCAGATAACCGGAGCATTCGCGACATGACAACTTCCCTCCTCATCCGCGGCGGCACCGTGGTCAATGCCGACCGTGAATTCAAGGCCGACGTGCTGTGCGTCGATGGGCGCATCGCCGCGCTGGGCGATGACGCCGCCCGGAACGCGCCCGCCAACGCGCAATCGCTCGATGCCGGCGGCCAGTACATCCTGCCCGGAGGCATCGACCCGCACACCCACATGCAACTGCCCTTCATGGGGACGGTGGCGGCCGACGATTTCTTTACCGGCACCGCGGCGGGCCTGGCCGGCGGCACCACCAGCATCATCGATTTCGTCATTCCCAATCCGCAGCAGCCTCTGCTGGAAGCGTTTCGCATGTGGCGGGAGTGGGCGCAGAAATCGGCGGCCGACTACGGCTTCCATGTAGCGGTCACGTGGTGGAGCGATTCGGTGCACCGTGACATGGGCCTCCTGGTGAAGGAAGAAGGCGTCAACACCTTCAAGCACTTCATGGCCTACAAGAACGCCATCATGTGCGACGACGAGACCCTGGTGAACAGCTTCAAGCGCGCCCTCGAATTGGGTGCCATGCCCACGGTGCACGCCGAGAACGGCGAGCTGGTTTTCCTGCTGCAGAAGGAAGTGGCCAGGATGGGCATCACCGGCCCCGAGGGCCATCCGCTGTCGCGACCACCGATGGTCGAAGGCGAAGCCGCCAACCGCGCCATCGCCATCGCCGATGTGCTGGGCGTGCCGATCTACATCGTTCACGTCTCGTGCATCGAGGCGGCCGAGGCGATCGCCCGCGCCCGCGCGCGCGGGCAACGCGTGTACGGGGAAGTTCTCGCGGGCCACCTGCTGATCGACGACAGCGTCTATCGCAATCCCGATTTCGCGCAGGCGGCCGCGCACGTGATGAGCCCGCCGTTCCGTCCCAAGGGCCATCAGGAAGCGCTCTGGCGCGGATTGCAGTCGGGGCAGCTGCACACCACCGCGACCGACCACTGCGTCTTCTGCGCACCGCAGAAAGCCGCCGGCAAGTCCGACTTCACCCGGATCCCCAACGGCTGCGGCGGCATCGAGGAGCGCCTGGCGCTGATCTGGGACGCGGGCGTGAATTCGGGGCGCCTCACGCCCAGCGAGTTCGTCGCGGTGACCTCGGCCAATGCGGCCAAGCTGTTCAACATCTATCCGCAAAAGGGCTCGATCAGCGCCGGCGCCGACGCGGACCTGGTGTTGTGGGACCCGCAGGGCACCAAGACGATTTCCGTGAAGACCCAGCACAGCAAGGTGGATTTCAACGTGTTCGAGGGCCGCAAGGTGCGCGGCATTCCCAGCTATACCGTGAGCCAGGGCCGGGTGGTCTACGCCAGGGGCGAGCTGCGCGCCGAACGCGGCGTGGGTCGCTACGTCAAGCGTCCCGCGTTCGGCGCAAACTTCCAGGCGGGTGCGCTGCCGTCGAGCGGCCGGGATCCGCCACGAAGCCGACCGCCAACGCCACGGCGGATGCAACGGGAGAATAGTCATGGACATCGTCACAGACAGGAAGAACAAGGCGGCGATCGAGAACCTGCGCATCGACGGCGAACGCCTGTGGGATTCGCTCATGGAGCTGGCCAGGATCGGCGCCACTCCCAAGGGCGGCGTGTGCCGCCTCACGCTCACCGATCTCGACCGCCAGGGCCGCGACCTGGTGTGCAAATGGGCGCGCGACGCGGGGATGACGGTGACCATCGACAAGATCGGCAACGGTTTCATGCGCCGCGCCGGCCGCAACAATGCGCTCGCGCCCATCGTCACCGGCAGCCATATCGACACCCAGCCCACCGGCGGCAAGTTCGACGGCAACTACGGCGTGCTGGCGGGGATCGAGGTGGTGCGCACCCTGAACGACCACGGCGTCGAGACCGAGGCGCCGCTCGAGGTCGCGTTCTGGACCAACGAGGAAGGCTCGCGCTTCGTGCCGGTGATGATGGGCTCGGGCGTATTCGCCAAGGCCTTCACGCTCGAGCACGCCTACGCCGCGACGGATACCGAGGGCAGGTCGGTGAAGGAGGAGCTCGCGCGCATCGGCTACGTGGGGACGGAGGAGCCCGGCGCGCATCCCATCGGCACGTATTTCGAGACGCATATCGAGCAGGGGCCGGTACTGGAAGACAACGACAAGACCATCGGCGTGGTGACCGGCGTGCTCGGCATCAAATGGTACGACTGCACGGTGACCGGCATGGAGGCGCACGCGGGGCCGACGCCGATGGCGTTGCGCAAGGACGCGCTGCAGGTCGCGACGAAGCTCATGCAGGAAGTGGTGGCGATCGCGCATCGCCATCCACCGCACGGCCGGGGCACGGTCGGCATGGTGCAGGTGCACCCGAACAGCCGCAACGTCATTCCGGGGCGCGTGAAGTTTTCCATCGACCTGCGCAATGCGACCGACGCGCTGGTGGACAGGATGGACGCCGACATTCGCGCCGCCGTGGAAAGGGCGAGCAAGGAAAGCGGGCTCGCGATTTCCATCGAGCTGGTGTCGCATTATCCGGCGCAGCCATTCCATCCGGAGTGCGTGCAGGCGGTGGCGCGCGCCGCCGAGAAGCTGGGCTATTCCAACATGCCCGCGGTATCGGGCGCGGGGCACGACGCGGTGTACATGGCGCGGCTCGCGCCCGCGGGGATGATCTTCATTCCCTGCAAGGATGGCATCAGCCACAACGAGATCGAAGACGCGAAGCCCGAGCACATCACCGCGGGCTGCAATGTGTTGTTGCACGCCATGCTGGAGCGGGCCGGAGTCGTCTAGCGCCCGACCCCGGATCTAGGACTCGGGCGCGCCGACGCGCGCCTCGAGCTGAGTGACGCGCGCCTCGAGGGCAGCCAACTTTTCGCGGGCGCGCGCCAGGACCTGCGTCTGGACGTCGTACTCCTCGCGGCTCACCAGCTCCAGGCGCGTGAGGGCGCTCGCGAGCATGCCGCGCATGTTTTTCTCGAGGTCCTTCGCCGGGTTCGCCGCGGCCATCTCCGCCAGGCGTGCGGCCAGCTCGCTCAAGAATTTCTCGTTCATTCACTCATTCCCAGGAAGACCTCGGCCGGCGCACCGGAAAAGTGCGCCGCACCGCACGCGTGCACAACGCATGGGCGCCAATGCTTTGCGATGGAAATGAGATCCACGCAAACAATGGTTTACCGGCTGGCACGCTTGCTGCTCTTTCCGTCGCGGAGTTGCCTTTCACAAACAGCCAAAGGATACCAACATGCTGAAACTGCCCAAAGTCCTTCTCCTGGCCGGAGCGTTGGGACTTTCCCTTACCGTGGGCATCGCGCGCGCCCAAGCACCGGCTCCGGCGGCCGAGCCGGAGACTCCCGAGCACAGCTTCACCGGCAAGGTGGCGCTCTACTCCGAATACGAATACCGCGGCATCTCGCAGACTTCCGAGAAACCCGCGGGGCAGCTGAACCTCGACTACGCGCACAAGAGCGGCCTGTACGTCGGCACTTTCGTGTCCAACATCAAGTGGCTGAAGGATACGGCCGAAGTGAGCGGCTTCTCCACCGACGCCAACATCGAGTGGGATATCTACGGCGGCTACAAGTTCGAGGTGGTGAAGGACGTGACTCTCGCCCAAGCCCAACACCGACGAGGTCTACGTCGGCGCCTCCTACGGCCCGGCGACCCTCAAGTACTCGTACTCGTTCAACAACACCTTCGGCGTGCCGAACAGCAAGGGCTCCGACTACATCGAGCTCTCGGTGAACTACCCGCTGCCCATGATGGAGAAGCTCACCATCAACGGCGTCCTCGGCCACCAGTCGTACAAGCACAACAATTTCCTCGCGTACACGGTGTGGAAGCTGGGCGCGACCTACGACTTCGGCGGCGGATTCAACGCGGGCGCGTACTACAAGGGCACCGACGCCGAGGCAGCCGCATACACGATCAAGGGCAAGGACTGGAGCAAGGACCGCCTCGTCGCCTTCGTGTCTTACTCGTTCTGACCGAAGCGCGGCATCCACCAGGAGAGGAAAAATGAAACTGGTCACGGCAATCATCAAGCCGTTCAAGCTCGACGAGGTGCGCGAAGCCCTCTCGGCCATCGGCGTGCAGGGCATCACGGTCACCGAGGTGAAGGGGTTCGGCCGCCAGAAGGGGCACACCGAGCTTTACCGCGGCGCCGAATACGTCGTCGACTTCCTGCCGAAGGTGAAGGTGGAAGCCGCGATCAAGACCGACATGCTCGACCGCGTCATCGAGGCGATCGAGAAGAGCGCCAACACCGGCAAGATCGGCGACGGGAAGATCTTCGTCTTCGAGCTCGAGCAGGTCGTCCGCATCCGCACCGGCGAGACCGGCGCGGACGCACTTTGATCAAGGGGACATACAAAATGAAACGCGCATTGAGCCTCATCGCGCTCGCCGCTGCTCTCGCATTCGGCACGGCGCACGCTCAGGACAAGAAGGCGGATCCGGCGCCGGCGGCAACGCCAGCCCCGGCCGCCGCAACCGCAACTCCCGCTCCGGCCGCCGCACCCGCGAGTCCGGCCGCGGGCGCAGCCGCGGCACCCGCCGCAGGGGCCGCCCCCGCCGCACCGGCCGCGCCAGTCGTGCAGCCCAACAAGGGCGACACCGCGTGGATGCTGGTTTCCACCGCGCTCGTCCTCATGATGAGCGTGCCCGCCCTCGCGCTCTTCTACGGCGGCATGGTGCGCTCCAAGAACATGCTGTCGATGCTGATGCAGGTGTTCGTGGTGTTCTCGCTGATCTCGGTGCTGTGGTGCATCTACGGCTACAGCCTCGCCTTCACCGAGGGCAACGCGTTCATCGGCGGATTCGACCGCATTTTCCTGAAGGGCACGTTCGACGCGATGGCCGACCAGCAGTTCTCGCTGGGCGGGACCTTCTCGAAGGCGACTCCGATGTACGAGCTCGTCTTCGTCGCCTTCCAGGCGACGTTCGCCGCGATCACGTGCTGCCTGATCCTGGGCGCCTTCGCCGAGCGCGCGAAGTTCTCCGCGGTGCTGCTCTTCATCGTGATCTGGTTCACGTTCTCGTACCTGCCCGTCGCGCACATGGTGTGGTTCTGGCCGGGCCCGGACGCGTACACGGCGGCGAACGTGGTCGACGCGCAGAACGCGAAGGCGGGCCTGCTCTGGCAATGGGGCGCCCTCGACTTCGCGGGCGGCACCGTGGTGCACATCAACGCCGGTATCGCCGGCCTGGTGGGCGCATACGTGGTCGGCAAGCGTATCGGCTGGGGCAAGGAGCAGATGTCGCCGCACAACCTGCCGATGACGATGATCGGCGCGGCACTGCTGTGGACGGGCTGGTTCGGGTTCAACGCGGGATCGGCGCTCGAGGCCAACGGCTCGGCCGCGCTCGCGTTCATCAACACGTTCCTGGCCACGGCGTGCGCGGTCCTCTCGTGGATCTTCTTCGAGTGGATGTTCAAGGGCAAGCCCTCGATGCTGGGCGCGTGCTCGGGCGCGGTGGCCGGGCTGGTCGCCATCACCCCGGCGGCGGGCAACGTCGGCATCCCGGGAGCGTTCGTGATCGGCACCGCCGCGGGCGTGGTCTGCCTGTGGGGCGTGTCGGGCCTGAAGAAGATGCTGAAGGTGGACGACTCGCTCGACGTCTTCGGCGTGCACGCCGTGGGCGGCGTCCTGGGGGCGCTCCTCACCGGGGTCTTCAACTCGCCCGCCCTCGGCGGCCCGAGCTTCCCGGTGGACTGGTTCACCGGGAAGCTCACGACGGTCGCGGACTACTCGATCATGACGCAGTTCATCTCCCAGGCGAAGGCCGTGGGGGTGACGCTGGTGTGGTCGGGCGTGGTCGCCTTCATCGCCTACAAGATCGTCGACATGTTGATCGGGATGCGCGTGCCGGAAGATCAGGAGCGCGAAGGCCTCGACACGACGTCGCACGGGGGACCGCTTACAACTGAGTCGTTTCTTCGCACCGGGAAAGCGGGCAGGCGACTGCCCGCTTTTTTTTTCGACTCTCGTCCATGCGCTAAGATGCCGCGATGGCTGAAGAGGAGGTATTCGGCGAAGTCGAGTCGCTGATGCGCCAGTGGAGGCTCGAGGAAGCGACCGTTCTGCTCGAGCGGCGCCTCGGGGAGCCGGGCGTCCCGCCGCGAATCCATCACGACCTGTCGGTGCTGTATGCCCAGCAGGGACTTTTCGACGACGCGCTCGGTGCGATCGACAAGGCGATGGCGCTCGATCCGGCCAACCGCGCGGTCTGGCACCACTACCTCGCGCTGCAGAAGAACAATCCCGAGCAGCCGACCGACGCGGCGTGGAAGTCCATGCACCTGCAGTTCGGCGACACGCTGCGCGAGCGCTTCGACGCGCGTCATCTCGCGGTCGCGCGCGCGCGCGATCCGGACGCTCGGCTTCGCATCGGATACCTGGGCCCCGACACGCACAACGCGACCGAGAGGTTCGTGGGCCCGGTCCTCGATCGCTTCGAGCGCCCGGCCTTCGAGGTCTTCGCGTACTGGAACCATGCGCGCTCGCTGGCCCATGGCGCCCGCTACCAGGACGCGCTGCATCGCTCGATCGAGGGACTGGCGAGCGAGGACATCGTCGAGCTCGTGCTTCGCGATCGCATCGACATCCTTGTGGACATCGCGGGCCACGGCGCGGGCAACGCGCTTCCCGCGCTCGCGCGGCGCCCGGCGCCGATCCAGATGACGTGGCTCGATTACCTCGCGACGACGGGGCTCGAGAGCGTCGATTACCGCATCACCGATGGCGCGGCCGATCCCGCGGGAGCCGAAGCGCGGCATGTCGAGTCGCTGCTGCGCCTGGCCGTGCCGCAGTGGTGCTACCGCCCGCCCGATGAGGCGCCGCGCGCGGCCCGCGGCGAAGCGCGCGCCGGCGACGCGATCATTTTCGGCGCGATCAGCGTGCCCCTCAAGCTTTCCGCGACGATCCTCGAGCTGTGGGCGCGGCTCCTGGCGCGCGTTCCCGGCGCGCGCATCCGCTTTCTCGGCATCCCGCCGGGGCGCGCGCGCGCCCGAATCGAGTTGACCTTCGCGCGCGCGGGCATCGCGAAGGAGCGCCTCGACATCCGCGGGCGCCTGGGGCTCGGCGAGTTCCTCGGCGAGCTCGCCGATATCGACGTCGTCCTCGACACCTATCCTTTCAACGGCGCGACCGCCACGCTCGACGCGTTGTGGCAGGGCGTGCCGGTGGCGAGCCTCGCGGGGCGCCTCACCCACAGCCGCTCGGGCGCGAGCATCCTCGGCGCGCTGGGCAAGCCGCAGTGGGTCGCGCATAGCGAAGACGAGTATCTCGCCATCGCCGCGGCGCTCGCGCAGCAAGCTCGCCGCGCAACGCTCGAGCGCGGAGAGCTTCGCGCCGAGCTCGCCGCTTCTGCGTTGTGCGACGGCGAGGGTTTCGTGCGGGCGCTGGAAGGCGCGTACCGCGAATCGTGGCGCGATTGGCTGGCAAGGACGCGCTCGATCGACGCCGCGCGGCCCCATGCCAACGCCCGCGCCGACGTGTTGCTGGCCGGGGCGGGCGAAGGCGCGCAGAGGTGCCGCGATCTGCTCGATACGCTGCCCGCGCACCGGATCGCGGGACAGGTCTTCTGGAGCGAGTTCCGCGCTGGCGGCGACGAGGCGGCGGACGCGCGCCGCGTCGCGCCGGGCGAGATCGGCGACGCCTGGGTCGCCCTCACCGCCGCGGCGCATTACGCCTCGGCGTTGGCGCAGGCAACCCTGCCCGCCGATGCGCTCGCCCAGTGCGATGCGCTCGCCGCGTTCGGAGCCGATGCGATGCCCCACGGCGATCTCCTCGCCGCCGGGCGCGGGCATGTCGGAGGAATCCTCGCGCACGTGGAGAACGACGCCGTGCATGTTCGTCTCTGGGTTCCCCAGCGGATGAATGCGTGCGCGGTGCTTTCCGGGCCCGTGCTTTTCGTGCGGCGCTCGATCGTCGAGGCGCGGCGATTTCCGCAAGCGGCATTCGCCGACGAAGCCGAATTCGCCCGGGCGGTTTCCCGATACACGTTCGAGCTGCATCGCGATGGCGCGCGGCTCGGCATCGCCTCCGGATTGGCCGTGCCCGCGCGCGCCGTGATCGACGCGGCGCGGCAATTCGCGAGCGCGCGCGCGCTCGCCGAAGAGACGGGGACCGAGGCCGTGCCGCAGACCGAGGTGGCGGCGAGCGCGCTGAAGGCGATCGTTCCCGCCGCCGCGTGGCCCGCGTTCCTGCGCCGCGCCGAACGTTTCTGCGACCGCTATCGCGCCGAGCGCGAGGTCTCCCTTCCATGCGCCTGATCGGTGTGGCCACGGTGCGCAACGAGGCCGATATCTTCGAGGCCTTCGCGCGCTCCAACCTCGGCTTTCTCGACGAGCTTCACGTGGTGCTGCATCGATGCCGCGACGGGACCCGCGAGATCGCCGCGGCGCTGCGCAACGAAGGATTGAAGCTGCGGCTTTTCGAAGACGAGCGCGAGGGCTTCGTCCAGGAGGCCGTCATGAACAATCTCGTGCGCGGTGCCTTCGCCGATTCGGGCGCGGATTTCGTCTTTCCGATCGATGCCGACGAGATCCTGCAGGCCGCCGATCGCGGCGCGATCGAGGCCGCGCTCGCGGCGCTGCCGCCGCGCATGGCGGGCCTCATGCGTTGGCAGACGTACGTGTGCACGCCGGGCGACGACGCTGCGGAGGCCTGTCCCACGCGTAGGATCACCCATCGCTACGATCTCGGAGCCGGCTGGGACGCCGAAGCGCCCGCCCGCGTCGACGCCGAGTATTGCAAGGTGGTGGTGGGCCGCTGGTTCCACCAGGACAAGAGCGCCGTCATCTACGTGGGAAACCACGCCGTCTTCCACGATGGCAAGCTCGCCATGGTGCCGTGCCCGGCGATCGAGGTCGCGCATTTTCCGGTGCGCTCCCTCGACCAGCTGGGCCAGAAGGCCGCGCTCGGATGGCTCGCGTGCGTGGCCGCCGAGCGCGATCCGGAGGCGATCGGAATCGCCACCCATTGGCAGCGCCTCTACGAAAAGCTTCGCGACAATGGGGCACTCGCCTGGGAGGACGCGGCCGAGTTCGTGAGTGTCTATGTGCCTCCCGAGCACCGCGCCTCGGCCCTGGTTCCCGACCCGGTCGCCGACCGGGCCGGGCCCATGCTCCACGGTGCGCTGCAACGGCCGCGCAACCTGACGAGCGCGCTCCTCGAGCTCGCCGAGCGGCTCGCGCGCGAGCGGCCCCGGCCAATCTAGGATTTTTGGTGGAAAACGCCCGCAGGGCGGCACTTCGCGCACGGCAAGGGGGTCACAATGGTGCATCGAGGCGTCGCAGAGCGCTCAGGATGCTATACTTTTCAACCGCTTACGCAACGAATCTCCCCCTTTGCCCAAACGTCTCGGCGAAATCCTCATTGAACGCGGCAAGCTCGACCCCGCGAACCTCGAACGTGCGCTGAAGCTGCAGGAAGGAGAGTCGCGCGAGAAGATCGGCGTGATCCTGCTGCGCCTGGGCATGGTCTCGGGACGGGACCTCGCCGATGCGCTCGCCGACCAGCTCGATCTGCCGCTCGCGCTCGCCGCCGATTTTCCGGAGCTGCCGCTCATGGAAGAGCGGCTCTCGTCGAAATTCCTGCGCGATGCGCAGGCCGTGCCGTTGCGCGAGGACGACGACGAGCTCGCCATCGCGATCGCCGATCCGAGCGATTCCTACGTCATCTCCGCGATGCAGATGGCCTCGGGCAAGCGCATCCGGCCCTACATCGCCGCCCCCAACGAGATCGAGGCCGCGCTCGAGCGCCTCTATGGCGGCGGCAAGTCGTCGATGGGCCAGATCGTCGACAACATCACCTCGCGCGACGAGGAGCAGGACTGGGGCGACGTCGAGCATCTGAAGGACCTCGCCTCCGAGGCGCCGGTCATTCGCCTGGTCAACTTGATCTTCACCCGCGCGTTGGAATCGCGTGCCTCGGACATCCACATCGAGCCCTTCGAGAACCGGCTCATCGTGCGCTACCGAATCGACGGCGTGCTGCACGAGGTCGAGTCGCCGCCGCGCCGGCTGAGCGCCGCGATCATTTCACGCGTGAAGATCATGGCCTCCCTCGACATCGCCGAGCGCCGGCTGCCGCAGGACGGGCGCATCAAGCTGCGCATCTCCGGCAAGGAGATTGACCTGCGTGTGTCCACCGTGCCGACCATGCACGGCGAGAGCGTCGTGATGAGGATCCTCGACAAGGGCGGCGTGCCGCTCAACTTCGCCTCCCTCGGCTTCGAGGGCCAGGCGCTCGAGCGCTTCATCGGTGCCCTCGACCAGGTGCACGGCATCCTTCTCGTCACGGGGCCCACGGGCAGCGGCAAGACCACCACGCTCTACACGGCGCTCGATCGCCTCAACAAGCCCGACGTGAAGATCGTCACGGTGGAAGACCCGGTCGAGTACCAGATGCCCGGCATCAACCAGATCCAGGTGAAGCCGCAGATCGACCTCACCTTCTCGAACGCTCTGCGCTCGATCGTGCGCCAGGACCCGGACATCATCATGGTGGGCGAGATCCGCGACGTGGAGACGGTGAGGATCGCGATGCAGTCGGCGCTGACCGGCCACATGGTGATCTCCACGGTGCACACCAACGACGCGCCCTCGACCGTGAGCCGCCTCCTCGACATGGGCGCCGAGGATTACCTCCTCACCTCCACCATCAACGGCATCCTCGCGCAGCGCCTGGTGCGCACCCTCTGCCCCAAGTGCCGCGAGCCGCACACCGCGCTGCCGGAGGTGGTCGAGCAGATGGGACTGCGCCGTTTCCAGGGCGCCGGCGAGATCACGCTCTACAAGCCGGTGGGTTGCGCGGAATGCGCGGGCACCGGCTACTTCGGCCGCGTCTGCATCCTCGAGATGCTCACCATGACCGACGGCATCCGCTCGCTCATCATGCGCCACGCCACCGCCGGCGACCTGCGCACCGCGGCGATCGCCGAGGGCATGGAGACCATGTTCGAGAACGGCCTGAGGAAGTCGCTGGCGGGCATCACCACAATCGAGGAAGTCCTGCGCGTCACGCGCGAGGACTAGGCAGGGCCCGCGCGCGATGCCGTTCTTCCAATACAAGGCCGTCACCCCTTCGGGAGAGGTGCAGGAAGGCGTGCTCGAAGCATCGAGCACCAACACGGCGGTGGCACGGCTGCAGGAGATGGGTCTCATCCCAATCCGCGCCGAGGAGGCGGGCGGGGCGAAGGCCGCCGTCGCCGCGAGCGAGCGCGCGCCGCTCTTCAAGCGCAACAATGTCACCCAGGAAGACATCGGCGTCATTACGCGCGAGCTGGCCACCCTCCTCAAGGCGGGGCTGCCGCTCGACCGCAGCTTCGAGATCCTCATCACTCTCGCCTCGAGCCCGAAGGTGGCGGAGCTCCTCTCGCGGATCCGCAACGACGTGCGCGGCGGCTCGGCGCTGTCCAAGGCCCTCGAAGCGCAGCGCGGCATCTTCTCGCGCTTCTACATCAACATGATCCGCGCGGGCGAGGCCGGCGGGAGCCTGCCCACCGTGCTGCTGCGCCTGGCCGAGTACATGGAGCGCGCCAAGGCATTGCGCGACAACGTGACGGCGTCCCTCACCTATCCCGCGTTCCTTGCGGTGATCTCGCTCCTCGCGGTGGTGATCCTCCTGGGCGCAGTGGTCCCGCGCTTCAAGCCGATCTTCGCCGGAAGCGGCAAGGCAGTGCCGCTGATGACTCAGGCGGTGCTCTTCGCCGGCGACGCGATGAAGAATTACTGGATCTTCATGTTGTTCGCGGCGGCGGGGCTGCTGATCGTCGCGCAGCGACGCTTGCGCGATCCCGAGGTGCGCTACAGGTTCGACCGCTGGCTGGTGACCGGGCCCGTGGTCGGCAATCTCTTCACGCGCGTGGAGATGGCGAGGTTCTCGCGAACGCTCGGCACGCTGCTGGAGAACGGGGTGACTCTCGTCGCCGCGCTGACCATCGTGCGCGAGACCATGGGCAACGCATATCTCGCCGAGGCGATCGGCGGCGTGGCGCGCGAGCTCAAGGAAGGCCGGGGGCTGGGCCGCCCGATGATGGAGACCGGGCGCTTCCCGATGCTCGCGGTGCACATGATCCAGGTCGGCGAGGAGACCGGGCGCCTCGACGACATGCTCATGCAGGTGGCCGAAACCTACGACCACGAGGTCGAGGTCGCGATCCGCAAGGCGTTGGCCCTCCTGCAGCCCGTGATGATCGTCGCCATGGCGGCGGTCATCGGCTTCATCATCATCGCCATCCTTTCGGCGATGCTTTCCGTCTACGACCTGCCGATCTGAGGTAGAGACAATGAGACAGCGCTTTCCCGACCGCCGCCAGCGCGGCTTCACGATTCTCGAGATCGTCATCGTCTTCGTCCTTCTGGCCGGCATCATGGCGTTCATCGGGCCGAAGATCTGGGAGCAGGCGACCAAGGCCAAGTCGGCCCAGGCCAAGATCCAGCTGCAGCAGCTGGTCGGCAACATCGAGCTCTACAAGCTCGAGGTGGGTCGCTATCCCGACAACCTCGGGGCGCTGGTGACACAGCCGGGTGGCCTCGACAAATGGAACGGCCCGTATGCAAAGGCCGCGGACCTGAAGGACGTCTGGGGCAACGACTACAAGTATGTAGTTCCCGGCCAGGGCAAGCCGTATGACCTGATCTCGCTCGGCGCCGACGGCCGCGAGGGCGGCGACGGCGAAAACCGGGACGTCTCCAACTGAGCTCGCGCAAGGCATCGATGGGCGCCGCGCCGCGCCGCGAGCGCGGCTTCACGCTTCTCGAGGTGATGATCGTGCTCACCCTCGCCGCGGTCATCTATGCGGTGGTGCTCGGCGTTCCGTTCGGCAAGGCGTCGGCGGCGGATCTCAAGGCGGCGGCGCGCTCGCTCGCGGCGGGATTGCGCACCGCGCAGAGCACGGCCATGGCCACGCGCCACGATGCGCTCCTCACCATCGACATGGAGGCGCGCGAGTACATCGCCACCGGCGAGCAGCAAGTCCACAGCATTCCGAAGACCATCGAGCTCAAGCTCTACACCGCGCAGACCGAGGTCACCAGCGCGCAGCGCGGCTCGATCCGCTTCTATCCCGACGGCAGCTCCACCGGCGGGCGCATCACGGTGGCCACCGGCGAGCGCAAGTACCTGGTGGACGTCGACTGGCTCACCGGGCGGGTGGCGATCAATGAATAGGAAGCAGAAGGGCTTCACGCTGATCGAGGTCGTGGTTGCCTTCGTGCTGCTGGCCCTCGTCATGTCGACCGCGTTCGAGATCTTCTCGGCGGGCCTCGCGCGCGCCGGCCGGCTCGAGGAGCGCTCGCGGGCGCTGGTGATCGCGCAGTCGCGCATGGCCGCGGTCGGCGTCGAGGAGACATTGAAGGAGGGCGATGCGAGCGGCGAGAGCGAGGACCACAAGTACCAGTGGATGGTCTCGGTGAAGCGCACCGGCGAGGGAGAAGATCCGTCCAAGCCCGCGCCCAGCGTGTACTCGCTCTACCGGATCGACGTGCGCGTCACCTGGCACGGCGCCGATACGCGCGAGCAGGTCCTCGCGCTTTCCACGCTCGGCGTCTGGACTCGCACATGACGAGGAAGCGCGCCGCCGGTTTCACGCTGATCGAGCTGGTGGTCGCCATGGCGCTCCTCGGCACGATGATGGTGCTCCTCTATTCGGGGCTCGCGTTCGCCCTGCGCAGCTGGGACGCGGGCGAGGTCAACGGCAGGCGCACCGCGGACCGGCGCATCGGGGAGAACTTCCTGCGCCGCGAGATGGCCGAGCTCTTCCCGATGCGCTTCAAGGACCCGATGGCGGTGAAGGTCGCCTTCGAGGGCGGCGCGCAGAGGCTGAGGTTCGTCTCCGCGCGCGCGCCGGGCATCACCCGCGGCGGCCTGTCCTTGGTCGGGGTCGAGGTCGAGAGCGGCGCCGCGCCGCGCGAAAGGCACCTCGTGATGCGCCGCGCCATGCCCGACGACGAGGCCAAGGACTTCGGTCCGCTCGACCGCGCCGAGCGCACCGTCCTGATCGAGGACGTCGACAGCGTGCAGTTCGCCTATTTCGGCACCGAGAACGACTTCACCGACCCGAAGTGGTTCGACGTATGGCCCTACACGGAGCGCATCCCGCGCCTCGTGCGCCTTCGCATCAACGGGGCGGATGCCACGCTCATGGCGGAGATGGTGATGCGCATCGAGGTGGCGGAGGAGGCCGGATGCCTCGAGAACTCGTTCCAGCGCGTGTGCCGCCCACGGAGGCCCGCGTGAGCGCGCGGCGTGAGGGCGGCGTGGCCCTGGTCCTGGTGATGTGGGTCGCGGTGCTGCTCACCGTGATCGCGTCGAGCTTCATCGTCGAGCGGCGCACCGAGACGCTCGTGGTCGGCAACTCGATCTCGATCGCGCGCGCCGAGGCGATCGCCGATGCCGGCATCTCGCGCGCCATCTTCGAGATGTACCGCACTGACAATGCCCCGGAGGCGTGGAAGCGCGACGGAACCGTGCAGAACTGGACCTTCGACGACGTGCCGGTGAAGGTCGAGATCCGCGACGAGTCTGCTAAAATCGACATCAATACCGCGGCAGATGCCTTGCTGCGCGGCCTGTTCCTTTCCCTCGGGATCCCGGACGACGAAGCGGCGAAGATCGTCGATGCGATCCTCGATTGGCGTGATCCGGACTCGCTCAGGCGGCCCAACGGCGCCGAGGAGCCCGAGTACCGCGCCGCCGGACTCGACTACAAACCCGCCAACGCGCCCTTCCAGGCGATTGAGGAGCTTCAGCTAGTGCTTGGCATGCGCCCAGAGATCTACCGCCGCATCGCGCCGTCCATCACGGTGTTCTCGCGCCAACCCGGCGTGAATCCGCAGCTCGCGAGCCGCGACGTGCTGCTTGCGCTGCCCGGTATCACCACCGAGCTGGTCGACGACTACATCGCGCGCCGGGAAGCGGCGCGCGCCGCGGGCCAGCCGCTGCCGCCCTTTCCGCAGGCGGGCGCCTACGCGGCGAGCTACACGGTGGTGGCGAGCGTGCGCTCCGAAGCGCGCCTCGACGACGGCACGGTGTTCGCCCGCGAGGCCGTGGTGCTGCTGCGCCCGACGCCGCGCAGGGTGGCGACCTTCGTCGCGTGGCGCGAATCGACCGCGGCTCCCGAGTCCGAGCCCGCGCCGGCGGTGAAAAACTGATGTCCGCCACTCCGGAATTCGGCTCCGCACGCGCCGGCGCCTCGGTGCGCCAACGGCTGGCGGCGCTGTGGCGCTGGTGGACGGGCGAGATCGGGCGCCTCGTTCCGGAGCGCTTCTCCATGCTGCGTGGCGGCGCGCGCGTGCCGCTCGTCATGCTCGAAGGCGACGACATCGTGCTCGCCGCGCCGCCCCCGGGCGGGGGCGAGGTGAGAACCGTCCTCGGGGCCCTCGACGAGACGCGCCGCAAGGCGGCGGTGCGCGCGCTTCTCGAGCGTGCCGGCGAGACCCGCGCGCGTGCGCGCCTCGCGCTGGCGCACGACGAGGCGCTGGTGCGCAAAGTGACGATGCCGGCCGCCACCGAGGAAAACATGCGCCAGGTCCTCGCCTTCGAGATGGACCGGCTCACGCCCTTCAAGGCCGACGAGGTGTATTTCGACCATCGTGTCGTCTCGCGCGACGCGCCGAGCGCTCAGATCGTGGTGCAGCTCGCCGTGGCGCGCCGCGAGCTGGTCGACGCGCGCGTGCAGCAGCTGCGCGCGCTCGGCGCGAACGTGCGCGGCGTTGCGGTTCGCGACGACACCGGCCAGGGCGCCTCCCTCGACCTCATGCCTTCGGAGCAGCGCGGCGAGGGCGAGACGTCGCGGGAAAGGCTGATGCAGCGCGTGCTTCTCGGCGCGTGCGCGGCGCTCCTCGCCGTGGCGCTTCTCTACCCGGTATGGCGCAAGCGCGAGACTTTCATCGCCCTGAACCCGATCGTCATCAAGGCCAAGCAGGAAGCCGAGGCCACCGACGCGATCGCGCGCACGCTCGAAAAGCAGGTCGCCGACTACAACTTCCTCCTCGCGCGCAAGCACGGCAGCCATCCCGCGCTCGCCTTCATCGAGGAGATCTCGCGCCTGCTGCCCGACAATACGTGGGTCACCTCGCTCGAGGTGAAGCCCGTGGGCAAGGTGCGCGAGGTGCAGGTGATCGGCGAGACCGTGTCCTCGTCGAAGCTGATCGAGATCCTCGAGGGCGCGACGCTGATCCAGAACGCGGCGCTGCGCGGCACCGTCACGCGCGGCTCGCAGCCGGGCACGGAACGCTTCATGATCGCCGCCGAAGCGCGCCCGCGCACGCTGCCGGAGGCGCGCCCGGTGATGGAAGCGGGCACGGTAGTGGCGCCTGCCCCGCCCGCCCCCGCGCCGACTCCCGCGCCGCCCACCGCGGTCGTGATTCCGGCAGCTCCGCCGCCGGCGCCCGCGCCCGCGAAATCCCCTGCGCCGCCGCCGAAGGCGACGCCGCCTTCCGGAAAGTGACGCGATGGCGAGCGCCACGATGAGTTCCGACAAGGGCCGCCGCGCGGCGCTCGGCCTGCTTGCCGCCGCCGTGGTCCTGGCGGTCGCGGTGATCGCGTTGCCGGTGTGGCT
>Ga0209131_1001018_pt1 | contig 19367 bp, 22 predicted proteins | sample GraSoi_2013_40cm_FD_185826 | JGI IMG/M metagenome (GOLD analysis project Ga0209131, IMG submission 185826) | Grasslands soil microbial communities from the Angelo Coastal Reserve, California, USA - Sample 9_17_2013_40cm (SPAdes) (version 2) | ecosystem: Environmental > Terrestrial > Soil >... | reverse complement strand
AAGACGCTACGCACGCCGCGACACTCATGCCGAGGAAAGTGCGGCGCGCCCCGATGCGGTCGGCGAGCAGCCCGGCGCAGAAGAGCGACAGCACGTAGCCGGCGTGCCAACCGCTCTGCACCAGCCCCGCCTGGCTCGCCGACATTCCCCACTCCTGTTGCAGCAGCGACAGGATCGCCGCGTAGGCGACGAAAATGAGCGAGAAGAAGATGCGCGCGATGCAGACTCCGGCGAGCCAGCCGCGGTCGCTCACGGGCGCACGATGTCGCGACCGGGATCGCGTCCGTAAAAGGCCTTCAAGCGCGCGCGATACTCGCCGATGTCGAGTGTTTCGAAGCCGAGCCCGCGGTAGTAGCCGAAGCGATGGCGCGACCCGGGCCGCTGCGCCGCCCAATAGGCGCCGTCGCCGAAGAATCCCGGCGGGAGGTCGCGCACCTCGCGCACGTCGGAGGTGAGCGTGCCGTCGCGCTCGAGCGTGAACAGCACCGTGCGCGCAGGCCCGCGGTCGGCGAGCTGGTTCAGGCGCTGCAGGCCGCCGTAGAACGCGAGTCCGAGAGCGAGTGCCACGGTCGCGGTCACGGCCGCGTTGGCGGCCGCGGGGACCGCGGAGCGCGCCTGGACGAAGGCGAAGGCGATCACCATCGCCGCGGTGAACCCCCCCAGCGCCAGCCACGGTTCCTCGCGGCCGTACATCTGGTCGGAAACGCTCGCGTCGATGAACCAGAACGCGGCGGCCGCGGCGGCGACGAGGAGCGAGCGCTTCGTGGCGGGATGCTTCGCGAGGTCGAAGGACGTGCTCTCCCGCATGCCGGCACCCATGTCCTGCGGAACGTCGACCCCGCCCTCACGCAGCGCGCGCACCACCGGCAGGAGGGAAGTGTCGAACCAATTCGAGCGTCCGAGCCGGAAGCTTGCGAACGCGCGCACGCAGCGCCGCGACTCCTCGAGGTCGGCTTGCCACTGCAGCGCGGAGATCCGGCGCGGGCCGCGCACGGTCTCCAGGACGAGCTGCGCAGGGGTGAGACCCTTCTCCCAGCGCGCGGAGCGGATTTCCGGCCACGCGAGCGCCCAGTCGGGATCCAGCGCCGATAAGGGCCACGGAGCGTTGCTGCGGTAGCGCAATCCCGAGCGGTCGCAGTCGAGCGTGCGGCGGGCGGAATGCAGCGCCCACGCCGCGATCGCCGCGCCGAGGGCGAAATCGAGCCCCGTCCTCCATGACGTCTGGCCCTTGTAGACCGCCACGCCCGCCGAGGCGACCAGGAACGCGGAGACCAACCCGATGGCGACGAGCGCCATCGGCTGGAGCCACTCGCGCGAGCGTAGCGAGATCAGCGGTGGTTGGCGCGGTTGGCGGAAGCGCCGCGGATGAGGGTGCCCACGCCGGAGCTGGTGAGCACTTCGAGCAGGAGCGCATGCGCGACCCGGCCGTCGATGATGTGCGCGCTCTTCACGCCGTTGCGCACCGCGTCGAGCGCGCACTCGACCTTCGGCAGCATGCCGCCCGAGATCGTGCCCTCGTCGATCATCTCCTTCACCCGCTGCGAGTTCAGGCCGGTCACGACCTTGCCCTCCTTGTCGAGGACGCCGGTGGTGTTGGTGAGGAGGATCAGCTTCTCGGCGCCCAGGGTGATGGCGAGCTTGCCCGCGGCGATGTCGGCGTTGATGTTGTAGGCGGTGCCGTTCTCGTCGCTGCCGATGGGCGCGATCACCGGGATGAAGTCGCGCGAGTCGAGCAGCTGGATGATCTCCGCGTCGATGCGCACGATCTCGCCCACCAGGCCCACGTCGATCTTCTTCTTCTTGTTCTCCTTGCTCGGGATCTTGAGCTTGCGCGCGTGGATGAAATGCCCGTCCTTGCCGGTGAGTCCCACCGCCTTGCCACCGGCCTTGTTGATGAGCGTGACGATGTCCTGGTTGATGAGGCCGCCCAGGACCATCTCGACCACGTCGAGCGTCTCCTCGTCGGTCACGCGCATGCCCTGGATGAACTCGCTCTGCTTGCCGAGCTTCTGCAGCAGCGCACCGATCTGGGGCCCGGCGCCGTGCACCACGACGGGGTTCATGCCGATCAGCTTCAGCAGCACCACGTCCTCGGCGAAGTCCTCCTGGAGTGCCACGTCGGTCATCGCGTTGCCGCCGTACTTGATGACGATGGTACGGTCGTAGAACTGGCGGATGTAGGGCAGCGCCTCGATGAGGACGTCGGCCTTCTGCGCGGAGGAGAGCTTGGGGGGCATTGGGGGAAGCGGGGTCGATGTGGAGCGCTATTGTAGTGGCCGATGGTAAGATTTGCACCGAGGACCGCTTCGCCCTGCTCCCATGACGGACCCGCGTTTCGCCGAAATCGAAGGCCATCGCCCCTACCTCATGCGTTACGCGCTGGCCCAGCTGCGCGACGGCCAGATGGCGGAGGAGGCGGTGCAGGAAGCCCTCCTAGCCGCGCTGGAAGCGGTCTCGAGCTTCGCGGGGCAATCGAGCCTGCGCACCTGGCTCACCTCGATCCTGCGTTTCAAGGTGATCGACCTGCAGCGCCGCGCCGTGACCGAGCGCTCCCGCGCGGAGCCGGGCGATCTTTCCGCCGCGAGCGACGACGAGGGGTGGCTGGACGAGCTCTTCGACGAGACCGGGCACTGGCGCCAGGCGCCGCAGGCGTGGAGCGATCCCCAAGCCGCGCTCGAGCAGCGCCGCTTCTGGGAAGCCTTCGAGCGCTGCCTCGACCGGCTGCCGGTCATGGGCGGCAGGGTGTTCTTCAAGCGCGAGGTCATGGGCGAAGACACCGAAACGATCTGTAAGGAGGAGAGCATCACGGCGTCCAACTGTTGGGTCATCCTCCATCGCGCGCGCCTGGCGCTGCGCTCCTGCCTGGAGAAGAACTGGTTTGGAAAAGAAGCCACAGGGCGCTGACGGCGCCGACTGCCGCGAGGCCTCGCGCCTGCTTTCGGTCGCCTACGAGCGCCACCTCTCGTCGACCGAATCGGTGTCGTTGACGTACCATCTTGATCGTTGCCTCATGTGCCGCAACTTCGATTCGCAGCTGAAGTTCCTGCACCAGGCCTCCGAGCGCTTCCGCTCGGGTGGCCGCTAGGTTCGCGCAAGGTTCCAGGAGAGCCCATGTCATCGAGAAACACGTTGTTGCAATCCGCCATCGCCGGCGTGTTGGCGCTGGGTATCGGCCAGGCGGCGTTCGCCCAGGATGCGAAGAGCCAGGGCCAGGGCGCCAAGGAGAAGTGCTACGGCATCGCGAAAGCGGGCCAGAACGACTGCGGCACGTCGCGCCACTCCTGCGCCGGCAAGGCGGCCAAGGACAACGCCCCCGAGGAATGGAAATACGTTCCCAAGGGAACCTGCGAGAAGCTTGGCGGCAAGCTGGTGCCGTGAGGCCGGCGGGCGCGCTCGATCGCCGCTCGGTCGGCATCGGGCTGCGTGCGCCCCACTATGGCGCGCTCGTCGAGCAGCAGCCGAAGCTCGGCTTCCTCGAGGCGCACAGCGAGAATTTCTTCGGCGCGGGCGGCCCCGCGCTCGCGTGGCTGGAGCGCTTTCGCGCCGACTACGCGTTGAGCCTGCACGGCGTGGGCCTTTCGCTGGGCTCCGCCGATCCCCTCGACGAGCGGCACCTGGGCAAGCTCGACGCCCTGGTGAAGAGAATCGAGCCGGCGCTCGTCTCGGAGCACCTCTGCTGGTCGTCGATCGGAGAGCGGCACGCGAACGATCTCCTGCCGCTGCCCTTCACGCGCGAAGCGCTGGACCACGTGGTCGCGCGCATCGACGCGACGCAGGAGCGGCTCGGGCGGCGCATCCTCGTCGAGAACGTGTCTTCCTATTTTGCGTTCGACGTGTCGACGGTTCCGGAATGGGAATTCATCGCCGAGGCCGCGAAGCGCTCGGGCTGCGGCGTGCTGCTCGACGTGAACAACATCCACGTGAACGCCGCCAACCACGGTTTCGATCCCTACGCCTATCTCGACGCCATCGATCCGGCGAGCGTGGGCGAGTATCACCTCGCGGGATTCGAGGTCGCGGACGGATGCCTCATCGACACGCACGGCTCCCGGGTGGACGACGCGGTCTGGTCGCTCTATGCGGCGGCGGTCGAGCGCATCGGCGCGCGGCCGACCCTGGTGGAATGGGACTGCGACCTGCCCGCGCTCGACGTGTTGCTCGGGGAGGCGGCCACGGCGCGTTCGATCCTCGCCGGGAGCTCGCGCGCGAACGCGGGCGCCGAGGCGATCGCATGAGCTCGCTCGCCACCCTGCAGCGCGACTTCATGGACGCGCTCTTCGACATCGGGCAGCCCTCCGGCCCGGGCATGGCGGTCTACCGCCGCAATGTGCAATCCAACCTCCACGACGCCCTCGTGGCCACGTATCCGGTGGTGCGGCGCCTGGTGGGAGAGAGCTTCTTTCGCGAGGCCGCGCGCCGCTACTCGCGCGAGAGTCCATCGCGCAGCGGCGATCTCACCGAGTACGGCGCGCAGTTCGCGGCGTTCCTTGCGTCCTACCCGCACGCGAGGGCGCTGCCCTACCTCGCCGACGTCGCGCGCCTCGAGTGGGCCTGCCACGAATGCCTCCACGCGGCCGACGCCGGCGCGCTCGACTTCGCGGCGCTGGGACGGGTGGGCGCGAAGCGACACGGCGACATCCGCTTCCAGCTGCATCCGGCGGTGCGCCTGGTGCGCTCGCCGCATCCCATCGGCGCCATCCGCGCGGCGAACCTTTCCGGCGGCGACGCAAGCGTGTCCGAAGCGGGACCCGATCACCTCGTGGTCGCGCGCTCCGGCGGCGAAGTGCGCGTGGCGAGCGTCGATGCGCGCGAGTGGGACTTTCTCGCCGCGCTCGCGCGCGGCGCGGCCTTCGAGGAGGCGAGCGCGGCCTATGGCGCTGAAGACGGGGCGGCGCTCACCGGCGCGCTTGCCCGCGCGGTCGAGTCCGGAGTGATCGCGGCGTTCGCGCTCGCCGAAGCGCGCGCGTGAGCGCGAGGTGCGCCCTCGCGGCCGTCGCGGCCGTCCTGCTCCTGATCGGCTCCGGCGCCTCCCGCGGCGCGCCGCCGCCCCCGCGCGTCGAGCCGGGACCCCGCGCCACGAGCGCGCTTCGCGTGGGCATGCTCGCCGAACGCATCGCCAAGCTGCACGCCCAGGTCGGACAGGGGATTCTGGCGGAGCGCAGCAAGAGGGCCCTCGTCGCGACCATTCGCGACTTCGACGCGACGCTGAAGGCGGTGGCCGCGAGCGCGCCGCCGGGCGAAATCGGCGACAACTACGCGCTGCTCTCGCTCCTCTGGAACGACTATCGCGAATTCGCGCTGCGAGCGCCCACGCGCGAGAACGCGCGCAAGCTGCGCGAGCGCAACGAGGAGGTCGCGTGGATCGCCGCCAAGGGCGCGCGCATGATCCAGGAGCATGCGCGCGCCGCGACCAACGGCTCCGCGGTGAGGGCGGCGGGTGCCGCGATGCTTTCGCAACGCATCCCCAAGCTCTACTTGTGGCGGCGCTGGGAGATGCGCGACGAAGGGCTCGCCCGGGAGCTGCGCGAAGCCGAGGAGAACCTGCGCCGCACGCTCGACACGCTGCTCGCCGCGTCCGACAACACGCCCGAGATCGCCGCCGAGCTGCAGGTGGCCGAGAACCAGTTTCGCTTCATGGCCGATGCGGCGCGCAGCGTCGAGGGCCGCCAGCCCGCCGCGCGCCACATCGAGTTCATCGCCAAGACGGGCGACCACATCCTCGAGGCGATGGAGCGCGCGACCCGCCTTTATCAGAAGGAGAACCGCGAGGGCGGTTAAGGAAGACGACGAGGGCGGCTAGGGCTTGGGCGCCGGATTGACGACGTCGAGCGCGATGCGCCACTCGCCCGCTTCGACGCGCCACACCCGCACGTAGTAGCCGAGCGGAATACCCGGCGCGGAACGCGCGGCGTAACTGCCGCGGGCGTAGCCGAAGTCCGCGGAGCGCGCGGTCTCGACGCGCTCGACCGTCCACGCGACGGCTTCGCCGGGCGGCGTGTCGGAGGCCAGCGCAGCGGCCTTTCCCAACATGGGCGCGGCCGTGTCGCGATAGAAACGCAGGCTCTGCGAGCCATGCTGCGCGTACGCGGCCTTGAGACCGGAGCGCGCGTCGGCTGCGAGGCGCTCTTCGGCGCCGCGGATGCCGCCGCCCGAACGTGCGGCCTCGCCCTGCACCACCACACTCACGAGCGGCTGGTCCCACAGCGTAGGCGCGGGATGCGCGATGCCGAGGTCGACCGCGACTTTCCACGCTTTGCCCGGCTCGCGCCTCCAGATCGTGACGAACTGGCCGTACGCGGGCGGGGCCGAAGGTTGTGCCTTGCTCGTGAGCTTCCACGGGCCGGTGGAAAGCCCCATCTCGCCCGAGGCGGCGACCTCCACGTATTGCGGACGCCAGTCGAGGACGATCGCGGGTGCGGGACGGCCGGCGAGATAACCGTTGGCGACCACCCAGCCGTTACGCACGAAGACGCCGTCGTCGGCGAAGGCGGCGAGGAACGCGGCGCGCATGTCCTCGCGCACGGAGTGAGCGGCGAAGGCGGTCTCGGCGGCGGCGAGCGATTTCGCGGCGTCCATGGAGTCGATTCGAGTCGGTTGGGCGCAGGCCGCGAGGAAGAGGACGGCGATGAGTTTTCTACAAAACATATCGCGCCAGGTCCTCGCTCTTCGCGAGCTCGCCCAGGCGGGAGTCCACGTAGGCGGCGTCCAGCGTGACGCGGCGCTGCGCTTGTCCCGCGTCGAACGAGATCTCCTCGAGGAGCTTCTCCATCACGGTGTACAGGCGCCGTGCCCCGATGTTCTCGGTCGACGCGTTCACGGCGAACGCGATCTCGGCGAGGCGCCGCACGCCTTCGGGAGTGTAGACGAGCTCGGTGCCCTCGGTGGCGAGCAGAGCCTCGTACTGCTTGGTGAGGCAGGCGTCGGTCGCGGTGAGGATGCGCTCGAAGTCTTCCACCGAGAGGCTCGAGAGCTCGACGCGAATCGGCAGCCGGCCCTGCAGCTCGGGAATCAGGTCCGAGGGCTTCGAAAGATGGAAGGCACCGCTCGCGATGAAGAGGATGTGCTCGGTGCGGATCATCCCGTACTTGGTGGTGACCGCGGTGCCCTCGACCAGCGGCAGCAGGTCGCGCTGCACGCCCTGGCGCGAGACGTCGGCGCCGTGCATCTCGCCGCGGCTCGCGATCTTGTCGATCTCGTCGATGAAGACGATCCCGTCCTGCTCGGCGGAGCGCATCGCCTTGAAGCGGATCTCCTCCTCGTTCACGAGCTTCAGCGCCTCCTCGTCGGTGAGCAGCCGCAGCGCCTCGCGGATCTTGAGCGTCCTGCGCTTGCGCCGCGCCCCGCCCATGTTGGCGAACATGCCCTGGATCTGCTGCGTGAGCTCCTCCATGCCGGGAGGGGCGAGGATCTCCATGCTGGCGGAGGACTGCGCCACGTCGATCTCGATCTCCTTGTCGTCGAGCTTGCCCTCGCGCAGCATCTTGCGGAAGCGCTGGCGCGTGGTGTTCGCATCGTTGCCCTCGGCGTTCGGCACGCCCGGGAGCAGCGCGTCCAGCACGTGCTCCTCGCCGGCGTCCTCGGCGCGGTGGCGCACCTTGCGCATTTCCTGCTCGCGCGTGCTCTTGATGGCGATCTCGACCAGGTCGCGGATGATGGTGTCGACGTCGCGCCCGACGTAGCCGACCTCGGTGAACTTGGTCGCCTCGACCTTGATGAACGGCGCGTTGGCCAGCCGCGCGAGGCGGCGCGCGATCTCGGTCTTGCCCACGCCGGTGGGGCCGATCATGAGGATGTTCTTGGGCGTGATCTCGGCGCGCAGCGGCTCGGCAACCTGCGAGCGCCGCCAGCGGTTGCGCAGCGCGATCGCCACCGCGCGCTTCGCCTGCGCCTGCCCGACGATGTACTTGTCGAGCTCGTGGACGATTTCCTGCGGCGTCATCATGGACGCCACGGGCTCCTGGGAGCTCGCGGGAACACCCAATCCAGGAGATGCCTCAGCCATTGCTCACAAGGTCTCGATGACGTGGTTCTGGTTGGTGTAGATGCACAACTCGCCGGCGATCACGAGCGATTTCTTCACGATGTCGGCAGGCTCGAGCGCCGAATTGTCCATGAGGGCGAGGGCGGCCGCCTGCGCATAGCCGCCGCCGCTGCCGATGGCGAGCAGCCCGCGTTCGGGCTCGAGGACATCGCCGGTGCCGGTGATGAGGAGCGAAGTCTCGCGGTCGGCGATGGCGAGCATCGCCTCGAGGCGGCGCAGCATGCGATCCGTCCTCCAGTCCTTGGCGAGCTCGACGGCGGAGCGCAGCAGGTTGCCCTGGTGCTTGTCGAGCTTCGCCTCGAAGCGCTCGAAGAGCGTGAAGGCATCCGCGGTGGCTCCCGCGAAGCCCGCGAGGATGCGGTCCTGGTAGAGGCGGCGCACCTTGCGCGCCGAGGCCTTGATGACTACCGCGCCCAGGGTCACCTGGCCGTCGCCGCCCATGGCCACACGCTCGCCGCGGCGCACGGAGACGATGGTCGTGCCGTGGAATTGCGGGGGATCCGGGCTCATGGGAGGGCTATATCAGGCGGGGCAGGGGCGAGCGCCGGGAAAATCCCATTTTTCTCGCGGGGGATTTCAGGACTTGCGGCGCACCAGGATCGCGTAGCGGTTGACACCCATCGCCTCGAGGAGAGCGGCGTTCAGCTCGTTCAGGTTGGTGAGGATGACGCGCTTGCCGGCGAGCTGGATCGCCTTCACCACGTCGAAGAAGGCCGAGGCGAACGCGAATTCCACGCGCAGCACGCGGCCCATGTCCACGGGGACCTCGGTGCGCATCGCGGCGTAGGCGTTCAACTCCGCGACCTGGTCGGCGCTCGCGGCGGAAAGCACGCCCTTCAGCTCGAATCCCGCCTCGGGAGGCGCGGCCGCGGGAGCACTCTTGGCCGGCGCGGCCGGCTTGGCCGTCTCGGCGGCGATCTTGTTCACGTAGACCTCCCAGTTCGGCGGCGAGATCTCGAAGGCCACGGCGAACTCGAGCCCGAGGTCCTCGTATTCCTGCGCCCTTCCCTGCAGGATGTAGATCTCGAAGAGAAGCATCCAATAAGCCCGCTGCTCCTGCGGCGACTTCTCGTTGATGGCCGCGCGCAGCACCTTCTCGAAGCCCTCGAAATTGTTGAACCACATCGGCAGCTGCTTCTTGCGCAGGTGCGTGAGGGCGTTTGCGAGCAACAGGGCCTCGCCGGCGGTGATCGCCGTCACCTTGGCGACGTCGAGGCGCACCGTGCCCTGGCTCTCGGCGAAGACCAGGAATTTCTCGATCTCCGCGGCGAGCTCGCCGGCGGCGTTGGGCTTCAGCCCGAAGAAATCCTTGCGCTCGCGGTTCTGGTTGCGGCGCGGATCGTTGGCGGCATCGCCGATCTCCGCCCACACCGGCGGCGACTGCTCGAACTTGACGCTGAACAGCATGGAGAGGGCGTCGAATTCCACGCGGTTGCGCGACTCCTGGTAGATGTCGAAGAGCATGAGCCACGCCTGCTTGTTGTTGCGGCCGACCGGATCCTTGATCTCGACCTTCAGCAGCTGCGCGGCGGCCTCGACGTGGTTGGCGGAGTACAGGATCGCCGCTTCCTGCGCGGTGGGCAGCGATGCGGAGTGGAATTCTTCGGAGCCGAGGCGGCCCGCGGGGCGCGCCGGCCGCACGTTGCCCGTCGAGCTCGCTCCGGCCGCAGGGGATGCCACGCTCGGCCCTCCGTCCTACTGCGCGACCGCGCTGGCGTTGGTGAGGCGGTAGTAAACGACGTCGTCGTCGAGCACCGCGAGGCGGCCGGCGACGACGATGGGCTCGTAGGTGAACTCCACCGGCTTGTCGGCGATCACCTCGACCATCGACTCGGGGCCGCCGGGAAGGCAGAACGCGCAATGCGGAGGAAAGGAGGCGAGCAGGAAGCGCTTCTGCAGGCGCGACTGCTCCAGCGGCATCATGAAGCCGTAGATCTTCACCTGCTTCTTGTCGAGGCCGCGGATCTCCTTGGTGAACTCGGGACCGAACTTCTTGTCGGGGCGCTGCACCGTCTTCGCCTGCTGCAGGAGCTCCCACGAGATCGTTCCGGCGGGCGCGGCCTCGATGGTGCCGTTGGGCATCTGCAGGCCCTTGGGCGCGTTCTGCGCGGCGCACACGCCGATGCCCAGGGCGAGTGCCGCGAATGTGAGGGCAAAAGTGCGCGTCATGTTGTGGGTCGCTTGTTCAGTTGTCGAGCTTGGACACTCAACGCTTCAGAAGGATCGCGGGATCGCGGCGGTACGCCTGCACTGCGGGCAGGAGCGAGGTCGCCACTCCGGCGAGGAGCACCACCAAGACCACCCCGGCTTCAGCACCCACCCACGCGAACCCCGTGATCGACCAGGGATTCGAGCGGGCGATCCAGTGTCCGAGGGCTTCGGCGGCTGCGTGCCCGAGGACGAGTCCCAGTATAACCCCCGCTACCACGAGCGTCACGCCTTCGGCGGCCAGGAGCGCGAAGAGCGTGCCGGGACGAGCGCCCAGCGTGCGCAGCAGCGCCAGGTCGTAGCGGCGCTCCTGCAGCGCGGACATGAGCGCCACGAACACCGAGACCGCCGCGGTCACCATCAGCACCACCGCGAGGATGCGCAGCGCGTCCACGCCCACGCCGATGAGGTTCATCAGCTTGGCGCTCTCGTAGGCGGGAGAGGCGGCCTGCATCGCGGTGTTGGAGTTGATCTGCCGCGGCAGGATCGCGGCGGCGAGCGGAGTGCGATACTTCACAAGCAGCGAGGTGATCTCCTGGTCGGCGTCGTCGCGATGCGCGCCTTCCTTTTCGCCCGGCTTGTGCTCCTCGTGCACTTCCCAGACGCTTTCCAGCGGCGTCAGCACCAGGCGGTCCACGACAGTGCCGGTGGGCGCGAGGACGCCCACGACTTCGTACGGATGCGCCGCGTGCGCGGGGCCCGCTTCCGCGAGGCCGTGCGACCCCGCGAATTTCGCGCCTGTCCCGAGCCCCGTGCGCCGCGCCGCCTCGCTGCCCAGGAGGGCTTCCATCGGGTGGTCGAACACGCGGCCCTTCTCCACGCGCGCCGAGTAGAGCGTGAGGAACTGCGCAGTGGTGCCGACGATGCGAAAGCCGCGGAAGCTGTCGCCCAGAGACACCGGAACCGCGGCGGCGACCATCGGGCCGGCGCCGATCTTGCGCGCCTCCGCGTACGGAATGTTGCCGGTGGGGACGTCGACATGGAGCACGGAGGAAAGGATCAGCTGCAGCGGGCTGCCCTTGGCGCCCACCACCAGGTCCACGGGACTCGCGTCGCGCGCGAGCCGCTCCTCGGTCTGCGCGGTGAAGAGCATGAGCAGGATCATCGTGCCCACGCCGATCGCGAGCATCGCGACGTGCAGGAGTGTCAGCAGGGGGCGCGAGGCGAGATAGGCCCAGGCGAGGCGCACCATGCTCATAGCTCGAGACAGCGCGGAAAGTGGTCGCGGATGCGCTTGTCGTGCGTGGCGATCACGAGCGTGGCGCCGCACGCGCGAGCCTGCCCGCGCAGCAAGGCGAGCGCCTTTTCGCAGTTGGCGTCGTCGAGCGCCGAGGTGGGCTCGTCGGCGAGGATGAGCGCCGGCCGGTTCACCACGGCGCGCGCGATGGCCACGCGCTGCGCCTCGCCCACCGAGAGATCGCGCGCCTTGTGTGAGGCGAGAGCGGCGATGCCGAGGCTCGTGAGGCCCGCGTCGATCGCCGCATCGTCCGCGGGAAGCGCGGCGAGGCTGCGCGCGAGGCGCAGGTTGTCGCGCACGCTGAGCACGCCGATCAGGTGCAGCGTCTGCGGGGCCAGGCCGATGTTGCGTGCGCGATACGCATCGCGCTGCACGCCGGTGAGCCGCGTGATCTCGCTCTCGCCCACCCGCACCTCGCCCGCGCTCGGCAAGAGCAGCCCGGCGATGATCGCGATCAGCGTGCTCTTCCCGCTCCCCGACGGGCCGATGACGAGGCTCGCCTCGCCCTTCGGCACGCTCCACGACGGCACCGACAGCACGGTGCGGCCGGCGTAGTCGTGTCGGAGGTTGCGGATCTCGAGCATTAGCGGTGAAGAGTTATGCGGGCAAAAGGCTTTGGATCCGCAGATAAACGCAGATGAACGCAGATAAAACCCTCGAAATGTGCTTCATGGGGCGTGGCGTCTCGAATGTTTTTCGGGGTTATCCGCGTTTATCTGCGGATTCAAAGCCTGAGTTGTTCAAGCCACGCAGTAAGCGAGGCCTTCCTCGAAGAGGCGGCGCGGGAGCTTGCGGCCGATGAAGACCATCACGCTCTCGCGCTTCTCGCCCGCCTCCCAGGGCTTTCCTGGCGTGCCGCCCATCAGCATGTGCACGCCCTGGAAGATCATGCGCCGTGGCTCGCCCTGGATGTTGAGCACCCCTTTGTAGCGAAGCAGGTCCTCGCCGTAGTTCTGCACCATGAGCGAGAGGAAGGTCTCGATCTTCTCCATGTGCAGCGGGCGCGCGTCGCGCCACACGAACGACTTCACGTCGTCGTCGTGCTCGTGGTAGTCGCTCTCGAGGAATGCGGGATCGACCTCGAGCACCGCGTTCAAGTTGAAGCCGCGGATGTCGAGGATCTCCTTGATGTCGGCTTCTCCCATGTGGACCTTCGCCTGGTGCGCCCTCGGGTTCATCTGCCGCAGGCGCCGCACGAGCTCCGCCACTTTCGCATCCTCGACGAGATCGGTCTTGGAGAGCAGGATGCGGTCGGCGAAGCCCACCTGGCGGCGCGCCTCGTCGTGGTCGTCGAGCGTCTTCTGCGCGTGCTTCGCGTCCACGACGGTGACCACGGCGTCGAGCAGGTACTGGTCGTGGATCGCCTCGTCCATGAAGAACGTCTGCGCCACGGGTCCCGGGTTGGCCAACCCGGTCGTTTCAATGATCACGCGGTCGAACTTGAGCTTGCCCTGGCGGCGCTTCTTGCCGAGGTCTCCGAGGATGCGCACCAGGTCACCTCTCACCGTGCAGCACAGGCACCCGTTGTTCATCTCGACGATCTGCTCCTGCCCGTCCTTCACGAGGATCTCGTTGTCGATGCCGGTCTCGCCGAACTCGTTCTCGATCACCGCGATCTTCTCCCCGTGCTGCTCGGTGAGGATGCGGTTGAGCAATGTCGTCTTCCCCGCGCCGAGGAAGCCGGTGAGGATGGTGACGGGAATCAGGTCTTTCTCGCCCGGTGCGGCTGCTGGCATGAACTACCTCTTCTTTTCGGTTGCCTTGGCGCGGCGCGCGCGCGGATGCGCGGCGTCGTAGACCTTGGCCAGGTGCTGGAAATCGAGATGCGTGTACACCTGGGTGGAAGCGATGCTCGCGTGGCCCAGCATCTCCTGGACCGCCCTCAGGTCGCCCGAGGATTGCAGCACGTGCGAGGCGAACGAGTGGCGCAGCATGTGCGGATGCACGTCGACCTCGAGGCCCGCAAGCGCCGCCCAGCGCTTGATGCGCCGCTGCACTTCGCGCGGCGTGATGCGCGCCCCCGCGCGCGTGACGAAGAGGGCGGTTTGCCCGGGGGCGGCGAGCTTCGCGCGCAGCGGCAGCCACGCCGCGAGAGCCTCGAGCGCGGGGGAACCGACCGGCACGATGCGGGTCTTCGATCCCTTGCCGAGCACGCGCGCTTCTGCGGTCGCGGCGTCGACGGAGTCGAGATCGAGCCCGGTGAGCTCCGAGACGCGCAGGCCGCACGAGTAGGCGAGCTCGAAGAGCGCCCGGTCGCGCGCTCCCAGGTCCGAGTCGTCGTCGAACGAGACGAGCCGCACCGCGTCGTCGGGCGAAAGCACCTCGGGAAGGTGGCGCGGCGCCTTCGGCGCTTTCACCCCGTTGCACGGGTTCGAGGCGACCTCGCGCTGGCGGGCAAGCCAGTCGAAGAGCCCGCGCCAGGCCGAGAGGATGCGCGCGAGGGACCGCGGCGCCTGTCCCTTCGAGTGCAGCGTGGCGATGAAACGGCGGATGTCCTGCGTATCGAGGGAATCGAGGGCGCGGCCGTTCGCGAGTGCGGCGAGCAGCGCGCCGTCGCGTTCGTAGGCGCTCAGGGTATGGGCCGCGAGCCGCCGGCCGGTCCGCAGATGGCGCAGGTAGCGATCGATTGCGCTAGGCGTGCTCACGGGCGGGAGTCACGAAACGCCACAGCGAGTGGCTCATCAGCTCGCCGATGCGCGCGAGGTAGAGCGTGCCCATCTCGGGATAGAAACGCTTCGGGTCCTCGGAGGCGAGCGCCACCACGCCGAAGTTGAGACCGTCGCGGGCGAGGGCCACGAGCGCGAAGGACTTCAGGTGCGCGGCCGCTTCTCCGAACCACGCCTGGCTCTCGTAGACCGCGTGGTGGCCGCAATAGGGAGCCGTCATCTGTTCGACGAACTGGCGCATCTCGGACGCCACCGCCGCGAACTCCTTGGTGTCGGGGTTTTCCTCGGCCACGCTCCACAGGCGCACGGCGACGTGCGGGACGGCGAAATGGTCGAGCAGGTCGAGGTAAAGCGTGTCGAGCGCCGCATCGAGGCTCGGGGCGTCGACGAGGCGGCAGGCGAGGCGGTGCACCTTTTCGCCCACGGCGTCGTTCTCCTCGCCGAACTGGATCAGCTCGTGGAGCTTGTCCTCGAGCAGCTTCGCCTTCTCGCGCACCGCGACCAGCTGGCGCTCGCCGATCGAGACCGCCCTGCCGCCGTGCGGATGCGGGATCTGCAGGTTCATGAGGATGTCGACGTGAGTCTCGAAGAATCCCGGGTTCTGCTTCAGGAATTCGGCCACTTGGTCGGCGGTCAGCACCGTTCTTTTCCTTTGCCTAGAGGTCGATCTCGCCGTCGAAGACCGCGACGGCATCGCCCGTCATCATAACGGGCGCGCTATCCCCCGGCCAGCGAATCATCAGGTCCCCGCCCCGGGTGCTCACCCGAACTTCCGCGTCGAGGAGGCCGCGGCGGATTCCGGCGACCACCGCGGCGCAGGCCCCGGTGCCGCACGCGAGTGTTTCGCCCGCTCCGCGTTCCCAGACGCGCAGGCGGATGTGGCTGCGCGAAAGCGGCTGCATGTATCCGGCGTTTACGCGCTGCGGAAATGCCGGATGGTTCTCGATCAACGGCCCCTGCGTTGCGACCGGAGCGCGGTCCACGCTCTCGACCACTTGCACGGCGTGCGGGTTGCCCATCGAGAGCACGCTCACCTCGAGTGTCACGCCCGCCACCACCAGCGGATAGACGAGGCGCGTCTCGTCGGCGAGAAACGGCACCTCGCGTGGATCGAAGCGCGGCGCCCCCATGTCGACCGTCACTCGCCCCGAATCCTCGAGAGTGGGCGTGACGATGCCGCCAACCGTTTCGACGCGAATGCGTCGCTTCGTGGTGAGCTTCTGGTCCAAGACGAAGCGCGCGAAGCAGCGCGCGCCGTTGCCGCACTGCTCGACTTCGCCGCCGTCGGCGTTGAAGATGCGGTAGCGGAAGTCGTTCGCCTCCGAGGCGGGCTTCTCGACGACGAGGAGCTGGTCGCAGCCCACGCCGAAATGGCGATCGGCGATGGCGCGCACCTGCGCGCGCGACAGCCGCACCTGCTGGCGCACGCCGTCGAAGACGACGAAGTCGTTTCCCTGGCCCTGCATCTTGGTGAACTTGAGCTTCATGTCGCGTCCTTCCTGTACGGCGAGGGCTCGCCCGGGGGGCGCGTCTTGAAGCGCTTGTGTGCCCAGAAATACTGCTCCGGCATCTCGCGCACGCGCTCCTCGATGAACGCGTTCATGGTACGCACGTCGGCCTCGACGTCTCCAGTGGGATAGTCCTTCCAGGCCGGATAGCAGCGCGCCACGTAGCCGTCGCCCACCTGGCGCGTGACCACCGGAATCACCACTGCCCCGGCAAGCTTCGCCAGCCGCGGCAGCGTGGTGATCGTCGCGGCGGGCACGCCGAAGAAAGGGCTGAAGATCGCGTCGCGGCTGCCGAAATCCATGTCGGGGAGGAAATAGAACGGCTTGCCGCTCTTCACGACGCGGATCACGGAGCGCAGCCCATCCTGCCGGCTCACCAGGTGCGGGTTGCCGAAACGCGTGCGCGCCTTGAGGAAGATGCGATCGAGCACGGGGTTCTTCTGCCGGCTGTAGATGCTCGCGGTTCCGGGATATTCGTGCGCCACCTTGATGCCGCCCATGTTGAGGCCGATGAAGTGCGGCGCGAATACGATCACGGGGCGTCCCTCGGCCGCCCTGAAGTGCTCGAGTCCCTCGACGCGAATCAGGCGCAGCAGGTCATCCTCCGAGCCCCACACCATGATGCTCAGCTCGAGCGCGTTGCGCCCGAGCATCCGGAAGTGCTTCAAGCCGAGGTCGCGGCGTTCGCGTTCCGGCATTTCGGGAAAGCAGAGCGCCAGGTTCACGCGCGTCACGCGGCCGCGCCCGAAGCGGTACAGGATCGCGCCCAGCGCGGAGCCCATCGCGCCGATCCATTTCAGGGGCAGGAAATGCACCAGCCACAGGACGAGGACGCCCAGGTAGGTCCCGAACAGCCGCAGCGCTTTCATGTCACGCCGCTTTTTCCGCGGCTTGCGGCGGCGGCGGTGCTCCCGCGGGACGCTTGTAGCGCGCGTATCCCCACAGGTATTGCGACGGGCATTCGCGCACCAGCTTCTCGACCACCGCGTTCACGCGCCGCGCCGCCTCGCGCCGGTCCCCGGGCAGCGCCGTGTCGAGGGGAAGGAGGTGCAGGACGAAGCCCTCGCCGCGCGCGAGGCGCTCGGCATAGCAGAAGACGATCGCCGCGTCGGAGGCTTCCTGCAATCGCCCGATGAGCGTCATGGTGTACGCGGGCCGGCCGAAGAACTCGACCCATTCGCCCTCGCCCAGCCCCGGCACCTGGTCGGGAAGCATGATGGTGCAGCCGCCGGCGCGCAGGTGGCGCAGCAGCAGCCGAACGCCCGCGAGCGTGGCGGGTGCCACGTTGGGGTGGCCGGCGGCCGCGCCCCGGTTGCGCCCCTCGCGAAGCATGCGGTCGAGCCAGGCGAGCTTGTGCGGCCGGTACATCGCCATCATCGGGACGCGCGACCACAGAAATCGCCCGGCCACCTCGTAGCCGCCGAGGTGCGGCGTCACGAAGATGATGGCGCGGCCTTCCGCGCGCAGCTTCTCCACCGCGTCCCAGCCCGAAAGGTCGCGCACCAGCGCGGCGATTTCGTCGAGCGGGCGGAACATCGTCCAGACGAGCTCGGTCGCACTCTTGCCGATCTCGGCGGCGTTCTCCCAGGCAAGCCGCCGCACGTCGCCCTCCGAGGGGCAGATCCCGCTCGCCGCGAGGTTCTCGGTGAGCCGCTTGCGATAGCGGGGCGAAATGGCATAGACGAGGCGGCCGAGGAAAGCGCCGATCGCGTGGTTCGCGCCGAGCGGCAGGAGGGCAAGCGGGCGGAGGAGGAGTTTCAAGGGCGTGCGCGGTCTTTGCTAAAATGACCGGCTGTGCGACTGTGGGGTGACCCGATGAAAAGCGAATTCCTGTTTACTTCCGAGTCGGTATCCGAAGGACATCCGGACAAGGTGTCCGACCAGATTTCCGATTCGGTTCTCGACGCCATTCTAGCCCAGGACCCGAAGAGCCGGGTCGCGGCCGAGACCCTTTGCAACACGGGGCTGGTGGTGCTCGCGGGGGAAATCACCACGCACGCGAACGTCGACTACATCCAGGTCGCGCGCGACGCCATCAAGCGCATCGGCTACGACAACACCGAGTACGGCATCGATTACAAGGGCTGCGCCGTGTTGGTGGCCTACGACAAGCAAAGCCCCGACATCGCGCAGGGCGTGAACCACGCGCAGGACGATCCGCTCAACCAGGGCGCCGGCGACCAGGGCCTCATGTTCGGCTACGCGTGCGACGAGACGCCGGTGCTCATGCCGGCGCCGATCTATTACGCGCATCGCCTGGTCGAGCGCCAGGCGATGCTGCGCAAGGATGGACGCCTGCCGTGGCTGCGTCCCGACGCCAAAAGCCAGGTCACTTTCAAGTACGTGGATGGCCGGCCTGCCGAGATCGACACCGTCGTGCTCTCGACGCAGCACTCCCCCGAGATGTCGGACGGAAAGATGATGCGCAAGGACGCCATCGACGCGGTGATCGAGATGATCATCAAGCCGGTGCTGCCGAAGGAGTTCCTCAAGAACACCAAGTACCTCGTGAATCCCACCGGGCGCTTCGTCGTCGGCGGCCCGCAAGGCGACTGCGGCCTCACCGGACGCAAGATCATCGTCGACACCTATGGCGGCGCCTGCGCCCACGGCGGCGGCGCTTTCTCGGGCAAGGATCCTTCCAAGGTCGACCGCTCCGCCGCCTACGCCGCGCGCTACGTGGCGAAGAACGTCGTCGCCGCGGGGCTTGCGCGCCAGTGCGTGCTGCAGGTGAGCTACGCCATCGGCGTGGCCAAGCCGATCAACGTCACCGTCTACACCGAAGGCACGGGTGCCATCCCCGACGAGAAGATCGCGCAGCTGGTGCAGCAGCATTTCGACCTGCGCCCGCGCGGCATCGTGCAGATGCTGGATCTCCTGCGGCCCATCTACGCGAAGACCGCCGCCTATGGCCACTTCGGCCGGGAGGAGCCCGAGTTCACTTGGGAAGCGACGGACAAGGCGGCGATCCTGAGGGAAGCCGCGGGGTTGAAGGGCAGCGCGCGCGCGATGGCGGCCGCCGACTAGAAATGCTTCTTCAACACCGGCGCCACTGCCGGTAGTCCCGCCACTTTCTCCGCGATCGCGATTAGCTTCGGCGTGTTCGCCGCGAACCACTTGCGGCCCGGCCGCCAGTGCGTCATCACCGCCACGTAGAGGTCGAGCGCGCTCATGCGCTCGCCGAGGAACCACGGGCCCTGCGCGGCTTCCTCGAGCTGGCGCCACAGCGCCTCGCGATGGCGGTTGGTGCTCTCGCGCAGGTGCTTGGAGCCCTGCGTGTCCTCGACCCATTTCGCCGGCTCGTCGCCGTAGGTGAACGTCGGATAGACCGCGGCGACGAGGAACACCGCCCAGCGATAGAACGCGTAGCGCCGCGCATCGCCCTTGGCGGGAATCAGCCCCGCCTTGGGCGCGGCGTCGCTCACGTAGTGGAGCATCGCGAGGCTCTCGGTCATGACCTCGCCGTCGGGCAGCACCAGGGCGGGAACCTGGCCGAGCGGGTTCACCTCGAGCAGGCGCGCGCGCGTGGGGCTGCCGGCCGAATAGTCGACTTCCTCGTATTCGTAGGACAGGCCCGCGACCGCCAGGGCGGACTCGACGATCGCGTTGCCGCAGCCCTTGCAGCCGAGGAGGAGGAGCTTTTTCATGGGCAGGTCGAATGGTACAATGGGCACGTTCGAGGAGCGTTGCAACGGGGAGTTCCTCTC
>Ga0209131_1001017_pt1 | contig 19386 bp, 19 predicted proteins | sample GraSoi_2013_40cm_FD_185826 | JGI IMG/M metagenome (GOLD analysis project Ga0209131, IMG submission 185826) | Grasslands soil microbial communities from the Angelo Coastal Reserve, California, USA - Sample 9_17_2013_40cm (SPAdes) (version 2) | ecosystem: Environmental > Terrestrial > Soil >... | reverse complement strand
CTAAAACCAGGCTTCCATACTTACGAAGGGTGGCTGCCGCCGAACGCGCGCCTGCTCAAGCACTTCGGTGCCACACTTCCAGACTGGCGCGCTTCGCGTCCGTGCGTCTTCCATGATGGACCAGGCGGGGAAGAACTTCGACGCCGACGTGGGCGTTGATTACTTCCAGAAGTATTCTGACTGCGGGATAACCTTCGAACCAGCAAAGAAGAATCGCGACCAAAGCGGTTATAACGGTCTGTCGGAAGTGCTGAAACCGAAGCCTTACGAGGATGGCACTCGACCGACGCTGACGATATGGGCCGGCTGCGGTGATAACGACGAGCTGGCGGAACAGATCAGGTAGGGAGTTTCGAGGCAATGTGCCGGACAAGTATCCGCCCGCGGAGCCAGAGCAGAAGCGGAAGCATTTAGTCGACTGCCTGATGTACATGTGTTGTACGGGCCGGTCTTCATTGACCGTACGCGGCGGCCGCGGGAGTTCGACCCGATTTGAACCTATGCGTTAGAAGCTTATATTACTATGTATGTAAATATGGTTTCCGGTTCCAACGGTGGGGCGATGGTGCAGCTGCGATAAGTTTTACGGAATCAGTCTCGCTGGGAAAAAATTACAAAACGAACTCAATTACTCGGCTTTTTTGCTGAATGCGGAAGAGTCAGAACGGGGACCATATTTGGCCACCACTCCAGCATTTTGGCCAGGCATCCACGGCTCCAAGCCTCATGACGCCTCTCGGGTATGAATTCCCCCTCGATACCTTACCTGCAGAGCGCCTCGATCAGATTTTCTTTCTTTTTCTCGGCGTAAGACGTCAGCGCATCCAGCGACGAAACGTACCCGCCAATAGCGGCAGCCGCGAGCAGCACGAACGCTTTAGCAGGCAGCCACCGATCGCCAGTCCATCGTCCCAACCCCAAGACGAGCGAGCTGATGCCAAAAAGCAAGATCTGCGCGGCGAAGGCAATCAGCACAGCCATTCTGGATTGCCGCTGCCCGTGTACCTGGCCAAACGCCAACTTGCGCGGAAAACTCAAGGATGACCAATTAGCGATCGACAACTGCCCTACTACGGTAAAAATTATAGCGGCCAGGGCGGCGAGGAAAATCGGCGCCGACGGCAACCCCACCCGGTAGCAAAACGCCGCAATGCACAGCGTAAGCTCCGTCACGATCAGGCAAACTTGCACAAAATTCTTCCCGAGAAAAACGTCGCGAAAACGCAATGGCGCGGTGAAGTACGTCTGCACACCGGCATTTTCGTAGGCAAAGCTGTTATAGGCCGGAGTCATCAGAATCAAAACGATGTAGGCCATTAAGCCAGGAAAGAACAATTCTGGTGAGATACCTTTCGACCCCATAAACTGCAATAGCGACGACTGCGAGATCAGCGTGAAGACCAGGGCGGGCGGCAGAAGCAGCAGCACAGCGGCGAAGCCGTTGCGCAGCAAATAGCGGAATTCCTTGCGTACCATGGCGGCAACTTCCGGCGACAACAATCCCAGCGCGTCCGCTGGTGCTTCGCGATTTATCGGATCCCGAATGGCCCTCTCGGGCGCGGGAGTTTCGCTCAGCTCCTCGCCGCGAAACTGGGCCGCAAAGCGCAGCCACAGGAGTCCGCCAAAAAACGCGGCATAACACGCGATTCCTGCCGCGCCCAACAGGAATGCGCGGTAATCTCCGGCCGATGCGCTTCCCACGGCCCTCCCCGCCAGCGACGCCGGAAAATACCCAAAGTAAGGGAGAAGCGATACTAGCCAGGGCCCGGCGGAATCTCCGTAACGATCCGCCAAGGGTCCAATCAACTGCAGCAATACCACCAGCAAAATGAAGCCCGCGAAAAAGAGCTCTCGCGAGCGCCGCTGCGCCAGCACGCGTTCCACCCACGAGCCAACCAAGCGCTCTACGGCAACGTTGAACATCACGAACAGCACGGTCACTAAAATCATCGGCGGCAGCAAACTGAGTTTCGCCGCGGCGGCACCCAGAACTATCGCAATCAGCCAGAACACCGCCGCCATACCGGTGAAGTCCGCCAATCCGTAGGCCAAGCCGATCACGTAGAACGCGCCAAAGCTCAGCGGCAAGCGCAACAGTCCGCGGAAGTCGAATGACGCTCCGAAGCCCGCTGCCACGATAGGAAAGAGCTGCCACCACAAAAAGATGGCCCAGAAAAATAAACCGAGCCATGTGGTTCGGTCGCTGGATACGAACTCGTAAGTGCCCGCAAAAAGAGCAATGCAAAATCCGATCACGACAACTCCGGCCAGTAAGCCGACAACGATTAGCCCGATAAGATCGAGCCGATTTTGCTTTCGCCTCAAATTATTGTGCAGCATTCGCCAGCGCAAGCCGGCAATCAGACCGATTTGCTTGACGATTCCAACTGGCTGCGCTACGTCAGCCACGAGAGCTCCTCGATCTGCGCCCTCTCCGTGCCGCTCTGCCCCACAATCGAGAGGAAAATCTGCTCCAGGGTCGTCTTGCTGCCTTCCTTACCGGCAACCCCCGCGCGCAGTTCCTCAATCGAGCCCTGCGCCACTAGCTTGCCTTGGTGAATGATTCCAACATGGCTGCACAAGCGTTCTACGATCTCCAGCACATGGGAGGTCAGAAAAATTGTCACGCCGCGCGCCGTCATGCGCCCAAGCAGCGCCTTCAGCGCGCCCGCGGCCAGGGCATCCACACCCTCGAACGGCTCGTCCAGAAACAGAATGCGCGGCCCGTGAATTACCGCCGCGGCCAGCGCCAGCTTTTTCTGCATGCCGTGCGAATAATCCGCGATCATCGACTTCGGCCGGTCCGCAAGCTGCATGAATTCCAGCAACTCCCGCGTGCGCTGAAGCGTGGTGGCGTGGTCCAGTCCATACATCCTGCCCACAAAATTCAGATATTCCGCACCCGTCAGGCGCTCGAAGAGCCCCATCCCTTCCGGCACGACGCCAATCTGCCGCTTTACAGCAACCGTATGCGACGAAAAATCCAGCCCCAGCAATTGCATGCGTCCGGAGGTCGGCGCCAGAAGTCCTGTCAGCATTTTGATGGTCGTGGATTTTCCCGCTCCGTTAGGGCCCAGGAAACCGAAGAATTGCCCCGACCTCACCCGCAGATCGACGGTGTCCACAGCGGTCAGCGCGCCAAAGCGCCGCGTGAGCTTCTCCGTCACAATGGCCAAGTCGGTCATCGTCTTTCCCCAGGCGCAAACTTCGTAGCAAAAACTCTAGCACGAACGCGCGCGCGTCCGTGGCGACACACAGCGCGAACCAATACGCAGCGCTACTTTTTAGACGGGAGTCTTTTGCGGAGTGGATGCAACGCCGGCCAGTTGGGGTTCTTTTGCAGGGAATCCAGCGAGCACCGCCGGCAACTCCACGCGAAAAACCGCGCCGCCTTGTTGCGAGTTGTAACAGAGAATTTTTCCCGCGTGCTCCTGTAGGATACCGAAGCAGATGCTTAAGCCCAGTCCCGTGCCTTTGCCCACAGGCTTCGTCGTGTAAAAGGGGTCGAAGACGCGCTGCGGATCTTTGATGCCGGGTCCTGTGTCCGAAAAAAGGATCACCACGTTCCCCCGATCGCGGATGGTTTTGATGGTTAGCACTCCACCCTCGCTTGCTTCCATCGCATCGATCGCATTGTTGACGATGTTGAAAAATACCTGCAGCAACTGATTGCCGTCTCCGCGCACGCCAGGCAGCACGGATTCCAATTGCAGCTCGATGCGCGAGTTCGATGTGCGCAAGTCCAGCGCCCGCAGTTGCACCGCATTGGTGACCACCGTGTTGATATCCAGCAACGTGCGCTCCGGCGGCACTTGGCGCGCAAATCTCAGCAAATTTGCCACCAATGTCTTGGTGCGGCGTGCCTGGTCGCGAATTTTCCCCGCGGTGCCGCGCGCCTTTTCCGGCAAAGTCGGATCATCCGCCAGCAAATCCGAGTAACCCAGGATCGCCGCCAGCGGATTGTTTATTTCGTGTGCTGCTCCTGCCGCTAGCTGGCCCAGCGAAACCAGCTTTTCCGTCTGTACCATCTGCGCTTGCAGCCGCTGCAAATTTTCAACGGACTGTTCCGATTTCGACAGCAGCCGCACCCGGTCTGCGTCCGCAATGTGCGTTCGCAGGAATACCAGAAACGCGATCGGCACGGAGGCGATCAGCGTGGTCATCAACCGAAAATCCCGCACCTCTGGGGCGTCGTGCTCGAAGCGCAGCGTGAAAATCGCAAACACCGGCAAAGATATGACCGCTGCCATGGCCATCCATGCGGACCAGTTCCCTTCGCGTGCCTTCTCATCTCCGTCGGCCCAACTGTCTTGTGGGCTGTCCAGTTCCGCGCGCTTCCGGTAGGCAACCACGCCCGCCAAACCAAACCATAAGAACGATGAAATCAGCGGCAGATCATAAAGGCTTCCCGTCGAGTACTTCTTCATGCTGATCGCCACGTTGATGGTCAGCGAAGAAAGCATGTACATCGCCGCGCTGCCAAAAAGATTGGCGTACACCAGGCGCCACGCGCCTTTGGCCCTCAGCCACAGCACGCCCAGTCCGATCACGATCACCATGTTCTGCGCATTGCTGACCATGTCGTAGTTGTAGTTGTACTGCGACTCGGACGGCGTAGCGTACATCCAGGGGAAAACCACGAAGGCGTAAAGAAATGTCCACCAGGTGAGCAGAAGAACAAAGTTCAAATAACCAAACCTCAGCTGCACCTCGCCGCGCTTGCGATGCGGTTGCAGCGCCAGCGCCGCCATGATGGGAATTCCCTTGAGAAAGAAAATGATGTCCCCGCCGAATATCACCGGCATGGACTCATGTTGGTAGACCTCATAGTAGGTCCACTGGAACTGCCCGATCATCCACAGCGTGCAGCCCATTGCCAGCAGCATCCAGAAGATATTGCGGCGCCAGTGCGGTGTCCCCGCATTCAGCAGCAGCCCGGCATTCGCCAGCAGTGGTACAACGCACTGCACCAAATTTCCGAAGGTCGAAAGCGCGTCCTGGTGTCCGGCAAGCGCAATCGACACCACCGCATATACGCCGACAACCGCCAGCCATAGGCCCACCAAAATACCGATTGTTCGTGAAGAGGACATACCCGCGCTTACGTCTATTTTAGAAGGGAAACCTTCGTTGAGACGTTCGGGTTCTGTCGTGGATAGCTAAACGATAACTGCGAGACTCAATTTATACCGCGCATTCTCAGGGCATTGCCCATCCAATCTAGGCCGCAAAACGTAGCATAATAAGAAGGGGTCGGAGTTTCCGCGACCTGAAAGGGATTGATGGCGCCTCAAAAGCCAAGTGATTTAACGTACGCGGATGTGACGCCAAAGTCCGTCTATCTGGACCGCCGCAAATTCCTGCGTGGCGCTGGTATCGCAGCCATCGCAGCCTTCGCAGGCAAGCGTCTGTACGATCTCGCCGCTCCCGCGCGCAGTGTGCAAGCCGGCACGAAACTGACCACCATCAAAGGCCCCTTCAGCACGGACGAAAAAATCAACACCTTCGACGTGGTAACCCATTACAACAATTTCTACGAATTTGGCGTGGACAAAGAGCAGCCCGCCAAGAACGCTCAAAAATTTGTAACGTCCCCCTGGACCGTTTCCGTCAGCGGGGAAGTCGCGAAGGCTCGTAAATTCTCGATGGAAGAAATCCTCAAGCTCGCGCCCCTCGAAGAGCGCATCTACCGCCACCGCTGCGTTGAGGGGTGGTCCATCGTCGTTCCCTGGATCGGTTTTTCGTTCAGCACGTTGGCGAAGCTCGTCGAGCCGACGCCGAAGGCCCGCTTCGTCGCCTTCGAAAGCTATTACGATCCGCGCGAGATGCCGCTGGGTAGAAACGCCGGAATTGCGCTGCCGTACGTCGAAGGCTTGCGTCTCGACGAAGCCATGCACCCGCTGACGCTTCTTTGTGTGGGCATGTATGGGGAAACCTTGCCCAATCAGGACGGCGCCCCGGTGCGCATGATTGTCCCGTGGAAATATGGATTCAAGAGCATAAAGTCGTTGGTGAAAATCCGCTTCGTCAAGGACCAGCCGCCGACTACGTGGAACCTCTATTCCTCGCGAGAGTACGGCTTCTATTCCAACGTGAATCCAGAAGTCGATCATCCTCGTTGGAGCCAGGCTCGCGAGCGCCGCCTCCCCGAATTTTTCAAGTCTCACAAAACTTTGATGTTCAACGGCTACGGCGATCAAGTCGCCAGCCTCTACACCGGCATGGATCTGCGCAAGAACTACTAGGCGGGAATCGCTGCGTGCAAAACTCTCTCGCCAGCAAGGTTCTCACAAGCAAGTGGACCAAAGCCGTTCTGTTCCTCATGTGCCTCGGTCCGCTAGCCGTCATCATCTGGCCCTTCCTTCGCGGCCGCACGCTCCCCAATCCGCTCGAGTTCATCCAGCACGGCACGGGCGACTGGACTCTTCGTTTTCTCGTGATCACGCTCACCATCACGCCCCTGCGCCAACTCCTTCACGTGCCGGAGCTGATCCGCTTCCGCCGCATGTTCGGCCTCTTCGCCTTTTTCTACGCGTGCCTGCACTTCACCACCTATCTCTGGTTCGACAAACTCTTCGACATCCACGAAATCTGGAAAGACGTCTACAAGCGCCCGTTCATCACGGTAGGCTTCCTCGCGTTCACGCTGCTCATTCCTCTCGCGATTACGTCCACGGCCGGCTGGATTCGCCGCCTCGGTGGGCGCCGCTGGCGCATCCTGCATCGCGCCATCTACATCAGCGCAGTCTGTGGAGTGATTCACTACTATTGGCAAGTGAAATCCGCCGTCATTCGGCCGCTTACCTATGCGGCCATCGTAGGAGTACTACTGGCCTGGCGTTTGGGCGAATGGTTCTTACGGCGCCGGCGCACAGCTCACGCCAACGCGGCCGCGCCACGGCCCACAGCCATCAAAGTTCCGCAGTGAATTTGCTGCTCAGTTCGGTTCGCCGGCTGGCCGGGTATCCTCACCAAGGTCCAGCCCCCAAAAGCGCGGCGCAGGTGTAAGAAACTCGACTCCTACGCGCTGCCGGTCCGCCGGCTCCCCCAAAAACACAACACGGCATTCCTGCTCTTCCATCGTTTCAGGATGCGTCAGCACCAGCATCTCGCCGTTATCCATCTCATGCTTCAGCAGGATCAGCGCCCCGTGCGCATTCACCACCACGGTTTCGCACGTCTCGCGAAATTTCCGTCCGTCATGCGCGCGACCCTGAGCGTTCAGTCTCATCTTCAAGAAGGCCCGTCCGCTGCGTCGCGGTGAATTGGAAGCCACGGTGTCCATGCTTCCATGTTCCAGCCCACGGCGAATCGCCGTCAATTGTCCTACAGTCCAGATGTTCCCTACCCGCAACTCCATCTTCTCCGCGAGACTCCGCGCCTCTGCGCCTCCGCGTTATCTTTTTCTCTCTTTTTTCCTTACGCCGCCACACCAATCCGCCGGATCGAATCCTCCTGCTCCGCCCGGTTCTCCGCTCCAATCGTAAACGCATCCAGCAATCCCAATCCCAGCGCAAATTTCAGCGCCTCATCCTGCCGATCGCGCATGCTTCCCTGACCCAGAATCTTCATCCCCACGATTCCCTTCCCAGCCGCCTTCATCTCCCGTATCACGCTAACCACCGTCTGCGGGTCCGAATCCATAAACGACCCGACGGGATTAATCCGCACCAAATGCACCTGCACCCACGAAGACTTCGTCGCCGTCCGCAACGCCTCAATCGAGTGGCAAGAGCACCCATGCGCCCGAATCGTGCCCTTCTGCCGCGCCTCCTCCATCACGTCCATCACGCCGCGATACCGCTCCGTCCAGTCGCCCTCCGTCAAACAGTGCATCAAGCAAATGTCGATGTAATCCGTCCCCAGCTCGCTTCGAAATCGTTCGATATCCGCCCGAGCCGTCGCCGCATCCCGCGCCCAAGTCTTCGTCAGCACGGTCACTTTATCGCGCGGCACATGTTTCAGTGCCTTCGCCACATGCGGATGGTTCCCATACGAATCCGCCGCGTCGAAAAATCTCAGCCCATGCTCGTACCCATTCAGCAGCATCTCCGACAATCCCTTAACGCCGAGCGCCGTCTGATGCGAGTGGTGCCCCGATCCCACCGTCCCCGTCCCCATAGCCAGCAAGCTCGTCTGAATCCCCGTCTTCCCGATCGTCACCGTCTCGTTCGCCGCAAACCTGCGCGGCAACGCAGGAAGCGCCGCCAGCCTCGCCTCAGCCGAACTCGCATTCCCCAATGCCGATCTTGGCTCGCGCCCAGTAGACCCACCCCCATTTGTCATTCCGAGCGAAGCGAGAAACCTGCTTTCCGCAGCAACTCCGCCAGCGCCCAGCAAAGCGGCTCCTATCCCACCAGCATGCCGTAAGAATTCTCTGCGCTTCATGACCCCCTCCTTCTCAGGCACAACCCGCTCGTTACTTTGGACGCCCCGTGCCGCCCCGCGGTTATGTAGCGGCCGCGGCATTTTTCCGCGGGCGCCTTGAATCTTGCCAGCGGCGATCTTCCTCTCTACGCGAGGTAGACAGCCATCTTTTCTCCAGCCCAGTAACTTTTGCTCTCAATTCCGCGCAACGGAACCCGATTCTCTGTACCCGAAGCGGAATCCCCGGCAAGTAGCCCTGAGTTGTCCCCACAAACACAAGTCTCGCAATCACACCGGGAAGCATGGACCGATTCTAAGTCTATACTTCTAATGGACATCGGGTCACAGCCGATGGTCCCCGGCTTGCACACGGAGGTGTCTATGCAAACTGGCGCGATGCAATCTGCCCTCATGCCGTCAACCATGAAAGCCGTCCGAATCCATAACCGAGGCGGGCCGGAATTCCTGAAATATGAGGATGCGCCCATCCCCCGGCTCGTCCCCGGCGACGTGCTCGTGCGCGTCCACGCCACGGGCATCACTCCAACGGAACTTCGGTGGGACGAGACGTACAAAAACCCGGATGGTTCGGATCGCCTGCCGAGCATCCCCGGTCACGAAGTTTCTGGCGTTGTACAGCTCCTATCACCCGGCGTCACCGACTTTCGCGAGGGACAGGAGGTTTATGGTCTCGCGGACTTTACTCGTGACGGCGCTGCGGCAGAATACCTGGCCATTCGTGCTGCCAACCTGGCCCTTAAACCAAAATCCGTCGATCATGCTGGCGCCGCCGCAGCTTCGTTATCCGGTTTGACCGCTTGGCAGGCGCTTTTTGTGCACGGAAATCTTTCTTCAGGGCAAAACGTGCTGGTGCATGGAGCCGCTGGTGGCGTTGGGGTGTTTGCTGTTCAGCTTGCCCGGTGGCGCGGTGCTCGCGTATCGGCCACTGCGGATGCCAGAGATGCCGATTTCTTGCGAGCGCTAGGAGCGCACGAAGTCATCGACTACAAAACCGAAAGGTTTGAAGAACGTCGTCGCGACCAGGATATCGTCCTCGACACCATCAGCGGCGAAACGCAGGACCGCTCCTGGCAGGTTCTCCGAAAAGGCGGCATTCTCATCAATCTGAGTGCGCCCATTCCGCCTGAAAAGCCTGCGCAGTTCGGCGTTCGGGGCGTTTTCTTCATCGTCGAACCTAGCCGGAAGATGCTGACGGAATTGGGGGCATTGCTTGACGACGGTGCTGTCAAGCCGATCGTTTCTTGCACTTTTTCTTTGAGCGATGCGCGCAAGGCGTTCGAGGCCGCGCGGCAGCATAAGGCACCAGGCAAGTTGATTCTACAAGTTCGACAGTCTGTCTCATCGTAAGGAGGCCGTAGACGACACCACGCTGCGCCCGTTTGTTGCGGAGAGATGACGCAAATTCATCGGATCAGCAGTCGTGATTTAAAGGCACCCTTCGACAAGACGCGACGGGATGCGCCCCCCGAAGTTTCTCTCAAACCCTTTGCCACCCGTTCACACGTCCACCGGAGTTTTGAGGCCCTCATTGATGCGGTTGGTGAAATTGGCTGTGGCAATCGTTGCTACGAGCTCGACGATTTGTTCCTGATCGAATTGCTTGCCGAGAGTGTCGACATCCTGCTCGTCAATTCCGCCCGGATACCCGGTAAGTTTTTCTGCGAAATGGATTGCAGCCTGCTGGTCGGGCTTGAACACAGAAGTCTTCCAGCCGGCCGGATCTTTCAACGCCGCGAGCTGCTCCTCGGTGATGCCGTGCCGCTTCGCCGAAGCGGTATGTGCGCGCGTTCAATAGGCGCAACCGTTGAGAATCGACGTCCTCAAATACGCAAGTTCCTTCGTAGCCGCCGGCAGCTTACCCTCGCGCCAGACCTGCTCATAAAACTCCATGAAGCTCTTCAGGATATCCGGCTTATAGGCCAGCACCTTGAAGAAATTGATTACCTTGCCGCGTCGTTCGAGTTCGTCGTAAATGGCAACGGCAGGCCCGCTGACTTGCTGCTTTTCTAAAGGCGTTATTTTCATCGGTTCCTCCGAAACAACCCAATAGATTCTAACGCCGTAGGAGTCTGCGGTGCCGATGAAATGGATTCCCAACTCGACGTTGCCGCAGAACGCGAATGCTGCAAACAGAGATAACCCAGGACGCCATCGTCAAGGCCGAGCGGATCATGCGACAGATCGATGCGCGGCATGCGACTCTCAATAACCGAGATTGCGAATCTGTCGCTTTGGTGGAAAATTTTGACCCTTCTGCCGAGCTAACCTATTCCCAGTGAGACCAGGCGTTACCCTGCTCTTCGTGTTTCTTTCTAGCGAGGGCTTCGATGCGAAGGCGCTCCGAGCACTCGTCGCAGATGGTGCTTTCCGAAGGCTTACCGCACAGATTGCAAACGTGGTGTGCGTGTTCGGGCCGTGGGCCGGATCGCGGGGAGACTATGTTCATGCGCTTTGCCTCCTCTCTAACCTCGTGCGGAGGCTAACCGACGTAAGTCACTCATAATTCTACTGCGGCGCCGAACCGGTTTGCGAATGCAAAACGCCGCAGACTGAGAGCGTCAGTATTCACCGCCGCGGGTGCCGGACCCTTTGATGTACAAGGGTCCGGGTTTAGAGCTAACTTCCAGCACCATCGTCCCGAACAACCATCGCTGCTATCCCCGCGCAGAAATCGGAAGCCGCCAACGCGAGGCTCTCGTAAGATACTGATTCGATAAGACCTACTTATTTTACTTGACAGTAATCCCATTCTATGCTATCGTGGGTCGTGATATCCGTATCCCAGCCTGTCCCGTCCGTTCACCCCCGAGTCACGCCCCAACCAGACCTCGAGAAGTCGCTCCTTTTCGCCGGTATCGCCGCGTCGTACCTCCAAATCCTGCCGCTACTCACTAACAACGAGGCACGACGCACTCTCTTTTTGTCCCTCCTTTGTTTTCATAAAGTTGCAAGTTGCTCCTCTCCTCTGTTCGATTTGGAAGCCCTCTGTTTTCACAGTCTTACGAGTTGCTTTTTCCGTAAGTGCTTTGTCTTCACATTCATACAAATTGCCGGGGGGTGTGCCCTTTCGCCCCTTTCGCCTACCGCCCTGCGCACCCGTCGGTTGTGCACGGGCCGCGCAACGGCCTAGAATGAACCCTTATGAAACTTGCTGAATTCATTGAAGATCATCACGACGCGCATCTCGCCGAACTCTGCGAATTCCTGCGCATCCCCAGCGTCAGCGCCAAGAGCGAGCACAAGCCGGACATCGAACGCGCCGCTCGCTGGGTTTCTGACAAGCTGCGCGATGCCGGATTCAAAAAGGTCGAAATCGTTCCGACCAACATGCACCCGCTGGTGTACGCCGAATCGCTCGAAGCGCCCGGCAAGCCCACCATTCTTTTCTACGGACACTACGACGTGCAGCCCGCTGAGCCGCTCGATCTCTGGACCTCGCCGGCCTTTGAGCCCACCGTGCGCGACGGCAATCTCTTCGGTCGTGGCACCGCCGACGACAAGGGCCAAGTGCACATTCACATGAAAGCGCTGGAATCCCTGCAAAAAGTAAACGGCAAATTTCCCATCAACGTGAAAGTTTTGATCGAGGGTGAAGAGGAAGTCGGCAGCGTCAGCTTGTGGGATTACGTGCAGAAAAATAAAGAAAAGCTCAAAGCCGATGCGCTGGTTGTCTCCGACACTTCTATGCTCGGCAAAGGCGTGCCATCCATCACCTACGGTTTGCGAGGGCTCAACTACTATCAAATTGAATTGACCGGACCTGCCCGCGATTTGCATTCCGGCGTCTACGGCGGCGCCGTTCCCAATCCTCTCACCATCCTCACCGAGCTCTTCGCCAAGCTGCACGATAAGGATTTCCGCATCACGGTGCCCGGCTTCTACGATGACGTTGCGAAAGTTGGAAGCGCGGAGCGCAAAGCTCTCAATTCCTTGCCGTGGAAGAAGAAAGATTTCGAGAAGGCTGTCGGCGCTCCCGGCTACATGGGCGAAAAGGGATTCACCATCGTCGAGCAGCTCTGGACACGCCCCACGCTCGAACTCAACGGCATTTGGGGCGGCTACACCGGCGAAGGCGCCAAGACCGTGATTCCTTCCAAAGCGTACGCCAAATTTTCGACGCGCCTCGTGCCCAATCAAGATCCGCCCAAAATAGCGAAGCTAGTGGAAAAGCACGTTCGCAAGCTCCTGCCCAGCACCGTTAGCTGCAAATTCCAGGTTCTCAGCATGGGCAAACCGTGGGCAGCGCCTTTTCACGATCCCATCTTCCTCAAGGCGCAAGCAGCGCTGCAAAAAGGCTTCGGTAAAAAAGCGGTCTTCATCCGCGAAGGTGGCTCCATTCCATTTGTCACGCAGATGTACGATACTTTCAAAGTCCCCTGTGTGCTGCTCGGTTTCGGCCTGCCTGACGAGAATGCCCACGCGCCCGACGAGCACATAGCCCTGGAAAATTACTTTGGCGGGATAAAAGCCATCGCTAACTTCTATTCGGATCTCGCAACGCTGTGAATGAAACGCCAAATTGGAAAGAACTCGAGCAGCTAATTAGCGCCGCTGTTACGCTGCCGCGGCGGCCCGTCGCTGTGTCCTTCCTCGATTCTGTTCCCACGAACGTGGAGAAGTTCTCTGGCACCGAGCCCTCCGGCTGCAGCTACTGGCGCCTTGCCGCCGAAGGTCGCGTGTTCTACACCGTGCCGGAAAACCATTTCAATTGCGCGGTCGGCGCCTACACGCACAACATCGCGCTTTCCCCCGAACGCGAAAAGGAAACGCAGCAAACGCTCAAAATGATGTTTGAGCTGAATTACGTTCAGCCGGGAGAAGTTGCCAGCATTCCGCGTCTGCCTAAAGCCCCTGTCGCGATCGCTTATGCTCCGCTTGGAGATTCGCCCTTTGCGCCCGATGTCGTATTAATTTCGTGCAAGCCTTCGGTGGCCATGCTCTTGAACGAAGCTGCCAATCGGGCCGGCGTAAGCAACGGCGCGCCTGCGCTTGGACGTCCGACGTGCATGGCCTTGCCCGCATCACTGCAGCATGGAGCGATTCTGAGTCTCGGCTGCATCGGCAATCGCGTATATACCGGCCTGGGCGAAGATGAAATGTACATTGTGTTTCGCGGACGCGACCTAGCGAATGTCGCTGCGGCGTTGGCCTCAATCATTAGCGCCAATGCCGCGCTCCGCGAGTATGCGGCGATTCGGCGTAAGCACTTGGCAAGCGTCTAAACACCGCAGGCACCGCTGCCAACTCGCTGGCATGTGGAAAACCCGCATTTTTACGGTGTTTTCACCGCTTAGCGCAAAAAAGATGCGTTTTTCCCGCGTATTTCGCGGTTTTTTACTTGCGTTCTCAAAAAGCGTTGGCTATAGTCCCCTGCGGCCCGGATTTTCGGTGCGAAACAAGGGGAGAGTCCGCCGCTGGCCTCGAGCACTTCGAGGCACGAAAAAAATTCAGGAGGATAAGAATACTAGATGGCAGCCAAGCCAATGAGCAAGACGAAGGTCGTGTCGCATCTCGCAGAAAAGACCAGCATTCCCAAGAAAACCGCGGCAGCATTTTTTGAAGAGCTCTTCAAGCTCGCGGTGAAAGAATGCAAAGGCGCCGCCGGCAAGTTTGTGATTCCGAATCTCGGCCGCGCGGTGAAAGCGCACCGCAAGGCACGCATGGGCCGCAATCCGCAAACCGGCGAAGCCATCAAGATCAAGGCCAAGACGGTGGTACGCTTGCGCGCGGCGAAGGCGTTCAAAGACGCCATTTTGAAGTAGTTTTCGCGCCAGGAAAATTGTAGGGCCCGAAAACAGCGCCGGAATCGAATCGCGCGCAAGCGTCGATCCAGGTTACGCAGCGATTCAGTGGCGCCAGGTCGCGGGCAGGTGTCTCAGTTGAGTTTATCTCTTGGTTGCGCGGCACCCAGCCTGCGCAACCAAGAGCTATTTTGGAGCGATGAAAAACTGAAAACGCGCGATCAGGCGTGGCAATCGGCTAAAACAATTCGAATCTCTGGCGGAACCGGCGCGATGCGCGATTCAAAATTTGCGCGACGTAGAAATCGCGCGATGCAGATTCGTTCAGGGCTAGAGGTTTTTCACGTAGGCTACTACGTCTTTGATTTGCGCCGGGTCGAGAACATCTTTAAACGGCGGCATCAGCGTGTCGCCATTTTCAATCCAGGTCCTCAGCGTTTCATCGGTGACTTTGTTGTTGTTCACCGTGAACGTGCCGCGCTTGGAAAGTCCCTTCAGTCCCGGGCCGATCTTTTTTTGGTCGTTATCCGCGTAGTGGCAGATGGCGCATTTTTTTTCAAAGGTTTCCTTGCCCCGCGCGACTGCCGCGGCATCACCGTTGGCCGACTTTTTGGTTTGTTTCTTCGCGGGCGGCGCATCCTGCGCGAAAAGCGTTCCGGTCACTGCCAGCGCTGCTGTCCCAAGAATTAGAAGATTGCGATTCACAGTTCCCCCTGGCCTTTCGTATTCGTGCTTCGTATTTGAACTTTAGTGCTCGGTGCTGCCGTATTCGCGGTTGAAAGTCGTTCGCCTAGATTAACCCGCTCCCATTTTCCATGTTTGCAGCCGGAAATTCCACTGTGGACCCGGCACAAAGGACAGGTTGCAATCTAGCACGGCAGGGACGCTCGTACTTTTGACGCACCCGGACCCGTGTGCTAAAAATCGCCACATGAGCCGGGAAACTCTCACACATGCGTGGGAAGTTCTGCAGGATGCATATCAAGCCCAGATGGAAGGCGACTACGATCGGGCGGTGGAGCTTTACCAATCTTCGCTGGAGCTTTTTCCCACCGCGGAGGCGCACACGTTTTTGGGCTGGACGTATCATTTTCAGGGCAAGCTGGATGACGCGATCGCGGAATGCAAGCGGGCCATCGAACTTGACCCGGAATTCGGGAATCCCTACAACGATATTGGCGCTTACATGATCGAGTTGGGGCGGTTCGAAGAGGCGATTCCGTGGTTGGAGCGCGCGATTGAAGCGCGCCGGTACGAGCCGCGGCATTTTCCGCACTACAATTTGGGCCGCGCGTATCTGGGAAGAGAGATGTATGCGCGGGCAATGCATTGCTTCCAGGAAGCGCTGCAAGTGGAGCCGCGGTATTCGCAGGCGAGACAGGCGCTGGAATCGCTGCGGCGGATGGTGAATTGAGGTAAAAGTTTAAGAGTGGAAGAGTTCAAGGGTATAAGAGTTGGACCCCACGCAACATTGAACAGGGCTAGTGGTTTTGGGTTTCGGGTTTTACTGCGCGGTCGTAAATCCACAGCAAAATTGCGGTGAGGACGCCCACGGCGGTTATGGCGTACCAGGTGCGCTGCGGCTGGTGCTGCACTTCCCCGAAATGGTGCAGCATTTTTCCGCCGAACCATCCACCCACAATTGAGCCGATGCCGATGGGCAGAAAAGCAAAGCCCATGTAGGTGCCTTGCTGTTCGGCGGGGGCTAGCTTGGAAATGTATTCGTAGTACTTGGGAGCTTGGGTGATTTCGCCGAGCGCGAGAATAAAGATGGAGAGCACGGCTCCCCAGTAGCTGGACCACAATGCAAGGACGAGCCAGGACAGAGCGGAAACGAGCGTGCCGAGGATTACAGCGCGAAAGGGCGGGATCTTTCGAATGAGGTGATTCCAGGCCAGAGTAAAGCAAATCACCACGGCAGCGTCGATGCTCAGGACGCGTTCGACACGAGCGTTTGGGTCGATGAAGTTGTGGATGTAGCCGGGTAACAAGGTGAACTGCTGCCAGAAAACGATCCAGTAGCCCGTGAAAATCAACAGAAAAAGCATGAACTTGGGATTGGAAAGCACGGTGAGAAAGTTTTTCGCGGTGACCGCGAGTGATGGAGGAGGCGGCGCAGAGGCTTGCGCCTTGGGTTCGCGAAAAAAGAGCAGGACGAAGAAGACCATGGCGAAGACGCTGAGAGCAGCGATGCGAAAGACATTTTCCACGCCAAATTTTGCGTGGGCCCAATCGGCGATCACCGGGCCCACGGTGCCGCCGATATTCACCATAGTGTAGTAGATGGAATATCCGATGGAGCGGACGTTCTCCTTGGAAGCGCGCGCAGTCGTGCCCACCACACTGGGCTTGACTAGAGCAATTCCGAGCGCTGGCAGAAGGAGCACGATGCCAACGAACATACTCAAAGGCATGGCGTTGCGGATCGGACTCAGCCAGGGCGCTCCGATCGAGCCGAGAAGGAAATAGGCGCCGCTCAGGATTAGGTAAGCGAGGGACAGGGCGCGACGAAATCCGAGCCAGTCCGCCACGGTGCCGCCGAAGATGGCGAGAAACCAGACGGCTCCGCCGAAAATGCCGGCCAGGGTGCCGGTTTGCTCGGTGGAGAAATTGAGCTTTTCGTGGAGATACAGGGCGAGGGAGGAAAAGGCGCCGTAGTAGGAGAGGCGCTCGAAGATTTCGCTGATGTTGGCGACCCAGAAAGGGCGCTCGAAGCCGTCGCGGATTTCCTGGAGGCGCTGGGGGAGAGGCATGCGCGGGGATGATAGCGAAGAAAAAAAGGATTAGCCACGTAAAGCGATGAAGAAATGAATTAACGAACGGACCGACCTACGAGCTAAGAAGCTTGCGAAGACGCTTTTCGCGTTCCGTATCGATCAAACGGCAAATTGACTGGGATGGGGGTCGGCCCTGGTAGACCCAGATGCCGAATTCTTTCTTGAGCAGCGCCTTACTGCGGACAGGACGCACCGTGATGGTGTCACCATTGCGTTCGACGCGTAATTCATCGCCTGGGGCCAGGTGCATCCTTTTCAGAATGAGCTTGGGAAGAGCAACTCGCCCAGCCTTATCAACGGAGGCTTTGAATTTCATTCTGGAAGTATACAGATTCTCTTGGTGGGACAGTGCTGCGCCGCTACGAGGGGCGAACAGCCCCGCCTGCAGCGGGCAGGTAGAAATGGCTGTTCCACGGTGAATGTGGCGCGTGTGGTAGTGTTTCGCGGGGTTGGGTGGGGTGGGCTGCGGTGTGAAGGCGGCGGCCTTCGAAGCTCAGGGTAAACAAGACCGCCGCACTCCATAGAGGAGGAGTGATGAGAGTCGGTGCGATTGTTTTGGCGGCGTTGGTGGTCGGCGGGGGACCTGTTTTGGCGCCGCAGCGGACTCCTTTGCTGCCGGAGAGGGATGTTGCGGGGCTGGCTGATGAGCTTAGTGGGGAGACGGCTAAGCGGAACCTGGAAGGGTTGGCGCGATTGCACCGGCAGCGTGGGTCGGCGGGATTTCATGCGGCGGCGGAATTGGTGGCGGAGCGGGCGCGGGCTTATGGGTTGAGCGATGTGGCGATTTTGCAGCTCCCCGCGGATGGAAAGATTTTTTATGGAACGCAGCGATCGCGGCCGGGATGGGATGCGGAAGTTGGAGAACTGTGGGAAGTGCCAGTTGGGACCGGTGCTTCGGCTGCGCCTCGTGTACACGACAAAAAGATTGCGAGCTACGCAGCGATGCCGATTGTTTTGGCGGAAGATAGCGAATCGGCGGATGTTACGGCGGAGTTGGTCGATGTTGGCGAGGGAACGAAAGAGGGGGACTACGCGGGCAAGAACGTGAAAGCGAAGATCATATTGGTTGGGGCGCAGCCGGGGGCGGTGCAGGATCTGGCGGTAGGGAAATTCGGGGCGGCGGGGATTGTGAGTTACGCGCAGAACCAGAAGACGGCTTGGTGGGGCGAGGATGAGAATTTGATTCGGTGGGGGCATTTGGAGACTTTCTCGCCAAACAAGACATTTGGGTTCATGGTTTCGCTGAAGGCAGCACGCGGGTTGCGGGAGCGGCTGGCGCATGGGGAAACGATACTGTTGCATGCAGTGGTAAAGGCGGGTCAACATCCCAGCAATTACGAAGTGGTAACGACGACGATTCCGGGAGCAGACGCGAAATTAAAGGAGGAAGAGATCGCGTTTAGCTGCCATTTGGACCATCAGCGGCCGGGCGCGAACGACAATGCGAGCGGGTGCGTAACGATCCTGGAGGTGGCGCGGACGCTGCAGAAATTGATCAGCGAAGGAAAGCTGGCGCGTCCGGCACGGACGATTCGATTTATTTGGCCGCCGGAGATTGAAGGGACGCTGGCGCTGCTGAACGGGAAGCCGGAGTTTGCGCGGCGGATCAAAGCGGTGGTGCACATGGATATGGTCGGCGGCGGGCCGGCGACGAAGGCAGTGTTCCACGTGACACGCGGGCCGCGGAGTCTGCCGTCGTTTGTACACGACGTGGCGTGGACGTTTGCTGAGTTTGCGAACGAGCAGTCGTATAAGTTTGCGGCGGGTGGGAGCGCGGATTATCCACTAGTTGCGCCAGAAGGGGGAAAGGAGCCACTGCAGGCGCAGTTTAGCGCTTACACAATGGGAAGCGATCATGACGTTTATCAGGATTCGTCGTTTGGGATTCCCGCGATTTATCTGAATGATTGGCCGGACCGGTACATTCATACGAACTTCGACACAGCGGCGAATATCGACACGACGAAACTGAAACGGGCGGCGTTTATCGGCGCGGCGAGCGGATATTTTTTGGCGCGGCTTGGGCGCGAGGAGGTGTGGCTGCGAACCGCGATTTTGCAGGGATATGAGTTGCGGAAGTCGCAGGGGGATTCACGAGTTTGGAACTTAGGGCTCGATGATGTGTGTAACGACTACAGCGGACGATTAGCGTACGAAAAGGCGGCCGCCGAATCGGCTAAGAGTTTCACGGGACAATCGCTGGCAAGCGTTATCACGGACGCGGGAGTAGGGTGCGAGGGACCGCCGGGCCGCGTGCCGGAGCGCGCGGCGATTTACAAACGCAAAGCGGAGCCGAAAGGGCCGCTGGCGGTTTTTGGGTACGATTATTTTACGGAGCACGCGAAAACGGCCAATGTGGCGACGCCGAAGTTGCTGAGCTATGAGGGATTGTGGGGCGGCGGAGAAGAGTACGCGTACGAAGTGCTGAATTTCGCGGATGGGAAACGGAACGCGGAGGCCATTCGCGATGCGGTGTCGGC
>Ga0209131_1001015_pt1 | contig 19407 bp, 15 predicted proteins | sample GraSoi_2013_40cm_FD_185826 | JGI IMG/M metagenome (GOLD analysis project Ga0209131, IMG submission 185826) | Grasslands soil microbial communities from the Angelo Coastal Reserve, California, USA - Sample 9_17_2013_40cm (SPAdes) (version 2) | ecosystem: Environmental > Terrestrial > Soil >... | reverse complement strand
GTTCCCCCCTCACCCTGGCCCTCTCCCCCTGAGGGGGGAGAGGGGATTTTCTAATCGTACTTCCCTCTCCCGCTTGCGGGAGAGGGTTAGGGTGAGGGTTGCTCGCGGCCTCGACCAGGTGCCCGGCGAGTTTCAGCCGCTGCGCCTCGCCGCCGGAGAGGGTCGGCACCGGCTGGCCGACGCGCAGGTACTCCAGGCCGACGTCGGCGAGCGGTTTCAGGGCGCGCTGCACCTCGGGATGATCGCGGAAGAACGCGAGCGCCTCGGATACGGTCAGCTCGAGCACGTCGGCGATCGACTTTCCGTCCACCACGACCTCGAGCACCTCGTCGCGGAAGCGCCTGCCGTTGCAGTCGGGGCAACGCAGGTACACGTCCGACAGGAACTGCATCTCGACGTGCTCGAAGCCGTTGCCGCCGCAGGTCGGGCAGCGGCCGTTGCCGGAATTGAAGCTGAAGGTGCCGGCGGTGTACTTGCGCTCCTTCGCGAGCGGCTCTTTCGCGTAGATATTGCGGATCGCGTTCCAGGCGCCGACGTAGCTCGCGGGATTGGAGCGCGTGGTGCGCCCGATCGGCGTCTGGTCCACCATCACCGCGTCCTCGATCAGCGCGTGGCCGCGCAGCTCGCGGAACGTGCCCGGCACTTCGGTCGGCTTGCCTTTTGCCTTTCGAAGCGCGGCGTAGAGCACATCCTGCACCAGCGTGGATTTCCCCGAGCCCGAAACGCCGGTGATGCACACCAGCCGCTGCAGCGGAATGCCGACGTCGATATTCTTCAGGTTGTGCTCGGCGGCGCCGAGGAGCTCCAAAACCGGGGACAGACCACGGTTTTCTAGAAAACCGTGGTCTGTTCCCGGTTTTGACGCGCGTTTCCTCCCGGAGAGATACTCCGCAGTGAGCGTTTTCGCCTGTTTCAGCTCGTCGGGCGTGCCGAAGAACACGATCTCGCCGCCACGCTCACCGGGTCCGGGGCCCATGTCGAGGATGCGGTCGGCCTGCAGCATGATCTGCGGGTCGTGCTCCACCACCACGAGGGAATTTCCGGCATCCCTCAGGCGCTGCATCACGCCGATCACGCGGCCCATGTCGCGCGGGTGCAGGCCGATGGACGGTTCGTCCAGCACGAACAGCGTATTGACGAGCGAGGTGCCGAGCGCGGTGGTGAGGTTGATGCGCTGCACCTCGCCGCCCGAGAGCGTGCGCGACTGGCGATCGAGCGTGAGATAGCCGAGGCCGACTTCGCAGACGTAGCGCAGCCGCGCCCGGATCTCGGTGAGAAGGAGGTCGGTGGCTTCGTCGAGCGGCGCAGGCAAGTGCAGGTGTTCGAAGAACGCGCGCGCACGCTCCGCGGGTAACAGCACCAGGTCATGCACCGTAAGGCCGGGAAGCGCACGCAGCACATCGTCCGAGAATTTCGCGCCCTGCGGCTTGAAGCGCCGCGCCGGATCGAGCACCCGATCGGCGTCCTCCTTCGTTCCGACGCGCCACAGCAGCGCCTCGGGCTTCAGGCGCGCGCCGTTGCAGGCCGAACAAGGCGTGTAGGCGCGGTAGCGCGACAAGAGCACGCGCACGTGCATCTTGTAGGCTTTGGTCTCCAGCCAGCGGAAGAAGCGCGCGACGCCGTACCAGACGCCCGGCCAGGATTTTCTCCAGCTCACCCACTCGGGCTCGCCTTCGAGCACCCACTGGCGCTCTTTCGCTCCGAGATCGCGGAAAGGAACGTCGAGCGGAACGCCGCGCTTCTTCGCGTACTTCTCGATGTCGTCCTGGCAGTCGTGAAAGCTGGGAGATTGCCAGGGCCGGATCGCGCCTTCGCGCAGCGTCTTCGACTCGTCCGGTACGATGAGGCCGTAGTCGATGCCGATCACGCGCCCGAAGCCGCGGCAGGTCTCGCAGGCGCCGAGCGGCGAGTTGAAGGAAAACAGGCTCGGCAGCGGCTCGGAATAGTGGATGTCGCATTCGGCGCAGTGCAGGTCCGAGGAGTAGCGCCATGGCGCGCCAGCCTTGCCGTCCGCGTCCAGCGGATAGACGTTGACCTTGCCCTGGCCGACCTTGAACGCGGCCTCGATGCCTTCGATCACGCGCGCCTTCTCCGCCGACGACATCTTCACCCGATCCTGCACGACCTCGAGCAGCGCGCCGGTGCGGGCGTGGATGCGGTCGTAGCCCTGTGCCTTGAGCAGCGCCTGGACTTCCTCTTCCTTGAAGTTCTTCGGCACCGTCACCGGAAAGCTGACGATCAGGCGCGGATCGCCCGCGGTTTCGGCACGTGCAGCGAGCTGCTCGTATACGGAGGCCGGCGTATCGCGCCGCACGGGCCGACCGCAGCCGCGGCAAAAGAGCTGAGCCGCACGCGCGAAAAGCAGCTTCAGGTGGTCGTTCAGCTCGGTCATCGTGCCGACCGTCGAGCGGGACGTGCGCACCGGATTGGTCTGGTCGATGGCGATCGCCGGGGGAATCCCCTCGATCGCATCGACTTGGGGCTTGTCCATGCGGTCGAGGAACTGGCGCGCGTAGGGACTGAAGGTCTCGACGTAGCGCCGCTGCCCCTCGGCGTAGAGCGTGTCGAAAACGAGCGAGGATTTCCCCGACCCCGACACCCCGGTGACGACGACGAGCTCGCCCGTGGGGATCTCGAGCGAGAGGTTCTTGAGGTTGTTCTGGCGGGCGCCGCGGATGACGATCGCGGCGCCGTGGCGACGGTGCTGCATGCGGCTATTGTAAAGGGCGTGTCAAGCGGGGCGCCTTCACTCCCTTGTTCAGCCGGGGCTGCCGCTCCGGAGTCGTCTCTGCAAAAGCTCCTTCACGGCCGGAGTGGGAGCCGATTCGAAGGCTGCATCCCGATAGCGCGTCGCCGCCTGGGCGTTTCCGCAGCGCCGATGCAAGTCGGCCAGCACCGCAGCCCATAGGTAGGAGCCGGCCAGCCAAGTCGGTGGTTCGAAGCCCTGGAGAACGTCGAGTCCCGCGGCGGGTCCTTGCCACTCGGCAACCGCTACTGCACGGTTCAGCTTGTGTAGCGCGGAGGGTGCGATCCGTTCCAGCAACGAGTAGCACTCGACCACTTTGTCCCAACGAGTCTCCTGAAACGAGGGGGCGAGGCAGTGTTCCGCCGCGATGCCGGCCTCCGCGTGGTACCGGGAAAAGCTGTCGCCTTGTGCGGATTTGGCCAACCACTCCAGCCCGACCTGAATTCCCTGCCGGTCCCAGAGCTCTCGGTTCTGCTCCTCCAACAGGAGCAACCCGCCCGATCCGTCCTGGCGAGCGGCCATCCGTGCGGCGTGCAAATGCATCAGAGCGAGCAGGGCGAACGTTTCCGGAGTCTGGCCGACCGGGTGTTCCGCCAGGATGGCAGCCAACCGTATCGCCTCGTCGCAAAGCTCCCGGCGGATCGCCGTCTCCGCGTGCGAGGAAAGGTAGCCCTCCGTGAACAGGAGGTACAGGATCTTGTTTACCGCGGGAAGTCGCGAGGAGTATTGCTCGACGGCAAGATCCGCGGGGCGAGGCGGATGTTTCCGCAAATGGCTGCGAGCTCGACCGAGTCGTTTGTATACATTGGCTTCGCTGGTAAACAACCGAAGCGCAATCTCCCGAATATCGAAGCCGCAGAGGCTCTTCAGAGCAAACACCAGCTGCGATTTCACGGGGCTCGCTTCGTTGCAGCAGACAAACAGCATCCGCAACAGGTCGTCCCTCACCTCCCCCGCGAGGAAGATCTCCGGACCGTTCTCCGGAGTACCGATGTCTTCCTCTGCGTTTTGCTCCAGGATGCGACGGCGGGCCGTTCGCTGACGCAGCTCCCCCATGAGACGGATTGTCCGGCAGACCCGCAATCGTCCAGGTCTCGAGCGCGGTCATCAGGGCGGACTGAACGGCGTCCTCGACAGCCTCGATGTGTTGCACGCCTGCCCGGCGCGACAGCGTAGCGACAAGCCTGCCGTATTCGTGCCGGAAGAAGTGCTCGACCAGTTTGGGCGTGCTCAAGGAGTGCTGATCTCCCTGACCTCAACGCTCGACTCGGGCCTCCATACTCCGGGGCTCTGGCGAACCACCTCGATCGCCTCTTCCATGCTTTGCGCCGAGACGATCATGAAGCCGCCGACCACCTCCTTTGCTTCCACGAAGGGCCCGTCCGTTGCGCCTTCCGAGGTGACGATTTTTCCGCCGGCCTTCAGCTGCCCTCCCATGTCGACGATCCTGTCCTTGAACTTCTCTTTCCAGGCGTTGAATTTGGCGTACATCTCCTGCATTTGGGCGGGAGAGGGTTTCGCGCCTTTCCCCGGCTGGCTTCGTTGAATACATAGATACTTTTGCACAGGCATGATGCCTCCTTTGTTGGGTTGTGTCGGTCGACAACCGACACCCTATGACGCATGGGCGCTCGCATTTTGGACACTTCCAAGCTTGGCGCCGTCGCTTTTTTCCGGCGCCCGCGCGCGACGACTTCCGCTGCTCAGTAGCCGAAGAACTCGTCGGTGTGGATCGCGTCTTCCTTCACGCCGGCTTCGGTCAGCATTTTCTGCATGGCTTCGACCAGTCCGGGCGGTCCCGCCACGTAGTACACGGATGCGGCGAGATCCTTCAGGTGGCGCTCGAGCATGACGCGGTCGAGAAAGCCGGTTTCGCCGCTCCACGGCCGGCTCGATTGGGCCATTTCGACCATGGTGCCGACGAAGCGGTAGCGAGGATTGCGTCGCGGGAGCGCAGCCAGCTCGTCGAGGAACGCGGCGTCCTCGGGCCGGCGATTGGAATAGAACAGCCAGATATCCCGGGCGAGCCGGTCGTGCGCCGCCTGGCGCGACATGCTCGAGAACGGCGTGACGCCGATACCGCCCGCGAGAAACACGGCAGGCCGGGCGTCGGCGGGATCCAGCGTGAACAGGCCCGCGGGGCCCCTCAGGCCGACGCGGCCTCCCGCGGGCATCGCCTTCAGCACCCGCTTGAACGCGGTGTCGCGCATGCGCGTGGCGACCACCAGCTCGCCTTCGTGCGGCGCGCTGACGATCGAGAAGGTGCGGGCGTTCCCCTTGGCGTCGGTCTCGGGCGGATCGATCAGGGACACATTCATCGATTGTCCGGCCGTGAACTTGAACCCCGCGGGCTTGGCGAAATGAAACGCCATCGTGCCCTCGGCGACGGTCTCGCTGCGGGTGAGCGTGGTTTCGTATTTGGCCATCGGCGCTCTTTCTCCGGTCAGACCGGATCTTCCTGGGCCCAAGCGATCTTGTGATAGTCGAAATCCTTGGCGATGGTGGGCTTCACCACCTCGAAGAACGGCGAGATGTCGAAGTCGCGCGGTGTGAACAAGCTGTAGTGCCGGATGTGCGCGACTTCGTGATAGCAGTCGTTGCACCCGGGCGTCCCGTCGTGGACGTACTTGACCTCGGGCAGGATCGGATAGTGCACCGACTGGAACGCCTCGGCGACCAGCGTCGAGCAGATGGCGCGCGTAGGGTCGCCGCTGCCGAAGGCGATCATGCGGCGGCGCCAGCGCACCGGGACGGGTGGCGTGGGAATCAGGTAGCGCGCGAGGTCGAACACGTTCTTCAGGTCGTAGCGCCCGCCGATGTGCGAGACGGTGAACCTGATCACCGCCTGCAGATCCTCCTTCGACAAGCCGACAGGCCGGCAGATGCGCGTGTTCATGCCGGAGACATCGGACAGCGGCACTGCGCGAATCCCGTAGAGGATGTCGGCTTCGACCAGGACCCTGGGCGATTCGCCGGGAGCAGGGGCCCCTAGCGCATCGCCGATATAGAACATCGCGTGCGACCAGGTCGACTGGGTCAGGTACTTGATGGCGACGCTGACGCGCGTGTTCCCTTCGACGAGCAGGACGTCGCCCGGCTTGAGCGCGGCCGCGAGCTGTTCCAGCGAGGCTATTTCAGTCTGGGCGCCGCGGATCGGCTGTGCCAGGTAGGTGGCCAAGCGTCCGCCCATCCATCGGAGTACGGGGTTCATGTGCTCAATTGCGTGCGGTCACGCACCTTTCGTGAGTAGCGATTCGATGACGCTTCGGCGGTCGGCGTTCCGGAATCCGTGGAACGCATTCTAAGCGGGAACGTCGGGATTGCGACCTTCATCCAATGCACGCACGCAAGGGAGCAAATCAATTCGAAAAGGAGTTTCGATGAAACACAAATCCATCCTGTCAGTGGGGGTTTTTATTCTTGGTGCGGCTGCCTTCTTTGCAGAGTCCACCTTTCTCGCCGGGGGGAACGCCCTGGCTGACAACGACTCGCGTTCGAAGGATGACCGGCAAGCCGACGACCATGCGCAGAGCACGATCGATCTGGGCAGGCAGATATTTCGTTTCGATACCCTCGGTGACGAGGCCTGGTGGGGCGATACTCTGAGGCTGCACCAGGCGCTCGCCGGCGCGAAAAGCGGTGGCGTCGGTCCGGGCGTAAGCCCGAAGACGGCTCTCGCGGTCGGCCTCAAGGTGGACGCGGACGCGCTGCCCGGGCAGCTGAAGTCGCAGATCAGGGCGGGCAGGGTCAATCTCGACGATCCGGCGACGACGCTCGCGCTCCTCAAGCTCAACGCCGTAGTCGGCGTGACGGGCATTTTCGACGGCGCCGGCAACATCAAGTCGATGGGCGTGCAATGCGCGCTCTGCCATTCGACGGTCGACGATTCCTTCGCGCCCGGGATCGGCAAGCGCCTGGATGGCTGGGCGAACCGCGATCTGAACGTCGGCCTGATCGTCTCTCTCGCTCCCAATCTCACCCCGATCGCCGATCTCCTGCAAGTCGATGTGGCTACGGTGAAGGCGGTGCTGAACAGCTGGGGCCCGGGGCGCTTCGACGCCGAGCTCGACAAGGACGGCAAGGCCTTCCGGCCCGACGGCGGGCAGGCGGGCACGCTGATCCCGCCCGCGTTCGGTCTCGCCGGAGTGAATCTCCACACCTGGACCGGCTTCGGCTCCGTCCCCTATTGGAACGCCTACGTCGCCGTGACGGAGATGCACGGCTCGGGGACTTTCTTCGACCAGCGCTTGAGCGATCCCGTGCAGTATCCGGTGTCCGCGAGGAGCGGCTCATGGAACACGCGCGGCACTCCGGACCTCGTCACGGCGAAACTCCCCGCGCTTCACGCCTATCAGCTCTCGCTCAAGGCGCCGACTCCTCCCGTCGGGAGTTTCGACCTGGCCGCCGCGGCACGAGGCAAGGAGGTCTTCGATAACCAGGGCAAGTGCGCGACCTGCCACGTTCCGCCGCTGTATACGGAACCGGGGCACAACCTGCACTCTCCGGACGAGATCGGGGTCGATTCCTTCCAGGCCGACCGCTCTCCGACCCACATGTACCGCACGGCGCCGCTCGCGGGACTGTGGACGCACCAGAAGGGCGGGTTCTATCACGACGGGCGCTTCGCGGCTCTGAGCGACGTGATCGAGCACTACAACAGGCATTTCATGCTCGGCCTTCAGGCGCAGGAAAAAACCGACCTGGTCGAGTACCTCAAGTCACTGTAGAAGTTGAAAATAACGGGGCACGGGGACCGACGGTCCCTTGAGTGCCCCGTTTCCTTTCGGCGGGCCGGGAACGCGGGGCGCACAATCTTCATCCAATGGAGCGAAACCGGCGTAAGAAAGAGCAAGAGGTGCCTATGCAACCCGCAAGCGTCGCAATGGTCTACGGCAAGTTGTCCGACCCGGAACTGGCGCAGCACATCGCGTCGGGTGACAAGGATGCATTCGAGCTGTTGATGCGCCGGCACAACCAGATCCTCTACCGCACGGCGCGCAGCATCCTGAAGGACGACGCCGAGGCCGAGGATGCGGTGCAGGAAGCCTGGCTGCTCGCGTACCGGGGCATGAGCGGCTTCCGCGGCGACGCGAAGCTGTCCACGTGGCTGGTTCGCATCGTCGTAAACGAGGCGATCTCACGCCGGCGCAAGCGCAGCCGCGGGGCTGAAGTAATTCAATTGAACGGTGAAACGCAGGAGGATCGCGAAGCCGTGGAGGAAAACGTGAACCAAACCTTGCCGGAGCAACCCGAGCACGCCGCGCGGCGCGCACAGACGCGCCGGCTGCTCGAGACGAAAATCGACGAATTGCCCGACGCATTCCGCACCGTGTTCGTGCTGCGAGCGCTGGAGGAGCTCTCCGTCGAGGAGTCCGCCGTTGCGCTCGGCATCCCTGAGGCGACCGTGCGCTCGCGCTTCTTCCGCGCGCGGGGCCTTCTGCGCGAGGCGCTCTCGAAGGAAATCGACCTCGCCTACGGCGACGCATTCGCTTTCGCCGGAGCGCGCTGCGACCGCATCGTCGCGGGCGTGCTGGCAAAGCTCGAAGAAAGCGGAAAACCCTAATCGGACAAGAGCTGGCGATTCACCGCGCGGACGAAAGGCGAGATGCACTACATCTGCCGTCTCCACCCGGTGATGAAAGGGGTGCTGGTGGTGAAATAGTCGGACAATTCATGCGAACCCCAGGTAGCATCGCCGTGGGCGCGAGTGATAAGGAGCGACACGATGACGATGCTTCCTTGCGATGGTCCCTGCGTCACCCGGGCGCAAGCTTCGCCGCCCGCCACCGGTCTGGAAAAGCTCCTCAGGGGGCTGTCGGTGTTCACCATGCTTATGACCGTGCCGCAGGTGCTCACGATCTGGATGGAGCACAACGCCGGCGGCGTCTCCCTCATTTCGTGGGTCTCGTATCTCATCGGCGCATGCCTGTGGTTCGTCTACGGCCTTCAGAAGCACGACAAGACGATTTACCTCGCCTGCGTCGGCTGGGTCCTGCTCGACCTGGCCGTCGTGACCGGCGTCGTCGTCTATAGCTGATTTCCATGCCGCGTTAGGCGCACCGCGGTCAACCGCCCCAGCGCTGGTACAGGACGATCAGGCCCGAGACAGCCAGCACTATCCAGGTGATCGTCACTCCGATTCCGCGGCCCGGGTCCTTGCGGGCCGTGATTCCCCAATAGTGGATCAGCCGCGACGGGCCGATCCCGGCGGCGGTCGAGAATCTAGCCCTCGAGCCGGGCAATAGCAAGGATCGGCCATTCAATCGAGCTCGTCGATCGAGCGCGGCCAGCTCGCCTTGAGCAGGCGCGAGAGCGCGCGGTCGGCGAGGATCTTGTGCCCGGTCTGGCAGCGCGCGCAGTAGTTGGTCTCGTTCTCCGCGTACACGATGCGTTGTACCGGCGAGCCGCACACCGGGCAGGGCTTGCGAAATCGCCCGTGCACCGCCATGCCCTCGCGAAAGGCGGTGACTTTCTCCGGAAAATCCGCGCCCGCCTCGCGGCGCAGGCGATCGGTCCATTCGGCGAGGGTGCCGCGCGTCGCGTCGTAGAGGCGTTTCACCTCTTCCTCCGACAGTGACGAGGTCTGCGCGAAAGGCGAGAGCTTGGCGCGGTGCAGGATCTCGTCGGAGTAGGCGTTACCGATGCCGCTGAACAGATGCGGGTCGGTGAGCGCGCGCTTGAGGGTGTGCCGGTCCGCTTTCAGTCTCGCGGCAAAATCTTCGAGGCGGGCCTCGAGGACCTCCAGCCCGCCCGGGTCCATGGCGGCGAGCGCCGCCTCCCCCTCGACCAGGTGGATCGAGGCGCGGCGCTTCGTTCCGGCCTCGGTGAAGATCAGCGTCGCGTCGTCGAATTCGAACGCGGCAAGCGATATGCGCCCCGGGGGCTTCGCGCCACTTGCCAGCCAACGCAGGCGCCCGGCGATCATAAGGTGCAGCACCAGGAACAGCCTGCCCTCGAGCTCGACGACGATCCGCTTGCCGATTCGGCGAAGGCCCAAGACTTTCTTCCCTTCCGCCGAAGCGATGGGCGGGGTGACGCTGCGCAGCACGAAGGGGTTCAAGACCCGCAGGCGCGTCAGCGTGCGTCCCGCAAGACGATTCCGCAGGTGCTCGATATAGACGACGACGTCGGGCAGCTCGGGCACCGGGAGAGCTTTACATAACTTTACGCAGCGGACAAACCCCGCTTACCCGCGGCCGCGAGACTTCCTTCCACGGGGACACGTTCCCCATAACTCAGGAAAGGACGAACCCATGGAAACGCAAGAGAGCAATCCCGGCAAGCGCAGGAAATTCTTCAAGCGCGCGGCGATCGCCACGCTGATCGGTGGAATCGCCGCGGGAATCGGCTTCAAGGCCTTCGCTCAAGGCGGCGGCTGCGGCTGGCACCGCTGCGGCTACGCCGCGGGGCCGCTCGACCCCGCGGCCGTCGATCAGCATCTCGATCGGGCACTCAAGCACCTGTACGTCGAGATAGACGCGACGGACGAGCAGAAGCAGCGGCTCGAGCCGATCGTGAAACAGGCGGTAAAGGACCTGCTGCCGGTGCGCGAGAAGGCTCGCGCCGCGCGCAAGCAGGCGGTCGATCTCCTCGCCGCCGAGCGCATCGACCGCGGCGCGATCGAGGCGCTGCGTACAGAGCAAATCCAGCTCGCCGAACAGGCGTCGAAGCGTTTCACGCAGGCGCTCGCCGACGTCGCCGAGGTGCTGACTCCCGCGCAGCGCAAGCAGATCGCCGAGCGCATGGAGAGCTTCGGCCGCAGGTGGCGCCACGGCTGAGCGTGCCGCGCAATTCGGCTACCCTAGGAGGCATGGCCGAGCGCATTCTCCTGGTCGAAGACGATTCCCGGCTCGCCGCGATGGTTTCCGAGTACCTCGGCGAGTCGGGCTTCCACGTGTCGATCGCCGCGGGAGGCCGCGCGGGGCTGGAACGGCTCGCGCGCGAGCCTTTCGACGCGCTGATTCTCGATCTGATGCTGCCCGACATGGACGGGCTCGAGGTGTGCCGCGAGCTGCGCGCCAAGTCGGACACGCCGGTGCTGATGCTGACCGCGCGCGGCGACGCCGCCGACCGGATCGTCGGGCTGGAGCTGGGCGCTGACGACTACCTGCCCAAGCCCTTTCAGCCGCGCGAGCTGCTCGCGCGCCTGCGCGCGATCCTCAGACGCGGGAAATCGAGAGGGCGGGCGCCGCTCCTCGGCTTCGGGAGCCTTGAAATCGACCGCGATTCGCGCAGCGTGCGCGTGGACGGGCAGGAGCGCGCCCTCACCGGCTACCAGTTCGCGATCCTGGTCGCGCTCGCCGAGAACGCGGGCCGCGTGCTCTCGCGCGAAACCCTCATGGATCTCGTCAAGGGCGAGCCGCTGGAAGCCTTCGACCGCTCGATCGACGTGCACGTGTCGCGCATCCGCGCGGCGATCGAGAACGACCCCAAGAAGCCGCGGCGCATCGTCACCGTCCGCGGCGCGGGCTATGTCTTTGCAAAGGCGCAAGACTGATGCGGCGACTGTACCTGCGCATTTACCTCGCGGTCCTCGCGAGTCTCACCGTGTTCGCTCTGGCGGCGGGACTGCTCTGGCATTCGTTCGCCGACCACGGTCCCGCGGGCCGGGCGCAGGAAGTCGCGGCGATGCTTGCGCGGAACGCCCTCCCGCCGGCCGACGCGAACCGGGCCGAGCACCAGGCCGCGCTCGAGCGCCTGGCCGCCGATCTGCGCGCCGACGTCGCCCTCTTCGGCGCCGACCGCGCGCCTCTCGCTTCGGTGGGAAAGCCCCTGCCGGCGCCCGGCGAAAGCCGCGAGAGCGGCGGGTGGGTGTACGCCTGGGGCAGCCGGCCGGTATGGGCGGTGCGGCTGCCCGACGGCCGGTGGCTCGAGGCGCGCATGCCGCGCGAAGGAGGGTTCCCGGGCTACCGGATATTCCTGATGCTCGCCCTGCTCGCGCTTGCGGTCGGCGTGGGCGCCTACCCGCTGGCGCGGCGTCTGACGCGGCGCCTGGAGCGGCTGCAGGCGGGGGTCGAGTCGCTCGGCGCGGGCGATCTCTCGGCTCGCGTGAGGACCGAAGGGCGCGACGAAGTGGGGCGGCTCGCCGAAAGCTTCAACCGGGCCGCCGCCCGCATCGAAGATCTGGTCGGCGCGCACAAGGCGCTGCTCGCCAACGCCTCGCACGAGCTGCGCACGCCTCTCGCCCGCATACGCATGGCGGTGGAACTGATCAAGGAGAGCGCCGACCCGGCGCGCAAAGCCGGCCTCGAGCAGGACATCGCGGAACTCGACGCGCTGATCGACGAGATCCTGCTCGCCAGTCGCCTCGACGCGGTCAAAGAGCTGGATACCGATGAAGAGGTGGACCTGCTCGCGCTCGCCGCGGAAGAGTGCGCGCGCTACGAGAACGCCGAGCTCGATGGCGAGCCGGTCGCCGTTCGCGGCGATCCGCGCCTGCTGCGTCGGATGCTCCGCAACCTGCTGGAAAACGCAAAACGCCACGGCATCCCGCCTATCGAAGTGCGCGTCGCCCGCACCGGGCACGGCGCGGAATTGGCCGTCTGCGACCACGGCGCAGGCGTTCCCGAGGACGAGCGCGAACGCGTGTTCGCCCCGTTCTACCGCGCGGGGAGTGGGCAGGGCTCGGGCCTCGGGCTCGCCCTCGTGCGCCAGATCGCCCGCCGGCACGGGGGCGAGGCGCGCTGCGCGCCGCGGAGCGGGCGGGGCAGTTGTTTCGTCGTGGTCCTGCCGCAGCTTGCTCGCTGAGCCTTATCAGGAGGAATCCGGGCGCGACCCAAGACTATCGGTGCAACATTATCTGTCTTGACGAGGAGTTGACCCCGGCACCCCTCCCGCCGACCGTATGCCGGGGTCACGGCCGGCAGCGCAACGATATCTGCCCGCCCGCGCGCCCGCCATCGGGGAACTTCCCCAAGACATCTCAGGGTTTTCGGAAAAGGCAGCTTCACCCTGCTCCATTTGGGCTAAGCTGTCGGGCTTTCGCATCCCCAAGGCCATGTCGCAATACGTCTATACCCTGCGCCGGGTCGGCAAGACGGTGCCGCCGAAGCGCCAGATCCTCAAGAACATCTCGCTCAATTTCTTTCCCGGGGCGAAGATCGGCGTGCTCGGTCTGAACGGCTCGGGAAAATCCACGTTGCTCAGGATCATGGCCGGCGAGGACAAGAACTTCGAGGGCGAGGTCGTTCCCATGCCGAAGATGAAGATCGGCTTCTTGCCGCAGGAGCCGCAGCTCGATCCGGGAAAAACCGTGCGTGAAGCGGTGGAAGAGGGTCTGGGCGAGATGTTCGGGGCCAAACAGCGCCTCGAGGAGATCTACGCGGCGTACGCGGAGCCCGATGCCGATTTCGACAAGCTCGCGGCCGAGCAGGCGAGGCTCGAAGCGATCGTCAACGCCGCGCACTCGGACAGCACCGACCTGCAAATGGACGTCGCCGCCGAGGCGCTGCGCCTGCCGCCCTGGGAACAGAAAATCGCTCCGCTCTCAGGCGGCGAGAAGCGCCGGGTTGCCTTGTGCCGGCTGCTGCTCTCCAAACCGGACGTCCTGCTGCTCGACGAGCCCACCAATCACCTCGACGCGGAGAGCGTCGAATGGCTGGAGCAGTTTCTTCGGAGGTTCCCGGGTACGGTGGTCGCCGTCACTCACGACCGTTATTTCCTGGACAACGCCGCAGGCTGGATCCTCGAGCTCGACCGCGGCTACGGCATCCCCTGGGAGGGCAACTATTCCTCGTGGCTGGAGCAGAAGGAAAAGCGCCTCGAGATCGAGGAGAAGCAGGAGCAGGCGCGCATCAAATCGATGCAGAAGGAGCTGGAATGGGTGCGGCAGAACCCCAAGGGGCGCCAGGCGAAGTCGAAGGCGCGGCTCGCGCGCTTCGAGGAGCTTTCCTCCTACGAGTACCAGAAGCGCAATGAAACGCAGGAGATCTTTATCCCGGTGGCCGAGCGCCTGGGCGATGCGGTGATCGAGTTCAAGGGCGTGAGCAAAGGCTACGGCGAGCGCCTCCTCATCGACGATCTGTCTTTCAGCGTGCCCCCCGGCGCGATCGTCGGCATCATCGGCGCCAACGGCGCGGGAAAATCGACCCTGTTTCGCATGATCACCGGCAAGGAAAAAGCCGACAAGGGCAAGATCGTGATCGGCCCGACGGTGAAAATGGCGCACGTGGACCAGTCGCGCGACGCGCTCGAGGCCGACAAGAACGTGTGGGAATTCATCTCGGGCGGCGCGGACATGCTCACGGTGGGAAAGTTCGAGATGCCCTCGCGCGCCTACCTCGGCCGGTTCAACATCAAGGGCGCCGACCAGCAGAAGAAGCTGGGCACGCTCTCGGGCGGGGAGCGCGGCCGCGTGCACCTCGCGAAGACGATGCTCGACGGGGGCAACGTGCTGCTGCTCGACGAGCCGTCCAACGACCTGGACGTGGAAACGCTGCGCGCGCTCGAGGACGCGCTCCTGGAATTCGCCGGGAGCGTGCTCGTCATCTCGCACGACCGCTGGTTCCTGGATCGCATCGCCACCCATACCCTCGCCTTCGAGGGCGAATCGAGAGTCGTGTTCTTCGGCGGCAACTACCAGGAATACGAGGCAGACAAGGTGAAGCGGCTGGGAGAGGAAGCGGCGAAGCCCAGGCGCCTCCGCTACAAACCGCTGAAGAGGTGAGTCCGAAATCCGTGCAACTTCGCGTCGCCATTCCCGACATGGTCTCGCCGTCGTATTTCCCCGCGATCGCGGCGGTGGAGCTCGGTTTCTTCAAGAAGGAGGGCCTCGACGCCGCGATAGATCTCGTCTTTCCGGTCACGAAGACTTTCGAAGACCTGCGCGACGGGCGGCTCGACTTCGTCGGCGGCGCAGCGCACGCGCCGCTCTACGCCTTTCGCGACTGGACGGGCTGCAAGCTTCTTTGCGCGCTCTCGCAGAACATGTACTGGTTCCTGGTCGTGCGCAGCGATCTGGGCATGGCACGCGGCGACCTGCGCGCCTTGAAAGGGCTTCGCATCGGCGCCGCGCCCGGCCCGGCGGACGGTCTCAGGCGCATGCTGATCGACGCCGGCATCGATCCCGAGCGCGAGCTGACCATCGCGCCCGTGCCCGCGACCGCGGGCGTCTCCTTCGGCCTCGCAGCAGCACGAGCGCTGGAAAAAGGCGCAGTGGACGGCTTCTGGGCGAACGGCATGGCGGCCGAAATCGCTTCGCGCGGCGGCTTCGGTACGCTCGTGATCGACGCGCGTCGCGGCGGCGCGCCGAAAGACGCGCAGCGCTACACTTTTCCTGCGCTCGTGACTACGCAAAGGGCGATCGACGAAAGGCGCGGTGTGGTCGCCGCCGCGATCCGCGCCGTGGTGCGAGCGCAGCGCGCGCTGAAAGACGATCCCTCGCTTGCCGCCATCGCCGCGAAAAGACATTTCCCGGCGGCCGAGCTCGCCCTCATCCCCGAGCTCATCCGACGCGACGCGCCGTACTACGATCCGGCGATTTCCAGGGAAACGGTCGACTCCCTCGATGCCTTTTCACGGGCGACCGGGTTGCTGTCCGGGGCGGCGGCTTACGAACGGGTCGTCGCGACGCAGTTTCAATCGCTGTGGAAGTGATACTCTGTCGGTCGAAGCGGTTCCGGAAAACCATTTACATCCCGCAACCATTGGTCGATACTTGCCCGGCGAAAAAGCGCACCCAGAAGCTTTCGCATTGAAGGGAGGGCGGAAACTCGTGCCGGTTCGGCAATGGGATCCCGCGTCCAAGGCGAAGGTCGTTCTCGAAGGGCTCCAGGGAAAGCCCGAGACCGCCATCTGCAAGCGTCACAACATCAAACCCGCGGAATACCGGCGCTGGCGCAAGGAATTTCTCGCAAAGATCGCCGGATCGTTCGTGTCCCGGCAGGGGGATGAAAGGTCGAAAGCGCTGCGCGTTGCGCAGGACCTGATCGAGGTTCTGCCCATTCCCGTCTTCTTCAAGGCGCGGGACGGGAAACATCTGGGCGCGAACAGGGCCTGGGAGGCCTACTTCGGCGTCGAGCGCGAATCCTTCATCGGCAAAACCGTCCAGGAGCTGTTTTCGCACGCCCCGGACGTCGCGGCAAGGCATCAGGCCGCAGACGAGGACCTGTGGCGCAATCCGGGCACGCGCAGCTACGAGCTGCAGGTACCCGTCCGCGACGGGAGCGTCCGCCACACGCTCAACTATAAAGCCACGTTCACCGGCGCCGACGGCAAGGTCGCCGGACTGATCGGGACCATCATCGACATCACCGAGCGCAAGCGCTCCGAGCAGCGCCAGGCGATCGAACACAGGGTCACGCGGCTTCTCTCGGAATGCGAAACGGTCGCGGGCGCCATGCCGGGAGTGCTCGCGGCGTTTTGCGAATCGCTCGGTTGGGCGTGCGGCGCGCGCTGGAGCATGGATCCGGAAATCGGCGCATTCCGCTGTGAGGAGGCCTGGAGCGTCGACGACCCGGACATCGCGACATTTCTCGCCGCGAGCCGGCAGAGCAACTATCAGCCCGGGTATGCGGGGTTCATCCGGCGGGTGCTCGGGACCGGTCAGCCGATCTGGATCGTCGACGTCAGCGCCGACGATAGTTTTCTGCGCGGCGCTCAGGCGGCGAAGGCGGGCCTGCGCTCGGCGTTCGCGCTGCCCATACGCCTCGGCGATCAGGTTCTCGGCGCGATGGAGTTTTTCCACCGCGAGCGGCGGCTTCCCGACGAATGGCTGCTCGAGACGGGCGTGACGCTCGGCAACCAGATCGGGCACTTCATGGCGCGCGTGCAGGCCGAGGGCGAGCTTCGCGAGGGCGAAGCGCGCTTTCGCAGCCTCACGGCCCTGTCCTCCGACTGGTACTGGGAACAGGACGAGCAGTTCCGGCTCACTGCGATGTCGAGCCGCTTCGTCGAGCGTACGGGGATCGATCCGGCGCCTTACATCGGCCGCAAGCGCTGGGAGCAGCCGGCGCTGAATCTCACCGAGTCCGACTGGGAGCGGCACCGCGCCCAGCTGGAGCGGCACGAACCGTTCTTCGATTTCGAGATCGAGCGCCCCGGTCCTGACGGGACTTCGGTGTGGCTGTCGCTGAGCGGTGAAGCGGTGTTCGACGAAGGCCGGCGCTTTCGCGGCTACCGCGGGGTGGGGACCGACGTTACCGATCGCAAGCGCGCGCAAGGCGTCTTGCGCGCGGCGTACGAGGAGCTGGCGCGCTCCAACGCCGAGCTGCAACAGTTCGCCTACGTCGCCTCGCACGATCTGCAGGAACCGCTGCGCATGATCGGCAGCTATACGCAGCTGCTCGAGCGCCGCTACGGCGACAGGCTCGACCAGGACGCGCGCGAGTTCATGGGTTTCATCGTCGACGGCGCGACGCGGATGAAGCAGCTGATCGAGGACCTGCTCGCCTACTCGCGCGTGGGCACGCGCGGCAAGGAGATGCGGCCCGTCCAGGCTCAAGCCGTTCTCGACAAGGCTCTGGTCAATCTGCGCGCCGCGGTCGAGCAAAGCGCGGCGGCGGTGACGCATGGGTCCCTGCCCGAGGTCAACGCGGACGACACGCAGCTCGCCCAGTTGCTGCAGAACCTGATCGGGAACGCGATCAAGTTCAGGAAGAAGGACGAGGCGCCGCGCATCCACGTCGGCGTGGAAGACGCGGGGGACGAATGGCATTTCTCGGTCGCCGACAACGGCATCGGGATCGAACCGCAGTACTTCGAGCGCATCTTCCTGGTATTCCAACGTTTGCACACGCAGGACGAGTACCCGGGCACCGGAATAGGCCTGGCAATATGCAGGAAAGTCGTCGAACGCCACCGCGGACGGATCTGGGTCGAGTCCGCGTACGGCGAAGGCAGTACGTTCCACTTCACGCTTCCAAAAATCCAAAAAGGAGAAACATGAACGCAGAAATCGACAAGACCGCCCCGCCCGTGGAGATCCTCCTGGTCGAGGACAACCTCGGAGACGCCCGCCTGACGCGCGAGGCGCTGAAGGAGGGCAAGGTGTACAACAACCTCCACTGGGTCAAGGACGGCGTCGAGGCGCTCGACTTCCTGTACCGGCGCGGAGCCCACAAGGACGCGCCCAAGCCCGACATCATCCTGCTCGACCTCAACCTGCCGAAGAAGGACGGCCGCGAGGTGCTCCAGGAGATCAAGGCCGACGAGCGGCTTATGCGCATCCCTGTCGTGATTCTGACCACGTCGAAAGCCGAGGAGGACGTGCTCAAGACCTATACGCTGCATGCGAACTGCTACGTGACCAAGCCGGTGGACCTGGAGCAGTTCATCAAGGTGGTGCAGTCCATCGACAATTTCTGGCTTACCGTCGTCACGCTGCCCGACGGAAAGTAGCCCATGGCCGATCGCCAGATCGTATTGCTGATCGAGGACAATCCGGGCGACGTTCGCCTCATCCGCGAGATGCTCGCAGAGGGAGAGGATGGGATCTTCGAACTCGCTTGCGTGGGGAGGCTCTCGCAGGGGCTGGAGTATCTCGCCACCGGCAGCGCGTGCCTGGTGCTTCTCGACCTGTCCCTCCCGGACAGCTACGGGTTCGATACCTTCCTCAAGGTCTACGCGCACTCACCGAAAGTGCCGATCATCGTCCTCACCGGCCACGACGACCAGACGGTGGCGCTCTCGGCGGTGAAGACCGGCGCGCAGGACTACCTCGTCAAGGGCAAGCTCGACCGCGAGCTGCTGCTGCGCTCGATGCAGTACTCGATCGAGCGCAAGCGCTACCAGGAGCAGCTCGAATACCAGGCGAATTACGATGCGCTCACCGGGCTTCCCAACCGCAACCTGCTGCGCGACCGCCTGAGACAGTCGGTGTTCGCCCAGCGCTTCGTGCGCTCGATCGGGGTCGTGTTTCTCGATATCGACCACTTCAAGTTCGTCAACGACAGCCTCGGCCACAACACCGGCGACAAGCTGCTGCAGAACGTCGCCGAGCGCCTGACCGAGACCGTGCGCGACGGCGATACCGTGGCGCGGCTGGGCGGGGACGAGTTCATCCTGATTCTCAACGATCAGCCCGGACAGGAGGTCATCTACCGGGCGATGCAGCGCATCATGAGCAGGATCGCCGAGCCGATCGACATCGACGGACAGGAGCTGATGGTGACCTGCAGCGCCGGCATCAGCCTGTACCCGCAGGACGGCCCGGACGTGGAGACCCTTCTCAAGAACGCCGACGCGGCGATGTACCAGGCCAAGGAGAAAGGACGCAACAACTTCCAGTTCTACACCGCCGAGATGAACCGGCAGGTGAGCGAGCGGCTCAAGACGGAGACGAGCCTGCGCCGGGCGCTGGAGCGCGACGAGCTCGCGCTCTATTACCAGCCCCGGTTCAACGTCGGAACAGGTGCCCTGGTGGGCTGCGAGGCCTTGCTGCGCTGGCAGCATCCGGAGCGGGGGCTCCTGCTGCCCGAGCGGTTTATCGCGCTTGCCGAGGAGACCGGGCTTATCGTGCCGATCGGCGAGTGGGTGCTGAGGAGCGCGTGCGAGCAGGCACGGGCGTGGCAGAAAGAGGGATGCGCGCCGATCGCGGTATCGGTGAACCTGTCCATGCGGCAGTTCAGGCAGGAAGCCCTGGCGAACGCGATCGACGAGGCGCTGCGGCGGAGCGGGCTGGAGCCGCGCTTGCTCGAGATGGAGCTGACCGAAAGCCTGATCAT
>Ga0209131_1001014_pt1 | contig 19422 bp, 18 predicted proteins | sample GraSoi_2013_40cm_FD_185826 | JGI IMG/M metagenome (GOLD analysis project Ga0209131, IMG submission 185826) | Grasslands soil microbial communities from the Angelo Coastal Reserve, California, USA - Sample 9_17_2013_40cm (SPAdes) (version 2) | ecosystem: Environmental > Terrestrial > Soil >... | reverse complement strand
CTCGCCTTGCTCGCGGCCTGCGCGGCGCCCGCCGTTGCCCCCGGGTCGGCGCCGCCCGCGCCGGTCGCGCTGAGCATCGACGACGCATCGGTGCCCATCGAGGTGATGAAGCCCGAGGGCAACGGGCCGTTTCCCGCCATCGTGATACTGCACGACTGCAGCGGCCTGGGCCCGCGCTCGAGCGGCGCGCCGCGGCGCTGGGGCCGCGAGATGGTCGCGCGCGGCTATGTGGTTGCCATTCCCGACAGCTTCACGACGCGCGGATTTCCCGCCGGCGTCTGCACCGATCCTTCGCCCCGGCGCAGCGACGTGGGACCCTTTCGGCGCGTAGCCGACGCGTACGAAGCGTTCGACCGGCTGCGCGCGCTGCCCTATGTGGACGCGAATCGCATCGGCGTGATGGGCGGATCGCACGGCGGCGCCTCCACGCTGGCGGCGATCGTCGACAATCGCGCGGATCCCGCGCGCATCGCCGAGCACAAGCGGCATGGCTTCGTCGCGGCGATCGCGTTCTATCCGGCATGCAGGATGGGGGAGCCGAGCCTGACGACGTGGTACCACAGCCATGTGCCGCTGCTCATCCTCACTGGCGAGCTCGACGACTGGACGCCGGCCGCGCCTTGCGAGGATCTCGTGAAGACCGCGAAGGCCAATGGCTCCCCCGTCGAGATCAAGGTCTATCCCAACGCGCATCACGCCTTCGACAGCCGCGCTCCCGTGCGTTACGTCGCGGAACGCAACAACGCCAATGCGCCCGGCGGCAAGGGCGCCACGACCGGCGGCAACGCGCAGGCGTGGGCCGACAGCGTCCGCCGCGTCGAGAAGTTCTTCGCCACCCACCTCCAGCCGAACGGCTGACGCCCATGCCGTCGGCCGCCGTGCTCGAGCGATTCATCGCCGCAGTCGAATCGAACCGCCATGCCGAGGCGATCGAGGAGTTCTACACCGTGGAAGCCTCGATGCAGGAGAACGGCCTTCCCCCGCGGCGTGGTCGCGACGCGCTGGCCGCCAACGAGCGCCGGGTGCTCGCGCGCATGAAATCGGTGCGCTCGCAATGCGTGCGGCCCGTGCTCGTGCATGGCGATCTCGTGGTGGTGCGCTGGATCTTCGAGTTCGAGACGCTCGAGGGCGCGCGCATCCGCATGGAAGAGCTCGCCTACCAGCGTTGGGAAGCGGACCGGATCGCCGAGGAGCGTTTCTTCTACGACCCGGGGCAATTGGCGCCGGCCCTCTTCGCGGGCGAATCATGGCGCGCGAAGGAGATGGGCGAAGCGGACATCCCGCGCCTGCGGGCCTTCTTCGAGGCCAACCCCGAGTACCACCTGGCCGTGAACGGCGTGCCGCCGTCGCCGACGGAGGCGCGCGAGGAGTGGGACTCGCTGCCGCCGCCGGACTTCCGCTACGAGAAGCGCTGGTTGATCGACGTCGCGGGCGCGGACGGGTCGATGGCCGCGATGGCCAACGTCGTCTCCGACATGCTCGCCGGGGGCGTGTGGCACATTGGCCTTTTCATCGTCGCGACGCGCCTGCATGGCGCGGGCGCGTCGCGCGAGATGTACGGTGCCATGGAGACGTGGATGCGCAGCCGCGGCGCGCAGTGGATCCGCCTGGGCGTGGTCGCGGGCAACGCGCGAGCCGAGCGTTTCTGGGAGAAGATGGGATACGTCCAAGTGCGCAAGCGCCTTTCCGTTTCGATGGGAGCCCGGGTGAACGACATTCGCGTCATGGTGAAGCCGCTCGCGGGCGGTGCGATCGCCGAGTATCTCGCGCGGGTCGCCCGCGACCGCCCGGAGGCGCCATGATCCGGGACAATCCCGCCGGCGTCGTGCAGCGCCAGCTCGAGGCGTACAACGCGCGCGACCTCGAAGCCTTCGCCGCGACATACGCCGACAATGTCACGATCTATCGGCTGCCGGCCACACAGCCGGCGATCACGGGCAAGGCCCAGCTTCGCGAGATCTACCGCCAGCGATTCGCGTCGCCGAACCTCCACGCGGAAATCCTCTCGCGCATCGTCATGGGCAGCAAGGTGATCGACCATGAGCGCGTGACCGGCATCGGCGAGAAACCCCTTGAAGCGGTCGCGGTCTACGAGGTGGTGGACGGGCTCATCAAGACCGTCTGGTTCTTCTATCCCGCCGAGCCGTTCCCGGCAGGTCCAGCGAAAACGTGAGCAATCGAATCCTGGAGGGAAAACCGCGATGAAACGAGCCTTGATCCTCTTCGCCCTCGCCGCTGCGCCGGCGATCGCGCAAGTCGCCAACGAGCCGACCATATCCGCCGACGCCGCGCTCGACGCGCTCAATGCCGCGCTCAAGCAATGCCGTGCCGACGGGCAGAAGGTGAGCGTCACGGTGGTCGATGCCGCCGGGCGCGTGAAGGCCTCGCTGCGCGACGACGGCGCCGCGCCCCACACGGCTGAGCACAGCATGCGCAAGGCGTACACCGCGTTGAGCTACAAGACGCCGTCGGCCGAATACGGAAAGCGCGCGCAGGAAGCGAAGGGGATCGCGATCGGACCGCAGCTGCTGCCCAACATCACGACCGCGGCGGGCGGCGTGCCGATTCGCGTGAACGATGCCGTGATCGGCGCGATCGGCGTTTCGGGGACGCCCTCGAGCAGCGGAGGCGGCGAGCACGACGCGACGTGCGCGCAGGCCGGGGCTGCGAAGATCGCGAAGTGAGGCGCTAGATCGTCGGCTTGCGGCGCAGCATCTGCACGCGGTCGATGGACTTCACCGTGACGTCGCGGATTTCCGAGCCGTGCAGCACCTTGAGCTGCACCTCGACGCCGGGCGCGCCGCTCGACCACAGCCGCTTGTAGAAGTCCGGCAGGTTGTCGATCTTCTGGCCGCCCATCGACAGGATGATGTCGCCGGGAGTGAGGCCCGCGTCCTCCGCGGGGCTGTCGTCGGAAACGCGCATCACCTTGATGTGGCCGTCCTCCTCGAGCGAGCTCACGCCGAGCCACGGACGCCGTCCGCCTTTCTGCTGGCCGGTGCGGATCATCTCCGCGAGGATCGGCTTCAACAGGTCGATCGGCACGAACATGTTGCCCGGCAGCCGCTCGCCGGGAATCGCGGCGTCCATCACGAAGAGCGAGCCGATGCCCACCAGCTCGCCGTCCTTGTTGATCAACGCCGCGCCGCTGTGGTCGGGGCGTGGCGGCGAGGTGAAGATCGCGTCGTCGAGCATGTACTCCCAGTAACCGGCGAACGGGCGTCGCGAGACGACGGTCGCCACGGTAACGCTGTCTTCCCCGCCTCCGGCCACGGTCATGAGGCGATCGAGCGATTCCACGCCCGCCGATGAGCCCAGCTTGATGGGCTTCACTTCGACAGGACCCATGGGACGAAGGAGCCCGAAGCCCGTCGCATGGTCGTAGGCCACGACGGTTGCCGGAAGCGTGCGCCCCTTCGACGTCGTGATCTCGACCTCGTCGGCTTCGAGGATCAGGTATCCGATCGTGAGCACGAGCCCGTCGGGGATCAGGACGCCCGAGCCCATGCGCTCGTCGCCGAGCGTCTTGGCGCTGCGCGCGTTGGAAAGCGCCTTCGACTTCACCACGACCGTCGCGTTGGCCGCGTCGACGAGGTTTTGGTAGGCAGCGGTGGGCGCCTGCTTTTGCGTAGGCGCCGCCGTGGAGGCGGCTGCGAGGGCGCACGGCACGAACACGAGTGCGGCGGCGCCGAGGAGGACTGCGAGGAAACGGTTGCCTTCCATGGAGGCTCCTTCAGCCGTCGATGGATTGCGACCATGCTAGCCTATTTGCACGCACGCGAGTCTCGTACTTTGGGGAGGGATCGATGCATCGCACGTTCCGGATGAAGTGGGCCGCGGTGCTGTTGTCGCTCCTGCCTTGCGTGGCGCTTGCGCAGGCGTGGCCGGCGAAGACCGTGCGGATCATCGCGCCATTCCCGCCGGGCGGCTCGGTGGACCAGGTCTCGCGCATCCTCGCCGCGCAGCTCACGACGCAGATCGGCCAGCAGGTGATCGTCGAGAACCGCAGCGGCGCCTCGGGCTCCATCGGCACGCAGGCCGTCGCCGCCGCGCCGCCCGACGGCTACACGATCGGGGTCGTGTTCGACACGCACGCGGTCAATCCGACGCTCATCGCGAGCATTCCCTACGACACGCTGAAGGACCTGGCGCCCGTGATGCTGATCGGCACGTCGCCCATGGCGGTCGTCACGCACGTGGGCCAGCCGTACAAGGATTTCCGCGACCTGCTGGCCGCCGCGAAGAAGGAGCCGGTCGCGTTCGGCTCCATCGGGACCGGAAGCCTCGGCCACCTCGCGATGGCCCAGGTCTCGAACATCACCGGCGCGCAGTTCACGCACATTCCGTACAAGGGCGGCGGACCCCTCATGACCGACGCCATTGGCGGCCAGGTCCCGGTGGCGATCGGCACCGTGTTCCTCACCAATCCGCACGTGAAGGGCGGCAAGCTGAGGGCGCTCGCGGTGACATCGGCGAAGCCTTCGCCACAGATGCCCGGTGTCGGCACCGTCGCCGAACAAGGCGTGCCGGGATTTTCCGCGCTCGCGTGGTGGGGCGTCATCGCGCCGGCCGCAACGCCCCAGCCACTCGTGCGCAGGATCTACGACGAGCTCAAGAAGGCGCTCGACAATCCCGCGGTCACGCAGAAGCTGAGCGAACAGGGCATGGACATCGTGGGCGGCCCGCCGCAGGAGATGGACAGGTTCCTGCGCGCAGAGATCGCCCGCTGGGCGAAGGTCGTGAACGAAAACAAGATCAAGGCCGGCGACTAGGACCCTCGCGATCGCCCCTTCGAAGCGGCGGCTATCGCTTCATCGAAGTGGCGGCAAGGGTCGACGCGGCCCGATCGTTCCTCCAATCACCGTCTCGCTCGCTCCGACCCCTCACGCTCGAAGTGGCCGCACTGTCTCTGCGTCGATCACCGGTGACGCGGTCCTCTCGACCCTTGCCGCAACACTTCGCTGAAGCTCATAACACCATGCATTCGTCGCATGAATCACTCGACGCCGATGATGTGGGCCGAGCGGGCATCGCGTTTGAGAGCCCCTTCGAAGCGGCCGGCAAGACTCGACAGGCGCGCGTCACCGCCGGTCGCCATATGAAGTGATGCCGACAGTTCGAGCGTGAGAGGTCGGAGCGAGCGAGTTGACGCTTCCAGAGACGATCGCGCCGGCTCGAGGCTTGCCGACGCTTCGAAGGGGCGATCGCGGCCCGGCTCGACCCTTGCGGCCACTTCGATGAAGCGACAGCCCGTTGGCAGCTAACCGATCCCGAGCAGTCTCGCGACCGCTTCGCGTGTCCCCATTCCCTCGCGCAACTCGAGTCGCCGCGCCGTCTCGTTGACGCGGGAGACCACGCCCGTCTCGTAGGTCGAACGCCCGTCCCCGATGCGCGCGGTGTGGTTCGACACCGTCGCCGCCGCGATGCCGCGCGTGTCCAGGAACGGCAGGCGTGCGAAGCCCGCGCCTTCCTTGCCGCCGCCGGCATCGTTGAAGAACGCGGCGAACACGTCGACGGCGAGCACATGGTCCGGCTTTCCACCGAGCAATGCGCCATGCGATCCGGTGAGCAGGATCGCGCGCCGGTCCTCGGCGCGGGCGAGCGAGGCCGAGTCGATCGCCCACACCTCGCGATGGCCCGTGTTGCCGACGCGCGTTCGCGACTCTCCGATGTCGGGGACGTCGCCCGTTTCATTCTCCTCGGAGCTCTCGAGCAGGCACTTCGCGACCTGGCGCGTGGTGTGGCCGGGCAGGCAGCCGCGACGCGCCGCCACTTCGTTCACGACCGAGACCACGCCCGACTTCAGCATGTCCCCGCCGTCGGCGATGCGCGCGCTGCGGAAATCGATGGCGACGGCGGGAATTCCCAGGCCCGCGAGCCAAAGGACACCCGCGATGCCGGCGGAGTGGCGCCCGATGCCCGCGTCGTTCAGCGCCACCGCGCCCACGCCCGCACGCGCCGCGACCCACGCCGCGTACATGCCGCCATGCGAGCCGCACACGGCGACCGTGCCGCGCGCCTCGGGGCCCAGCTGGGTGACGGAATCGGCGACGGTGACGCCTTTCATGGGGAGATTCTAACGGGCTTGACATGCGCCCCGGCTTGTATCAAAGTGATATCATATTAATAGCAACCGCCCGAAAGGCGAGGTGGCCATGGCCGACTACCGCAAGGAAGGGACGTACGAGAAGCCGATCACCACTTTCAACGGCATCGCGCTGCTGCTCCTGCTGATCGCGCTGATCCCGGTGCTGATCTTCACCATCGCGGTGCTGCGCAATCCCGTATTCATCGTCGCGGTGGCCGTCACGATGGCCTTCATCGCGCCGGGCTTCTTCATGCTGCAGCCGAACGAGGCGGCCGTGGTGATGCTCTTCGGCGATTACCTCGGCACGGAACGCACCTCGGGCCTGCGCTGGACGCTGCCCTGGAACCAGAGGAGGCGCGTGAGCGTTCGCGCGCGCAACCAGAACATCGACACGCTCAAAGTGAACGACAAGCGCGGCAACCCGGTCGAGATCGGGGCGGTCGTCGTCTGGCGCGTGCAGGACACCGCGCAGGCGATGTTCGACGTCGAGGACTTCGAGAATTTCGTGCGCGTGCAGAGCGAGTCGGCGCTGCGCCACACGGCGACGCGCTACAACTACGACACGGGCGAGGACCATGACGACCCTGCCGAGATCACGCTTCGCGCGGGCGCCGACGTCGTCGCCAATGCGCTGCGCGAGGAGCTGCAGTTGCGCGTGCAGCAGGCGGGCGTGAGGATCGAGGAGACGAAGCTCACGCATCTCGCGTACGCGCCGGAGATCGCGGGCGCCATGCTGCGCCGCCAGCAGGCCGAGGCCGTCATCGCCGCGCGGTCCAAGATCGTGATTGGCGCTGTGTCGATGGTGGAGATGGCGCTGAAGAGCCTCTCGGAGAAGAACGTGGTGGATCTGGACGACGAGCGGCGCGCCGCGATGGTGTCGAACCTGATGGTGGTGCTGTGCTCGGAGCGCGACACGCAACCGATCGTCAACACGGGGACGCTCTACACCTGAGCGTCCGATGAGCGAGCGCAAGGCCTACCTGCTGCGAATCGATCCCGAGCTGTGGGCGGAGATCGAGCGACTCGCGCAAGCGGAGCTGCGTTCGGTCAATGGCCAGGTGGAGTACCTTCTGCGCGAAGTGCTCGCCAAGCGTGGCATCCAGTCCGCGTCGGCGAGGAAGGTGCGGAAGGGATGAAAGGCGAGGGCGAATGAACGTCATTCGAGGTTTCGCCATCGCGGTCTTCGGGGTGGCGCTCGCGGGCTGCGGCGTCGCCGCTGCCGCGGACGAGGACATCGACACGACCGAAGCGATGGCCGTGGCGTACCAATGGCTCGCGCTGGTCGACGGGGGCGGCGGTCGCGATGCGTACGCCGCGGCCGCCGAGAGCTTCCGCAAGGGGATCGAGCAGCTCAAGTGGGAAGTGACCGCGGACACGGTGCGCAATACGCTGGGGGGCGTCATGGGCCGCAAGTTCCGGACCTCCTACTACACGCGCACGCTGCCGGGCGCTCCCGACGGCGAATACGTGCTGATCTATTTCGACACGCGCTTCGAGAAGAAAGCGCTTGCCACCGAGCTCGTCACCTGCGAGCGCGAGAAGGACGGCCTCTGGCGCGTCGGCGGCTACTGGGTGAAGTGAATCAGACCGTCGGCTTCGTCCGCATGAAGTCGCGCCGGTCGATGGATCGCACCGTGACTTCCTTCAGGCCCACGCCATGCAGAAGCGTGAGGTGGACTTCGTTGCCGGGCTTGGCACCCGGGCGCCAGAGCTTTTCGTAGAACTTCTCGAGCGTGTCCACGGACTCGCCATCCACGGAGAGGATGATGTCGCCCGGCATCACGCCGGCCTTGTCCGCGGGACTTTCCTGGTTCACGTGCATCACCTTCACGCGACCGTCCTCCTCGAGGGAATTCACGCCGAGCCAGGGACGGCGCGCGGCTTTCTGTCCGCCGGTTCGCACCATCTCGTCGAGCACGGGCTTCAGCAGGTCGACGGGCACGAACATGTTGCCCGGCAGCCGCTCGCCGGGCGTGAGCGCATCCATCACGAAGAGGGAACCTACGCCCACGAGCTCGCCGTCCTTGTTGATGAGCGCGGCGCCGCTGTGGTCCAGCCGCGGCGGCGCGGTGAAGATCGCGCCGTCGATGAGGTATTCCCAGTAGCCGGCGTACTGCCGCTTGGACACGACCGTCGCGATCGAGATGGTCTGTTCCTCGCCGCCGGTGACGATCATGAGGCGGTCGGTCTGTCCCACGGGCGCCGACGACCCCATCCTGATCGGTTTGGGCGCGAGCTTCGCCAGCGCCTTCACCAGGCCGAAGCCGGTCGCGTGGTCGTAGGCGACGATGCTCGCGGGCACCGTGGTCCCGGAAGAATCGACGATCTGCACCTGGTCCGCTTCCATGATGAGGTAGCCGATGGTGAGGATGAGCCCGTCCTCGCGGATGAGGATTCCCGAGCCGTTGCGCTCTTCGCCCAGCGTGTCGTTGCTGCGCGCGTTGGGAAGCGCCTTCACCTTCACGCCGACCACGGCGTTCGTGGCGGCGACGAGCGCGGCGTAAGCCGGATCGTCGGCTTGCACGGCACGCTCGCCGGTCGAGCGAAGCATCGAGGCCTCGGAGCCGAAGGCGGGGAAAAGGAGGGCAATAAGAAGGAGTGCGAAGCGGGCGGTCTTCATGACGCCAACCTATCGGCCGCGCATGGCGCGCCGTGAGGCGCGCCGCTTACCTCGACCCGTCCGAATGGACTATGCGGCGAGGAAGGTGGCTACGGTCTGCGGCGTGGGTTTCGACGGCCGGTACTCGGCCGATATCCAACCCTCGTATCCCATGGCGTCGATCTGCGCGAAGAGCGGTGCGAAATCGATGCGCCCGGTGCCGGGCTCGCCGCGTCCCGGCGCGTCGGCGAACTGGATGTGGCGGATCCACGGTGCGCACTCGCGCAGCATCGATGACGGGTCATCGCCCATCATCACGGTGTGATAGATGTCGAACTGCAGGCCGAGGTTGGAGGCGCCTACCTCGTCGATGATCTTCACGGCCTCGAGTTGCCGCGTCACGAAGAAGCCCGCGATGTCGTGGCTGTTGATGGGCTCGAGCACGAGGTCGAGGCCCGCGGCCTTGAATTCCTTCGCGGCGAACCGCAGGTTGGAGATGAGCGTGGCGCGCATCGCGTTGCGGTCCTCGCCGGGTTTCGCAGTTCCCGAGATGCAGTTCAGCTTCGGCACGCCGATGGCGCGCGCGTATTCGATGCCGCGCGCCACGCCCGCGCGGAACTCGGCCTCGCGCCCCGGGCGGTTCGCGATGCCGAACTCGCCTTTCGCCTTGTCGCCCATGGGAAGGTTGATGAGCACGCATTGCAGCCCGTTGTCGCGCAATCTCGCGGACACTTCCGCGGCGGGGTATTCGTACGGCTGCGCGTATTCGACGCCGCGAAAGCCGGTGCGCGCCGCGGCGGCGAAGCGATCGAGGAAGGGGTGCTCGGTGAAGAGCCACCCGAGATTCGCGGCGAAACGCATCGCGCTACTATAGCGAAGCTCATGATTTCTTCGGCGAGCGCCATCCGGCGCAGCGAGCTCGGCGTGGTCCGCCGGCTCCTTCCATACCTGTGGGAATTCCGCGGCCGCGTGCTGCTGGCACTCGCGTTCCTCATCGCGGCCAAGCTCGCCAACATCGGGGTCCCGATCGTGATGAAGGGAATCGTGGACAACCTGTCCGAGGACAAGGCGATCCTCGTGGTGCCGTTCACGCTGCTCCTCGCCTACGGCCTGCTCAGGCTTTCCAGCACCCTCTTCAACGAGCTTCGCGACATCGTGTTCGTGAAGGTGGCGCAGCGCGCCATGCGGCGCATCGCGCTCGAGGTGTTCCACCACCTGCACGCGCTGTCGCTGCGCTTCCACCTCGAGCGGCAGACGGGCGGCCTCACGCGCGACATCGAGCGCGGCACACGCGGCATCTCGACGCTGCTCTCGTTCATGGTGTTCAGCGTGCTGCCGACGTTGCTCGAGATCGCGCTCGTCACCGGCTTCCTGGTCGTGAAGTTCGACATCTGGTTCGGCGTCATCACGGTGGGCGCGCTCATCCTCTACGTCGCGCTCACGTTCACGATCTCCGAGTGGCGCACCGCGCACCGCCGCCAGATGAACGACATGGACTCGAAGGCCAACACCAAGGCCATCGATTCGCTCCTCAACTACGAGACGGTGAAGTACTTCGGCAACGAAAGGTACGAGGCCGGGCGCTACGACGACAACCTGCAGCGCTACGAGACCGCGGTGGTGAAGAGCGAGACGTCGCTCGGTTTCCTGAATGCCGTGCAGGCCGCGATCATCGCACTCGCGGTGTCGCTCCTCATGTGGCGCGCGGCCGACGGCATCGCCGCGCACAAGCTCACTCTGGGCGACCTCGTGATGGTGAACGCGCTTCTCATCCAGCTCTACATCCCGCTCAACTTCCTGGGCGTCATGTACCGCGAGATCAAGCAGGCGCTCACGGACATGGAGAAGATGTTCCGGCTCCTGAACGAGAACCGCGAGGTCGAGGACAAGCCCGGCGCCGTGGATCTCGCGGTGAAGGGCGGGGCGATCCGCTTCGAGCACGTGGACTTCGGCTACGACGCCCGGCGCCCGATCCTGCGCGACGTAAGCTTCGAGATTCCCGCGGGCCGCAAGGTCGCCGTCGTGGGCGCGAGCGGCTCGGGCAAGTCCACCATGGCGCGACTCCTTTTCCGCTTCTACGACGTGGACGCCGGTCGCATCACCATCGACGGCCAGGACATCCGCGACGTAAAGCAGGAGTCGGTGCGCGCAGCCCTGGGTGTCGTGCCCCAGGACACGGTCCTCTTCAACGACACGATCTTCTACAACATCGCATATGGGCGCCCGGGCGCCACGCGCGCGGAAGTGGAGGACGCCGCGCGCGTCGCGCACATCTCGGACTTCATCGCGCGACTGCCCGACGGGTGGGAGACGACGGTGGGCGAGCGCGGGTTGAAGCTTTCCGGCGGCGAGAAGCAGCGCGTGTCGATCGCGCGCACGCTGCTGAAGAACCCGCCGGTCCTCGTCTTCGACGAGGCGACCTCGGCGCTCGATTCGAAAACCGAGAAATCCATCCAGGCCGAGCTCGCCGAGATCTCGCGCGACCGCACCACGCTCGTCATCGCGCATCGGCTGTCCACCATCGTCGATGCCGACGAAATCCTCGTGCTCGACCACGGCCAGATCGTCGAGCGCGGCAACTTCTTCACGCTGGTCGCGGCCAACGGCCGGTTCGCGGAGATGTGGAAGCTGCAGCAGGAGCAGCAGGCTCCCGCCGCGGTCGCGGACGACCTACCCCAGGAAGCCGCGTAGCGCCACGAGCAACTCTCGCGGCGCCTCGCTCATCATCGAGTGGCCCGCGTCGAGCGTGACGTAGCGCGCGCCGGGAATCGAGTCGGCGAGCGCCTTGCCCAATTTCATCTGCGTCATCTGGTCGCGCTGGCCGGCGACCACGAGCGTGGGCACCTTCAGCGCAGCCACCTTCGCCGCATCGGCGCGGTAGGCGTTGCAGGCATTCAGTCCGGCATGGAGGACGCCCGGCCTCGAGCGCGCGTTGAGGCGCCGGCTCGCGGAAAGCAACGAGGATCCCGGAACCGGGCTCGTCGCGAGCTGCGCCTGCCGCGCATGTCCCCATACCGCTTCCATCTCGAGGCCCACGGGCGGCTCGTCGCGCGCCGCGGAAAGGAATCCTTCGCTCACCGGCATCGGCGTGGCCGTTCCCACGAGGGCGAGCTTCGTGACGCGCGGCCCATGGCGCAGCGCCGTCTCGAGCGCCACGAGCGATCCCATGCTGTGGCCCACCAGCGCGGCCTGCGGCAGCCCGACTGCATCGAGCGCGGCGGCGATCCACTCGGCGTATTCCTCGATCGTCGCGCGCGGCGATCCGGGGCTACGTCCGTGACCGGGGAGGTCCAGCGCGAGCACTGTGTACCCGTGGTGCGCGAGGTAGCGCGACTGCCATTGCCACACGCTGTGGTCGAACGCCGCGCCATGGATGAAGACGATCGCCGGCAGCGTCGCGTCGAACGGACGGCCTCCGGTGTAGGCGAACGCGGGATAGCCTTGCGCGATGAATTGCATGGTTACTTCTGCGACGCGCGAAGAGCGCGAGTCAGGTCTTCGATGAGGTCGTCGGGATGCTCCAACCCGATCGACAGGCGGATCGTTCCGCCCGTGATGCCCGCGGCCTTGAGGGCATCCTCGTCCATGCGGAAATGCGTCGTCGTCGCGGGATGGATCACGAGCGACTTCGCGTCGCCGATGTTGGCCAGGTGCGAGAAGAGCGTGAGCGCTTCGATGAACTTGCGCCCCGCGTCGCGACCGCCCTTCAGCTCGAATGAAAGGATCGCGCTGCAACCGCGCGGATAGAGGCGGGCGGCGAGCTCGTGGTCGGGATGGTTGCGCTCGTCGGGGTGGTACACGCGCTCGACTTCCTTCTGGATCGAGAGGAATTCGACCACGCGGCGCGTATTGGCGATGTGGCGCTGCATGCGAAGCGGCAGCGTCTCGAGCCCCTGCAGGACCTGGAATGCGGTCATGGGCGCCATGCACGCGCCGAAGTCGCGCAGGCCCTCGCGCCTCGCGCGCAGCATGAACGCGGAGGTCGTCGATTCCTCCGCGAAGTTCATGCCGTGGAAGCCTTCATACGGCTCGGTGAGCGTCGGGTACTTGCCGGAGGCCACCCAATCCATGCGCCCACCATCGACCAGCACGCCGCCGATCACCACGCCGTGGCCGGAGAGGAACTTGGTCGCGGAATGGACGATGAGATGCGCGCCCTGGTCGAAGGGACGGCCCAGCGCCGGCGTCGTGACGGTCGCATCCACGAGTAGCGCAATCCGGTGTTGTTGCGCGAGAGCGGAAACCGCCGGCACGTCCAGCACGTCTACGGATGGGTTCCCGACCGATTCGCCGAAGAGCAGCCGCGTCTCGGGGCGGATCGCGCGGGCCCAGGCATCGAGGTCGCGCGCGGGGACGAATGTGGTCTCGATCCCGAAGCGCGGCAACGTGTAGTGCAGGAGGTTGTGCGAACCGCCATAGAGGCTCGCGGAGGCGACGATGTGGCCGCCGCGTCCCATGAGCGTGACGATCGCGAGGTGCAGCGCGGCCTGGCCGCTGGCGGTGGCGATGGCGCCCACGCCATCCTCCAGGCAGGCCATGCGCTCCTCGAAGACCGACACCGTGGGATTCGAAAGGCGGGAGTAGACATGTCCCGGCGTCTCCATGTTGAAGAGCGCCGCGGCGGTATCTGTATCCGGAAAGACGTAGCTCGCCGTTTGGTAGATGGGCACGGCGCGGGCGCCGGTGGCGGGATCGGGCGATTGGCCGCCGTGGACCGCCAGGGTGTCCGGATGGGGCGTTTTGGGACCGGAATTCGCCATCCGATCAATTATTTAGGATGTAATGCTGAGATGTTGGCATAAAGGACGATTGTTTGATATGGTTTCGGCTGCATTTTTGTCTGGCGCACACCCGTGAAACGACTCATCGCCGCCCTCGTATTGGGCATCGTCCCCTTCGTGGCCATCGCCGCGGACAAGGCGCCGAAGCGTGCGGCGAAAGTGTCGACCGCCGATTTCACCAAGGACGGCGAGCCCAACATCCATTCCTCGGGCGCGCTGGTCTTCGATCCCGCCACCGGCCAGACCCTGTTCGCGAAGAACGCGGACCAGGTCACACCCATCGCTTCCATCACCAAGCTCATGACCGCGATGGTCGTGCTCGACTCGAAGCTCGCGATGGAAGAGGCGATCGAGCTTTCGACCGAGGACATCGACCTCCTCAAGAACACCAAGTCGCGCCTGCCCATCGGCAGCCACTTCCGCCGCGACGACCTGCTGCGCCTGGCGCTGATGGCGAGCGACAACCGCGCCGCTTCCGCGCTGGGACGCAACTATCCGGGCGGCATCGCCGCGTTCGTCGTGGCGATGAACGCCAAGGCGCTCACGCTCGGCCTCACGCAGACGCACTACGTCGATGCGTCGGGCCTGTCGCCCGCCAACGTGTCGAGCCCGCAGGACCTCGCGCGCCTCGTTGCCGCCGCGGCGAAGTATCCGATGATCTCCGAGTACTCCACGACCGGCTCCGTCAACGTGACGCTGCCCAACTCCACGCGCAAGCTGAACTTCGTGAACACCAACGCGCTGGTGCGCTCGTCGGATTGGGAGATCGGCCTTTCGAAGACGGGCTACATCAACGAGGCGGGCAAGTGCCTCGTGATGCAGGCGCAGATCGGCAACCAGTCGGTCGTGATCGTGCTGCTGGATTCGTGGGGGCGCCTCACCCGCGTGGGCGACGCCAATCGAATCAAGAGGTGGCTCGAGCGTAATCCCGGCAAGATCGCGGGCAACCAACTGCGACCCGGCTGAACCTTACATCGCCCACGTAACAACGGATACAAACGGCGTGCCCCAGGGCACGCCGTTTTAGCTTGTACGATTCCTGCGATGCGAATCGTGATGATGGGCTCGGGCGGCGTGGGCGGCTTCTTCGGCGCAAGGCTCGCGCGAGTGGGAGAGGACGTCGCGTTCGTCGCGCGCGGCGCGCACCTCGAGGCGATGAAGCGCGACGGGCTCACCATCGAGAACGAGCCGCAGGGCGACATCCATGTGGCGAAGGTACGCGCGAGCGACGACCCCGCCGCGCTCGGGCCCGCGGATCTCGTCATCATCTCCGTGAAGCTCTGGGATACCGAAAGCGCGGCGCGGCAAATCAAGCCGATCATCGGGCCCGACACCGCGGTGCTCTCGCTGCAGAACGGCGTCATCAAGGATGAGATCCTGCGCCGTGAATTCCCCGAACGCTCGATCATGGGCGGCGTGGCCTACGTGGCGACCCACATCGCGCGCCCCGGCGTGATCCACCAGACGGGGACCATGCAGCGCGTGATCGTCGGCGAGTACGACGGACGAATCTCGCAGCGCGCGACGAAGCTGCACGAGGCCCTGCTGCGCTCCGGCGTGGCCGCGGAGCTCTCCGGCGACGTGCGCCGCTCGATCTGGGAGAAGTTCGTGTTCCTCGTGGGACTGTCCGCCACCACGGCGACGACGCGCCTCCCCCTGGGGGCCGTGCGCGAGAATCCCCGCAGCCGCGCGTTCCTGCTCGAAGTGATGCGCGAGGTGGTGCGCGTGGGACGCGCGCACGGTGTCGCGCTTCCCGAGGATTTCGCCGAACAGCGCCTCGCATTCGGCGACACCCTTCCCTACGACATGACGTCGTCCATGGCGCACGATCTGGAGCGCGGCAACCGGCTCGAGGTCGATTGGCTCTCGGGCGGCGTGGTGAAGCTCGGAAGCGAAGCCGGCGTCGCCACGCCCGCGAACGAAGCGGTGTGCGCGATCCTCGCGGTGCACGCCGCGGGCCGCGCGAAGGCATGAGCGCTCTCACGATTCGCGCGCTTCGCGCGACGGCGGTCGAAGTGCCGATGAACCACGTGCTGGGCACGAGCGCGGCCGCCATCCGCGCGGCGCCGCTCCTTCTCCTCGACCTCGAGACCGAGGAGGGCGTCACCGGGCGCTCGTATCTCTTCTGCTACATGCGCGGGGCGGCGCCCGCCATGGCCGCGATGGTGTCCGAGGTCGAGCGTATGGTGAAGGGAGAGCGCGCCCATCCGCGCGAGCTCTGGCCGAAGCTCGCGAAGCGATTCACGCTGATCGGCGTACAGGGCATCGTGCGCATGGCGCTCGCAGGTTTCGATGTCGCGTGGTGGGATGCGTTGGCGCGCGCGGCGGGCAAGCCGCTCGTCGAATTCCTGGGCGGCAAGCGCAAGCCCGTTCGCGCGTACAACAGCTGCGGCCTCGGCCTCATGGGCACCGAGGCGCTCGCGAAGGAGGCCGACGAGCTGCTCGAAGGCGGATTTCGCGGCGTGAAGCTTCGCCTCGGTTATCCCACCCTCGACCAGGACCTCGCCGCCGTGAAGACCGTGCAGGCGCGCCTGCCGAAGGGTGTCGAGCTGATGGTCGATTACAACCAGGCGCTGTCGGTCGATGAAGCGCTCGCGCGCGGGCGAGCGCTCGACGACAAGGGGCTCGCGTGGATCGAGGAGCCGATCCGCCACGACGACTACCGCGGCGCCGCGCGCCTTGCCGCGGAGCTTGCGACGCCGATCCAGATCGGCGAGAACTTCTCGCAGCCGTTCGCGATGGAGGAAGCCTTCGCCGCGAAGGCTTGCGATCTCGTGATGCCTGACCTCGAGCGCATCGGCGGCGTTACGGGGTGGATGCGCGCGGCCGAAATCGCCGACGCTGCTGGCATCAAGATGTCCTCGCACCTCTTCCCCGAGGTCAGCGCGCACCTCCTCGCGGTCACGCCGACCTGCGACTGGCTCGAGTACGTCGACTGGGCTGCGGCGGTATCGAAGGAGCCCGTGCGCGTGATCGATGGAATGGTCGAGATTGCAGATCGACCCGGCAATGGATTGGAGTGGGACGCGAGCGCCGTGGAGCGCCTGCGCATCGGCTAGGCGCCAAAACGGAGCGCGAATCGCTCCGCCGCACCGTTACGGAGCATCGTCGCGTGGACGAACTGCGCGCGGGCCTGCGGAAACCACCCTTTTCACAATCGGATCAAGACGCTAGTCGGTCGCGCCGCCGCTGGCACGTTCGTCGCTCTATTTCCCCGGCTTTCACAACACAAAGGGGAAGGAACGCCATGAATCGTCGCTCGCTATTCAAGGCGCTGGCGCTTTGCGCCGCGCTCGCCTCCGGTTTCGGATCGCACGATGCCGCGGCACAGGAAAAGACCGTCAAGGTCGGAGTCCTGCACTCGCTTTCGGGAACGATGGCCATCAGCGAAACGGTCCTGAAGGACGTGGCGCTCATGGCATTCGAGGAGATCAATGCCAAGGGCGGCGTGATGGGCTACAAGATCGTGCCCGTCGTCGTGGACCCGGCCTCGAACTGGCCGCTCTTCGCCGAGAAGGCGCGCCAGCTCCTCACCCAGGACAAGGTGGCGGTGGTGTTCGGCTGCTGGACGTCGGTGTCGCGCAAGTCCGTGCTGCCGGTGTTCGAGGAGCTGAACGGCCTGCTCTTCTATCCCGTGCAGTACGAGGGCGAGGAGCTTTCGAAGAACGTGTTCTACACGGGCGCGGCACCCAACCAGCAGGCGATCCCCGCGGTCGAGTACCTCATGAGCAAGGACGGCGGCGGCGCCAAGCGCTTCGTGCTGCTCGGCACCGACTATGTCTATCCGCGCACGACCAACAAGATCCTGCGCGCGTTCCTCAAGTCCAAGGGCGTGCAGGACAAGGACATCGACGAAAAGTACACGCCGTTCGGCCACAGCGACTACCAGACGATCGTCGCTGACGTGAAGAAGTTCTCCGCGGGCGGCAAGACCGCGGTCATCTCGACCATCAACGGCGACTCCAACGTCCCCTTCTACAAGGAGCTGGGCAACCAGGGCCTGAAGGCGACCGATGTTCCGGTCGTGGCATTCTCGGTCGGTGAAGAGGAGCTGCGCGGTGTCGACACCAAGCCGCTCGTGGGACACCTCGCCGCGTGGAACTACTTCATGTCGGTGAAGAGCCCCGCCAACGACGAGTTCAAGAAGAAATGGGCGGCGTACGCGAAGGCCAAGGGCATCGCCGGCCACAAGGACAAGCCGCTCACCAACGACCCGATGGAAGCCACGTACATCGGCGTGTACATGTGGAAGCAGGCGGTCGAGAAGGCGAAGAGCTTCGACACCGACAAGGTCATCGTCGCCATGGCCGGGCAGACCTTCAAGGCGCCGGGAGGCTTCATCTCGACGATGGACGCGAAAAACCACCACCTGCACAAGCCGGTGTTCATCGGCGAGATCACGGCCGACGGCCAGTTCAACGTCGTCTGGAAGACGCCGGGCCCGATCAAGGCCCAGCCCTGGAGCCCGTTCATCGCGGGCAACGACAAGAAGAAGGACGAGCCCGACGTGACGGTGAAGACCGCCGCCGCGCCGAAGAAGTCCTAGGGGCCGCATAGAGCTCAGGGAAACCGGACGGCGGCGCCTCGAGCGCCGCCGTCCGCTTGGAGAAACGAATTTGCGCGCACTGCTGCTGGCCGCATTGCTCGCGCTGTCCTTCCTCGCGCGCGCGGGCGTGGATGACGCGACGCTTCGCAAGCTCTCGACCGGGGACGGAGACGAGAAGGCCGCGGTGATCGCCGCACTCGTCGCTTCCGGCGACGAGCGGGCGCCGGCACTGCTGCGGCAGATCGCGCAGGGCGAGGTCGCCGTGGGCGGCGAGAAGCTCGAGGTGATCGTCAACAACCGCTTGCGCGGCGAGATCGAGGCGGGCCTCGCGTCGCTGGCGCTGTTGTCATCGGATGTCGAGGCGCGGCGCGCGGCGGTGAAAAGCCTCGCCTCGAGCGCGGGTGAGACCACGGCGGCGCTGGTGAAGAAGGCGCTCTCGCGGGAAACCGATCCGGGCATCAAGGCGTCGCTCACGCTCATCGCGGCGTCGATCGACCTCCAGTCGCCTGACAAGGCGACGCGCATCGCGGCGATCCGCGCGCTCGCGTCGTCCGGCAACCCGAACACCAAGACGCTGCTCGTTCCGTTCGCCGAAGCTTCCGAGCCCGACGCCGACGTGCGCCAGGAGGCGCGCGGCAGCCTGAAGACGGTCGATGCGCGGCTCGCGCGCGCGCAGTTCGCGGGCCTCATCTTCACCGGCGTGAGCCTGGGATCGATCCTGCTGCTCGCGGCGCTGGGACTCGCCATCACCTACGGGCTCATGGGTGTCATCAACATGGCGCACGGCGAGCTCATCATGATCGGCGCATACACCACGTACGTGGTGCAGAACCTCTTCCGCGCACACGCGCCAGGCGCATTTGACGCCTATCTCGCGGTGGCCGTGCCCATGTCCTTCGCCGTGGCCGCGCTGGTCGGGATGGTGCTCGAGCGTGGCGTCATCCGCTGGCTCTACGGCCGCCCGCTCGAGACGCTGCTCGCGACCTGGGGCATCAGCCTGATCCTCATCCAGGCGGTGCGCACAATCTTCGGGGCGCAGAACGTGCAGGTCGAGAACCCATCGTTCATGTCGGGCGGCATCGAGATGCTCGCGGGCGTGGTGCTGCCGTGGAGCCGCGTCGTGATCATCGCCTTCGCCGCTGCGGTGCTCGCCGCGGTAGGGCTCCTCCTGTCGCGCACGAGGTTGGGACTGTTCGTACGCGGCGTCACCCAGAATCGCGCCATGGCGGCGTGCGTGGGCGTGCGCACCGCGCGGGTGGACACGTGGGCGTTCGGATTGGGCTCGGGGATCGCGGGGCTCGCCGGCTGCGCGCTCTCGCAGATCGGCAACGTCGGCCCTGACCTCGGGCAGAGCTACATCGTGGACTCGTTCATGGTGGTGGTGCTGGGCGGCGTGGGCCAGCTGGCC
>Ga0209131_1001012_pt1 | contig 19431 bp, 17 predicted proteins | sample GraSoi_2013_40cm_FD_185826 | JGI IMG/M metagenome (GOLD analysis project Ga0209131, IMG submission 185826) | Grasslands soil microbial communities from the Angelo Coastal Reserve, California, USA - Sample 9_17_2013_40cm (SPAdes) (version 2) | ecosystem: Environmental > Terrestrial > Soil >... | reverse complement strand
ATGCACGAATCGGAGCAGCAAGTGATCGATCAGCCGACCGCCGGTTCACGGGCAGCGCAGGCGCGGACGGAGCCGGAGACGCTGCAGCGGCATAGGCCTGCGGGAAGCGAGGCTGTCGCCGCGGCCGGTCAGGGCGCGGCGCCAGGCTCAGGCGACCTGACCGATGAGCTGCTCAGGTCCGACCAGTGGACGGACGAGATGCTGCAGGCGGCCGGCATCCCCGTGACGGACGTGCCCTTGGTAAGCGTGGGCGGCGGGATCGGCTCGTTCGTCACAGTCGACTACCTCAGGATCGCCGGCGTGACCACTGACCGGATCGCGATCTTGTCCAACCTCGATTACCCCTGGCAGACCTACGAATACCTGACCCGCGTCTCCCAGATCCCGAAGCCGGAGCGGATCAGGTCAGACTCAGCGTCCAGGCCGGACAATATCTGGGGGTTCCCGTCCTACGCGCTCGCCGAGGCAATCGGCGACAGGACGCTCGCACCGCTCTGGCAAGTCCTGATCGAGCCCATCTTTGACGATTACTACACGCCGAAGGCCGGGCGGGTGTTCGCCGGGCTCGAGCGCGAGACGAAGCGGATCGATTACCCCAAGATGCTCGTCAAGGGTCAGGTCAGGATGATCCGCAAGCGCCGTGGCGGCGGCTACTTCATCATCCTGACGCCGATGGTCGGCTCGACCCCGACCAAGCGGCTGGCCTACCGCGCCGAATTCATTCACCTCGCCGTCGGCTACCCGGGCCTGCGGTTCCTGCCAGAACTGCAGGAGTTCCGCACCGCTCATCAGGACTTCCACCACGTGGTGAGCGCGTACGAGGAGCACGAGCACGTCTACGAGGCCGCGCGCACCAAGCACCTGGTGGTGATGCTACGCGGCGGCGGCATCGTCGCCTCCCGTGTCCTGGCGCGCCTGATGGACGATCGGAGCAAACACGGGCTGTCCACCGACATCGTGCACTTGTTCCGCACCTACATCACGACCTCGCACGGGCCGAACGCGTGGAACCGGCGCAAGGGCGCACACGGCTTTGCCTATCAGGGCTTCAACTACCCGAAGTCGGTCTGGGGCGGGCAGCTGAAAGCCAGGATGCGCAAGCTGGAAGGCGAGGACCGCGGCAAGGCCTACAAGCTCATGGGCGGGACCAACACGCCGTACCGCAGGCGCTGGCAGTCGCAGATGAAGGCGGGCCGCGAGGCCGGCTGGTACCGGACTATGGCCGGCACCGTGGAGGAGATGCGGCTGGACCAGGGCATGATCGTGAGCTGCGTCAAGACGCAGGCCGGCCTGGTTGAGGTGGCTGCCGATTTCGTGATCGACTGCACCGGGCTCGAAGCCGACATCGCCGAGCACAGGGTCCTTGCCGACCTGCTCGAACACTCTGGCGTCGGCCGTAACCCGCTCGGACGGCTTGACGTCGAGCGCACGTTCGAGCTGCGAGGGGCGAGCAGCGGTCCCGGCGTGGTGTACGCCTCGGGCGCGACGACGCTCGGCGGCTACTTCCCCGGCGTCGACACGTTCCTCGGGCTGCAGGTCGCGGCCCAGGAGATCGCTGACGACCTGGCGCGCCGAGGATTCTGCCGCAGGATCGGTACTTTCCGGTCGATTCGGCAATGGCTTAGGTGGGCACGGAATAAGCAGCCCTAAATAGTCACAGATGGGAGACCGAAGGTGCTACCCACCCTGGGTGGCCGGATTCAGACCCGGCTTGTCCTGCTCGCTGTTGTCGGCGGGATTGTCACGCTCATCATCGGCCCTCTGCTGCCCATCTCCGCGCCGCTCTCGGTCGTGTACCAGAACACCTTCCTGATACTCGCCGCGGTCGCCGTCCTTGGCATCGGCTGGGAATTCCTGTATCACTTCGTGATGCAGTGGCGCTGGGAAAAGGACTGGCCGACGCTCTTCGGCCTGCTGACGGCCATCCCGGAGGGCGTGCTCGTCTGGTTGCTGCTCCGGGCTGGCGCGATACCGGGCATCAAAGGCACGGTGCCGACCGACGCTTTCGTCATTGATTTCGCGGTTGTCTGGCTGGCAGTGTGGCTGGTGGCCAACGGCCCGATGCGCGTTCCGTTCATCCGGTGGCGCTTTCATGGCGGGAGACTGGTGTGAGCGAGCAGGGCAGCAGTGAGCACGATGGTAGCCATGGGCCCGCGCCTGGGCTGTTCCCTGTTCCTGGCGACGGGGTGCTGGCCAGGCGCGGCGACCTGATCCTGCTCTGCAGCCTTGAGGACAGCCAGGCAGCCGATGACCTGCTCGACCTGCTCGAGCAGATCGCCGCGGCAGGCGGCGACGGATCGCAGTTCACCGACGCGATCGCTGACGCGCTCGCGGCCACCGCAGCAGGGCCGTCCGTGCTGGCATTCGGGCCGTCGGGATCAGGGCTGGCCGTCACCGTCAGCGGCGCTGCCTGGGCCGACGTCGCGACCGCCGACGGAACCGCGCGGATCGAGTCTGGTCATCCAACCGTGCTGCTGCGCGGCGCCGTGCGCTCCCCGGTCAGCGGTGTCCGCGGCGGGCTCAGTCCGGCCGACAACGGCGTCGCGAGTACCGACAGGTTCTCGCGACTTGACGCGGGCACGGTCCGGGCGGGCGGGCTGAGTTATTACGCCGGCGGGCAGACGTACGGGCTGCCGCCTGCCGGGCGGGGAGTAGCCGGACTCGGCCAGCGCCAGGGTCGGAAGCCTGGCCAGGCCACCGGGGTCCCTGGGGATGCCTCGGACATCTCCGGAGCGCAGACATCGGCGATGGAGATTCCCCGGGCCAGGGCCAGGGGAGTGGCAGGGGCGGCCGGACCGGCCGCAGCGTCGGGCCAGGCAGCCAGCGAGGCGAGGGTGGCCGAGCCAGCCGTGGAATCGGCGCGGGCCGCGCTACCGGTAGCGGAATCCGCCGCGGCGCCGGCCCCGAGCGCCCCGTTCGAGCAGACGGCGGCTTGGGCGGGGACCTCGACGGCAGACCCTTCATCCGCGCAAGAACGGCAGGCCACGGAACTGTGGTCCGGGCCTTCAGGGCCGCCATCGGCCGACCAATCCGCGGCCGCGTTGCCGGAGGAGATGCCGCTGGGCGGAGCGGGACCGGGCCCGGCAGATGACCTAGAACGTGAGGTAACGGCTCCGCCCGAGGCCCATCAGGCCGATTTTGAGCAGGCACCGGGCCAGCCGTTCGAGGCGGTACTGCTGCTCGACGCGGGCTCGGGCAGCGGCGTCGATGTTCCGGCACGCGTGCCGCTGTCGAAGGTCAAGGACATGCCGCCCGGCTCAAGCAGCTACGTCTCGGTCGGACCGCTCATCCAGGGCGTGTACTGCAAGAACGGCCATTTCGACGATCCTGAAGCACTGTTCTGCGCGATCTGCGGCATCTCGATGAACCAGCAGACGCTGGTGCCGAGGCCGGGCGAGCGCCCGCCGCTCGGCGTCCTGCTGCTCGACGACGGGTCGGTATTCCAGCTTGACAGCGACTACGTCCTAGGCCGCGAGCCGAGCCTTGACGCTTCGGTAGCTGGCGGCACGGCCAGGCCGCTGCGCATCGCCGACGACACGGGAATCGTGTCCAGAGTTCATGCCAGGGTGCACCTTGACGGCTGGCGAGTGCTGGTGACCGACCTGGGCTCGGCCAACGGCACCCGCGTGCTGCTGCCGGGCCAGCCGGCCGACCAGCCGCTTGTGCCGCAGGTGCCGATTGTGCTGGCGACCGGCAGCCAGGTCGATCTCGGCGGCCGCGGGTTCCGGTATGAGTCGCATCGCGGCCGGTGAGCGTAGCAGCGCTGAGCTGGAGGGGGCGGGTTGCATGAAGCCGCGAACGGGATCGGGCAAATGACTGACACCGATGTTCAGTTGTTGCTGGTCGACCTTGCGCTGATCATCGTGCTCGCGCGGCTGCTCGGTGCGGTTGCGAGGCGGATGGGGCAGCCGCCGGTGCTGGGCGAGATCGTGGCAGGCATCCTGCTCGGCCCGACGATCTGGGGCACCAAGATCACCGCCACGCTGTTCCCGCCCACGCTGATCCCGCCGCTGACCGCCCTGGCCGACCTTGGCCTGGTGTTCTTCATGTTCGTGGTCGGCTACGAGGTCGACCTCGGCCTGGTCAGGGGGCGTGGGCGGGTGGCGGCGAGCGTCGCGATCGGCTCGATTGTCGCTCCGCTGGCCCTCGGCATCGGCTTGGGCGCCTGGTTCGTGCACCGCTATCATCCGCACGACCCGACAAGCTTCATCCTCTTCTTCGGCACGGCCATGTCGATTACGGCCTTTCCGGTGCTCGCCCGAATCTTGTCCGATCGCGGCCTGCACCGGACCAGAGTCGGGGGTCTCGCTCTGGCTGCGGCCTCGGTCGACGACGTGCTTGCCTGGGCGCTGCTCGCCGTGGTGATCGCGGTCGCCGGGGCGGGCGCGGGCCACCACCAGCTACGGCTGGTGCTCGCCCCCGTCTACGCCGCCGTGATGATCTGGCTGGTCCGGCCGGCGCTGCGCAGGCTGGCCGAGGTCTACCAGCGCCAGGGTCGGCTCACCCCGACGGTGCTGGCCGCCGTGCTCGCCATGCTGCTGCTGTCCAGCTACGCGACCGACTGGATGGGCGTCAAGTTCATCTTCGGCGCCTTTATTTTCGGCATTGTCATGCCGAGGGACGAGCCAGCGCTCCGCGAGGCGATCCTTGAGCGGCTTGAGCAGGTTAGCGTGCTTGTCCTGCTCCCTGTGTTCTTCGTCGTCGCCGGGCTCAACGTCAACCTGCGCGGGATCGGGCTATCAGGCCTGGTCGACCTGGTTCTGATCATGCTGGTCGCGGTGGCCGGGAAGTTCGGCGGTGCGTACTTCGGCGCCCGTGTGACCGGAATCAGGCGTCGCCAGGCAGGCGCTCTGGCCGCGCTCATGAACACCAGGGGACTCACCGAGATCGTCATCCTGACGGTGGGCCTCCAGCTGGGCATCCTGAACAAGGCCCTCTTCACGCTGATGGTCGTGATGGCGATCGTGACGACCGGGATGGCCGGGCCGCTGCTGAAGGTCATCTACCCGAACCGGATCATGGAGCGCGACATCGCCGAGGCCGACCGGGCTGCGCTCGGCAAGGCAGCGGCGCATCGGATCGTCGTGCTGATCGACGACCTCACGACCGCGGCGCCGCTGATCCAGGTCGGCTCGCGGCTCGCGGCCAGCAGGCCGCACAGCCAACTCGTGCTCTCGCACCTGGTCCCGCACAAGCCGGCCGGCCGGCTGGAGGTGGGGGCCGGTCTCGGCGGAGAGCTACTGCAGATGACCCAGACGATGGCCAGGCTCCAGGAATTGGCCGCCGGCGCTGGCGGCGGCCACGCCATGGTCCAGTCCAGGTTCAGCGATGACGTCAACACGGAGCTGCCCAGCTACGTAGCGGCCGCCGATCCTGGCACGATCGTCCTCCGGCCAGGCAGCGGCCCGGTCGAGGCGCTTGGCGCGAACGGGGCTACTCAGCTGGTCTACGTCCTGCGCCCGCTGCCCGCCGCCCCGGCGGCCGCCGTGGTGCGCTGGGAGCGCGGTGCGGACGGCGAGGCCGCGGTCCAGGTAGCCGCGCAGCTGTCGGTCGCGAGCGGGCTGGACCTCGTGGTCACGCCGTCCGGCCGTCAGGCCACGTCGGTCGCTGCGGACCTCAGGAAGCGCGGGCTGCCCGCCAGGTCCGGAACCGAGCCGGCCGACGGAATCGTCGTAGCCCCAGTCAGCGGCCTGGAACAGGCCGACGGGCATGAACCGCCCGCCGCAGGGGGCCATGACAGCGATGTGCACCTCGCCGTCGTGGCGGGCACGAGCGAAGCCAGCGACGATATGGATCAGTGGGTTCAGGCCCTGGACTCCGCGCACCAGCAGGCCGGCCAGGGCGGCGAGCACGACAGCGACAGCCTTATTGCCGATAGCAGTCAGCAGGAAAGCAGACATCCGTGAACAGTACTGATGCGCGCCTTGCGGCCGACCGGGCCGGCATCGCCGACTACCGCTTCGTCCGGCATCTCGGCGCGGGTAACCACGGCGTATTCTATCTCGCCTACTGTCCGCAGCGGCTGCGCATCGCTGCCGAGTTCGTGGCGGTGAAGGTGCTGACCGGTTCCAACAGCCAGGACACCTTCCGCCGTGCGACCCGCGAGCTTGCCGCCTTCGCGGCCGTCCGGTCGCCCTACCTGGTGACGCTCTACGACGCCGGGCAGCAGGGCGATGATCTGTACTACTCGATGGAGTACTTGCCGGCCGGCTCGCTCGCTGACGCGATCGGCTCCATACCGCCCGGCCAGGTTCTGGCCGCAGTAGCGGACGCGGCCAGGGCCGCGCACGCGCTGCACGAGGCGGGGATCGCGCACAACGACATCAAGCCGGGCAACGTCATGCTGCACGACAGCCACGCGAAGCTGAGCGATCTGGGCCTCAGCCAGCTCCTGGCGCCCGGGCTCACCATAACCGGGCTCGGGTCCACCGGCTCCGTCGAGTATCTCGATCCAGCGATCATCCGCGGTGAGATGCCGGGACGCGCGACCGACATCTTCGCCCTCGGCGCGACCTTGCACCGCGCCCTCACCGGGACCGGCCTGTACGGCGAGCTGCCGACCAACAACACGATGCTCGCGATGCGACGGGTGCTGTCCCACACACCGGAGATCTCGCCGAACCTTCCCCCCGCCGTCCGGGAGGTGATCGCGTCCGCGATCGACCAGAAGCAGGCGGCGCGGCCGGCCACAGCCGCCGACCTGGCCGCGAGCATCGATGCCCTCTCCGAGGACGTGCTCTGATACATCGACAGATCAGCTACATCGACAGATCAGCCGCGCGAGACAGGCAGCGAACTGCTTGGACCCTGAGCTACCGCCTGCCGCCGTCGCTCCTCCGCTACTGGCCTAGCAGCCAGCGTCCGGGCTCGATGAGCTGGCGGGCCCGGGCCGGTCCCCATGATCCGGGTGGGTAGGGGGCAATCGGGGGCGGGCTCGTCAGCAGCGGGTCAGCGACCCGCCACGCCGCGGCCAGTCCGTCGGGGCGGGTGAACAGGGAGCGATCGCCGATGAGTACGTCATGGATCAGCCGGACATAAGGCGGCAAAGGATTCGCGCGGTCCAGGCTGGACAACGGGATCGAGGCATGCGCGGTGTCGAGCTCCAGCGCCGGGCCCGGCTTCTTCGCGACCAGCGACAGGTCGATTTCGCCGTCGCCGGCGAGGGAGAACGACAGGACGTTCGCCTCGCGTGGCAGCTGCCCGGCGAGCGGCCCGGCCGGCTCGCGCATGATCAGGCTGACCCGCTGTTTTGTGGCGGCCAGCCGCTTGCCCGTGCGCAGGTAGAACGGCACGCCGCGCCAGCGGGCGTTGTCTATCCACAGGCGAGCCGCGACGAAGGTGTCCCGGGTGGACCGGGCTGCCACCCCGGGCACATCGCGGTAGCCGGCGAACTGGCCGAGCACAACTTCGTCCGGGTCGAGCGGCCGGAAGGACTTGATCACCTTCTCGCGCGCGGCCTGCAGATCGGCGGCGCCGAGACTGGCCGGCGGCTCCATCGCGATCTCGGCGGCTACCTGGAACAGGTGCGTGACCAGCATGTCCAGCACCGCGCCTGTGGCGTCGTAGAACCCGGCCCGGTCCGTGATGCCGAGCTTCTCGGGCACGTCGATTTGCACGGACTCGATGTGCTCGCGCCCCCACATCGCGGCGAACGACCCGTTGGCGAAGCGCAGCAGGTGCAGGTCCTGCGTCGCCTCCTTACCCAGAAAATGGTCGATCCGGTAGATCTGCTGCTCCTCCAGCACCGAGCGGACGACGCGGTCCAGGACGCGGAAATCCAGCCGCGACGTGCCGAACGGCTTCTCGAAGACGACGCGGGCTCCCTCGGCCAGCCCGTGCTCGCCCAAAGCCTTCGTCAGCCCGGCGAAGGCGACCGGCGGCACCGCGAGGTAGTGGACCAGTTGGCCGCCGCCGAGAGAGGTGCGCGCCTTGGCCAAGACGTCCAGCAAGCTGCCGGGATCGCCGGTATTGAAGCCCCCGCCGGCGAAGAGCACGCGCTGCGCGAACGATTCCCACCTGCCCTGCTGCGGGTGGGGGCCGAACTCGGTGAGCGCATCGTAAACATGGGCGCGGAACTCCTCGTGCGCCACGTCACCGCGGCCGTTGCCCACCAGCAGCCACCGCCTGGGCAGCAACCCCTCGATGGCGAGCCGGTAAAACGCCGGCAGCACCAAGCGCTTGGCCAGGTCGCCAGTAGCCCCGAACAAGACGAACACCGTCGGGCCCGGGTCCGGGCCGGATAGGCGGGGGCGTTTCGCGCTCACCATGTCAGCCAAACCTACGCCCGGTCACTCGCCGGCCGCCGTACGGCCTGCCCCAACGCGACACCAACGGCGTCCGAGTGACCGCCGAAGTGCGGGCAGCCCAAGCGGTTCGCGATATCCTCAGGTTTGGGCGCAGCGGGCTCCAAGCCCGGTGAGGTCGACCGGCCGGCGCACCCCGGCCGGGATGTGGCCAGCCGGCGAGCGCATCAACTCGAGCGCGGCGAGGATCTCCCTTCCGACCTCCCCGACAGGGCGCATCGCGTCGACGGACACCAGGATGCCGCGCTGCGCATACCACGCGATGATCGGTTGCGTCACCTGCTGGTACAGATCCAGCCGGTGCCGGATGACCTGCTCGGTGTCGTCGGACCGGTGCTCGAGGGCGGCTCGGGCGAGCAGCCGCCGCGTCAGTTCCTTGTCTTCGGCCCTCAGATGCACCGCGACGTTCGCGCTCATATCCAGCTCCGTCGCGATCTTGTACGCCGCCCGCGCCTGGGCCATGGTGCGCGGCAGCCCGTCGAACACGTACCCGCTGCCGGCTGCCCTGGCGGCGTTCAGCGCCTGGCGGACGATGCACAGAATGATCTCGTCAGGCACCAGTTCGCCCCGGCCGAGGTGGCCATCCACGGCCCGGCCGAGATCGGTGCGCCGGGCGACGTGATCACGCAGCAAGTCACCCACCACGACGCGCGGGATGTCGAAGTGGGCCGCGATCAGAGCACCCTGCGTCCCCTTGCCCGCACCCGGCGGCCCGATCATCAGTATCCGCATATCTCGCCTCCCCGCCCCGACTACCTTGCGCGCTGACCGCTCCTGCGCCGGCTCCACCCGCTCCGCCCGGCTGGCCGCCGACCCGGCCGAGCACGGTTTCTGGTAAAGCTCTGCCGGCCCTGCTGATGTTCCCGGTGCGGCACATTCGGCGCCATGCACGGCGCTACGGTGGCGCAGATGACGTCCGAGACCGGCTTCCCGAAGAGCATCGGAGCGCCCGCGACCCGTGCGCTAATCGGAGCGGGCTACACCGAGCTCAGGCAGCTGGCCGGGGTGCCTGCCGTGGAGCTCAAGCGGCTGCACGGCATGGGTCCCAAAGCGCTGCGGCTCCTCCAGGAAGCGCTTGAGCAGCAGGGGTTGTCCCTGGGCTAGGCGATCCTAAGCGAACCCTAAGCCCGCCTGCCGTTCGTGTTGGCGGTGAAGGCTATTGCGATGAGGTAGACGCCGGTGGCGACCGCCAGTATCCCGAAGCTGGGCGGGATCTTGGGAGCCGCGTAGGAGATCACCAGCCCGGTCCAGACCGAGAAGATCGCTATTGCCGCGGAGAGCCAGAGCCCGCGGAACGGCCGGGCGGTAAGCCGCTGCGCCGCCCCGGCGGGTGCCGCCAGCAGCCCGAGCAGCAGCAGCGCGCCGACAGCCTGAGTGGCCGCCGCGGCGGTCACTCCGACCAGGCCGAGGAACACGGTTCCGATCGCCCTGACCGGCACCCGCCGGGCGCTGGCGACCGACTCGTCGATGGTGGCGAAGAGCAGCGGCCTGGCGATGAGGATAAGCCCGGCGCATACGCAGGCCGCGACGACCGAGTCGGTGACAGCCTGCGTGGCCGAGAGCCCGAAGATCGTGCCGAACAGGACGTTCACGCCGGATGTTCCGTTCGAGGTGGATCTGGTGTAGATGGAAAGGAACAGCGCACCGAGTCCGAGAATCCAGGCGAACACGCTGCCGATCACTGTGTCGTCTGCCTGGCCGCGGTAACCGAGCGCGGCCATCGCCAGCGCGACGACAATGCAGGCGCCGTACAGGCCGATGAGCAGATTTGCTCCGGCGGCGAGAGCTGCGAGCGCTCCGGTGAAGGCGACGTGGCTGAGCGCGTCACCGGTGAACACCTGCGAGCGCAGCACCACGAAATAGCCGGTGAGGCCGGACGCCGCGGCGATGACGGCGCCGGCGATGAATGCATAACGCAGGAATGGCTGGCCTAGCAGGCCGGCCAGGCTGCTCATGCGGGTACCGCCGCAGCGGGCCGGCGTCTGGTCCACAGAAATGCACGCCAGGCCCCCGCTAGGACGTACCCAGCGAAGCCGAAGGTCGTAATGAAGAAGCCAACCGGATAGATCGAGAAGTACGCGGCGGTCAGGCCGAGCCAGACGGTGACGAGCCCGAGCCCGATCGTGAGCGCGAAGCTGACCACCGGCCGGGCCGTGATCTGCTGCGCCGTGGCGGCGGGCATCACCAGCAGCGCGAATACGAGGAGCGCCCCGGTGATCTGGCTGACCTCGGCGGCCGCGCAGCCCAGCAGCACGAGGAAGACCGCGCCGAGCAGCCGGACCGGAACGCCGCGCGCCGCCGCCACGTCAGGATCGACCGTGGCGAAGAACAGCGGCCGCGCGATCAGCGCCAGGACCGCGAGCGCCGCGGCCGCCACGATGAGCAGGGCCAGCACCTGGCTGGCCGAAATACCGAGAAATGAGCCGAACAGCAGCCCGGTGAGCCCGTTCAGGAAACCGCCGTAAAGGCTCACGAACAGCGCCCCGCACGCCAGCGCGAAGGCCTGGACAGTCCCGATGATGGCTGACTCACTGCTCCTGGCCCGGCCGCCGAGCGACCGCGGCACCGCGGCGATCACCAGGCCGGCGCCGACCGACGCGGCGAAGTAGCCGGTGATCGCGCTGAGGCCGGCCAGAATGGCCCCGGCCGCGCCAGGGAAGGACACAATGGCCAGCGTGTGCCCTGCGAAGGATTGCCTGCGCAGCACCATGAACCAGCCAAGTGCTCCCGCGGCCACGGCAACGATCGTCCCAGCCCGCAACGCGTTCACCATGAAAGGGAACTGCATCAGCTGGCGCAGATCGGCGACGACATTCCAGCTGAGGCCGGTGACGGTCGAGCCGGTCATGACGTGCTCGTCATCACCGCGCCGCCGCGTCGGCATGCCGGTCGGCGTGCCTGGCCGGCGGCTCGGGTTCGCCGACGACCACGAGCCTGCCGTCCGACGCACGCAGCACCTCGATCGGGGTGCGGTACAGCGCCGTCAGCGTCTCGGACGTGATCACCGACTCTGGCGGGCCGCAGACCGCGCTGCCCGCAGCGATATACGCGACGCAGTCGAGGTAGGCCAGGATCGGGTTCACGTCGTGGGCGACCAGCATCACGGTCACCTTCTGCTCGCGGCAGATCCTGGCGATCAGCGCTGCGACGGCGGTCTGGCTCGGCAGGTCGAGGCTGTCGAGCGGCTCGTCGAGCATGAGCAACCGCGGCTGCCTGACCAGGGCCTGGGCGATCAGCAGCCGCTGCTGCTCGCCGCCGGAGACCTGGCCGATCGGCCGGGAGGCGAAAGCGGCGGCGCCCACTAGGTCGATGGCCTCACGCACCCGGTCCCCGGCCGCTCGCCTGGCCGGAAACAGCCTGTCTCCCCAGGGCAGCGGGACCCCCCAGCGCTCTCCGTCGCAGCCGAGGCCAACGATATCTACCCCCCGCACCCGCAGCCCGGCATCGAAGCTGCGCCGCTGCGGGAGGTATCCGATCTCCTTGCCAGCCTGGCCCGCAGGCCGGCCGAGCACGGTTACCGATCCTGCCGACAGTCCGACCAGCCCCAGGGCGGCCTTGACCAGCGTCGACTTGCCGACGCCGTTGGGTCCGAGCACCGCCATGAACTGGCCGCCGGCGACCGCGAGGTTTACGTCGGACCAGATGGTCCGGCCAGCTACCCGCACGGCGGCGTGGTCGAATCGGACCGCGACATCCGGCCGTCCTGGCTCGCCCATCAGCGCTCCCTCCCGGCCGCGAGTCCACCGCGAATCCTCGGTGGCGAACGTATATGAAAACCGTTTTCATTACAACTTAGCAGAACTATGCTCAGAAACAAGAGCGCCGATCTCCGCAATGCGGTACACTGCTCTTTATAGAGAGCGGCGCTCACTCTTCGGAAGGGAATGCGATGTCGAACCACGATCCGGCCTCCAGGTATGTCATGCCGACCACGGCCGCCGGCCGCCTGAGCAACGGCGTATTCAACTCGTCTGTGGCCTGGCTGACCAGGCGCGGCTTCAGCGTCTGGGGCAGCCGGATGCTTTACGTGCGCGGCAGGACAAGCGGCCAGTGGCGATCCAATCCGGTGAACGTCCTGACCCATGAAGGCCGCCGCTACCTGGTCGCGCCCAGGGGCCAGACCCAATGGGTACGAAACCTGCGGGCGGCTGGCGGCGGCGAGTTGCGGGTGGGCAGGAAGGTCGAGAAGTTCACGGCAACCGAGCTGACCGACGCCCAGAAGCCGGACATTCTGCGTGCGTACCTGAGGCGGTGGAAGCTCGAGGTCGGCGTGTTCTTCGATGGCGTCGGCGCCGACGCGCCCGATGCGAAACTTCTGGATATGGCTCCCGGCTACCCCGTGTTCCTGATCCGCTAGGCGGTCCAGCGCGGGCCGGGGTGGCTAGCCCCGTGCCTTGATCTTGCGCCAGCCGCCTTCCCTGTTGTTCGCGATGATCTGCCTGAATATGGCGGTGAGGGCCGGAGCGTTGACCTGCTCGCCCTGCCTGATTCCCACTGTCCTGGCCGTTTTGTTGTCATGACCGGCCGTGATGATGCCCTCGGGGTCCGGGACGATCCCGCCGTCGTACAGGAACACGTTGACGTGATCCTTCGCGGCGAGCAGCGCGCAGATGTTCCCCTCCAGCACGAAATACGGCTGCCTGGTGCGCTTGATCGTCTCGGTAACCTCGGGATCGGCCGCATGGACGAGGTCCCTGACCTGCCGGCAGATTGCCTGCTGCCAGGCGGGAAGGGCATCGATATATGCGTCGATACGCGGGTCAGCGGTGTAGGACACCGTGCCACGATAGCTTTCCCGATTCAGGATGCGCGCGAGGTGAACTCGGTAACCGCCGTGTACTGCCGTAAGGCGTAAGCGACAGCGGGTCAAGGCCGCCAGTATGGCTTCCAGCCTTTCGTCGGTGAGCGCCACTTCTCTGTGGTAAGGCTCGATCACCATTTCTCCCGTCGGCATGGCACCGGTTCCGTACCGTCATGACTGGCGATACCGGGCGCCGGGCAGTGCTCGACTGGCATGAGGCGCCGTCGCTGCCTGGCTATGCCGGGGCGTTCGACGTGCTCGGCGCGATCATCAGGCAGCTGAGCGGCGAGCGATAAGGAGAAGCGCTCGGCGTGACCCCTGCGTGGCTACCATACGAAAAGCCGTGAAACGCCCTCAGCGCGGGCTCTCGCCTATTGTGCGATGAGTATCACGACTGACTGTGACCTGCCTCACTGCCGTTATTCGCCTAACTTAGCCTCCTAAGTGCTAATACCTCGTTACGCTGCGGTCTGATCACGCGCAGTCAGGCCCGCGAGCGGCGCAGGTGTGCTGAGTAGCAGGGCGGAGATCCGGCGTTAGGTAGCTCTTGAGGGTACGCGGAACACACGGCAAGCAAAGGAAGAGCAGGAAGCCCGGGCGGCACGCGGCAGTCGCCCCGTCATGGCGGACAGCGCACGCACAACGCAATAGGGTCGTCAAACTCGCGCTACTTTTTCCGGCGCTCGCAGTCGCCGGCGCCCTTTTCGCAATGGTGACGACCCAAGGTCCAGCTAGGCCGGCCCCCGGTGACGCGGCAGGACGTGCCATGGCGGTCGACCGCAGCAGCGAGGATGCCGCAGCCTCACCAGCCGGAGAACGCGATCACCCGTCCCCGTCAGCACGGACGTCACGAGCTCAGCGCAAGGCAACGCCGCCCAGCGCGGCCCGGCGTTCGCGCAAGGCGGCGTCAGGCCATTCTCGGCCGAAGCCGTCTAGGGCGGCCGCCAGAAGCGGTACCCGCGCGGTGCATTGCTCAGGTTCGTCTGGGATGCTTCCGGCGAACTATGCGACCATCGTCAGCTTCCTGACCACGCACGGATACACCCGCTTGGCGGCGGCCGGCATCGCAGGCAATATCTACCAAGAATCCAAGGGAGACCCAGAGTCGGTTGGCTCGGGCGGAGGCGGCCTGATCGGCTTTACGCCGCTGCCCGGCGGGTACGTCACCGGCAACCCGGCTGCTGACCTGCGGACGCAGCTGAACGCGATCCTCACCTACAACCAGCAGTGGTCGCAGTACATCCCGGCCCTGAACGCGGCCTCAAGCGCGACGCAAGCCGCAGACATTTACATGAATTACTTCGAGCGCCCCGGTATCCCGGAGGCTGCCAACCGTGAGGGGGCAGCAGCCGCGGTCGCGAGCGCTTGCGGGTTCTGACAGTCGGCGGATCCCCGAGCAAGGGCACAATCAGGGCTGAGTCACGAGCGACCGAACTCACCGCAGCGCTGCGCCGCCACTGGGACACCCACCCGTAATGTCTCATGTAACCGGCGGCGGATGACGCGTCGCGCTTGATTTGATCGAATACCTGTTCGATAGTAGTTGCATGGAAGCCGCGGTCGCACAGGTCACTGTCGCGCCGGTCACAGTCGCCCAGGCTGCGGTCGCGCCGGCCACTGTCGCGCCCGTATCGGCGCAGCCGATCAGGCCGGATGAGCAGGTCGGCCAGGCCGGACGTGACGGGCTCGCCGATCTCCTGGCCAAAGGCACGGTCCGGTCCGGCCGGGAGGCCAGCGCGGGCAGCGGCGCTTTGCCTGACGCGGACCTGCTTCCCGTGCTTCCCGCTCTGCGTGATCTGCTGCCCCACGGCGCGCTTCAGCGCGGCTCTGTGGTGGCTGCGGGCAACTGGAACCTGCTCTGCGTGGCCTTGGCCGCAGGACCGGTGGCTTCGGGCGCCTGGTGCGCGGTGGCCGGGATACCAGAACTTGGTGTCGCGGCCGCGGCCGATGCTGGCCTGGCTCCCGCCAGGCTGCTGCTGGTTCCCGGCCTTGGCCCGAACTGGGCGCAGGTGGTCATATCGCTGCTCGACGGCTGTGACCTTGTCGTGCTGCGCCCACCTGACCGGCCGCCGCCCCAGGCGCGGCGCAAGCTTGAGGCTGCCGTTCGGCGGCGCGGCGCTGTGCTGCTTGTCGCCGGGGACTGGGACGGAGCGCAAGTCAGGCTGCGCATAACCGCACAGGAGTGGGCCGGGATCGGCCAGGGACACGGCCGGGTGCGCGGACGCCGCGCTCACGTGGTTGCCGACGGGCGCGGCGGCTGGTCACGCTCGCAGACGCGCTGGCTGTGGCTGCCCGGCCCAGATGGCGCCGTCACAGCCGTCGAGCCCGCACTGAGCGGCGCCGCTGGGGAGCCAGCGCTGGCAGGCACCGCGGCGCAGGCGAGCACCGGATGACCGGCGGCGACGCCCGCGACCGGCGCGTCCTTGCTGTGCGCTGCCCGGCCTGGCACCCGCCAAGCCTGCTAGCCCGCCAGGCGGGCCAGCCAGCGGTTCCGGGGGCGGGTCCGGCGGCGCGGGCATTCGAGCAGGTGGTCAGCGTGGTGCAGGACTTCTGCCCCAGGATCGAGGTCCTGCGCCCCGGCCTCTGCGCGTTCGGGGTGCGTGGCCCGGCCAAGTACTTCGGCGGGGAAGCTGAACTCGCCAGGAAGGTCGCCGGGGCAGTGACCGGGCTCGGCTACGACTGCGGTGTCGGCATCGCCGACGGCATGTTCGCCGCGCTGCTGGCCTCTAGGGACAGCCGGGAGCCACCGGCCAGGATCGTGCCGCCGGGAGGGACGCCAGCCTTCCTGGCCCCGCGCGCGGTTACCGTCCTCGGCGAGCCCGACCTTGCCGACCTGCTGATGAGGCTCGGAATCAGGACGCTAGGGGAGTTCGCCGCCGTGCCGGCGGCCGAGGCGGGAAACAGGTTCGGGGCCCCGGGCCTGCTCGCGCACCGGCTGGCCCGCGGGCTCGATCCTCGGCCGCTCGCCACCCGTCCGCCGGCGGCGGACCTGACCGTCCAGATCGAGTTCGACCCTCCTGTCGAGCAGTCCGAGCGCGTTGTGTTCGCCGCCAAATCCATGGCCAGCCAGATGCATGCTCAGCTTGCCGCGGGCGGTTTGGCCTGCGTCCGGGTTCAGATCCAGGTGATCTGCGACAACGGCGAGGAGATCACCAGGCTGTGGCGGCACGACGGGCTGCTGTCCGAGCTTGCCGTGGCCGAGCGGGTGCGCTGGCAGCTTGACGGCTGGCGGCCGACCCCGAGTCCTGGCGAGCATGACGAAGGGATCACCGTCGGCGGGATCAGCCTGCTGCGACTGGTGCCCGATCAGCTTGTCGCCGACCAGGGCCGCCAGCTTGGCCTGTGGGGCGATGCCGTGGTCAGCGACCGGGTGGCGCGAGCGGCCGTCAGAGTCCAGGCGATGCTCGGGCATGACGCGGTTACCCAACCGGCCCTTGCTGGCGGACGCAGCCCGGCTGACCAAGCGGTGTTCATTCCCTTCGGCGACACGGCCGAGTCCGCCGCCCGCCCTCCCCGGCCCGCGGGCCGCCCGTGGCCCGGACGGATTCCGCCGCCCGCCCCGGCCACCGTCTACCCGGTCCCGCGCCAGGCCAGGGTCACGGACGACTCGGGATCGCTAGTGGAAGTCACCGGGCGAGGGCAGCTATCCGGCGAACCGGCCAGGCTGTCGATCGGGGGCGGGCCGCCGCTCGCCGTCACCGCCTGGACCGGGCCGTGGCCGGTCACCGAGCGCTGGTGGGATCCGGAGCACGCCTGCAGGAAGGCCAGGTTCCAGTTGGTGACCGTGGACGGCGGGGCCTGGCTCGCCGTCGTGCAGGACGGCCGCTGGCTAATCGAGGCGAGCTACGACTGACATCGACGTGCTGCCTACCCGACGACCAGCTCGTTCGGTCGCTGCGCCCGGCGGACGTCGGTCACGGCGAGCTGCCTGCGTCCCGGGTACCAGGACGCCACCTGCACCTTGGTCACAAAGCTGAGCTCGGCGACCAGGCTGTCATCGGCGGCAGGCCAGCCGAAGCCGGTCAGCGCATCGCTGCTGGCCCAGGTGCCAGGAACGACTGTCAGGCGGCCGGCTGGCAACGATGCAACCTCAAGCTGCGTGGCCACGGCGCCGCCGTCTCCGCCGTTACCGAAGCTCAGCTCGAGCGCAAGCAATCTCCCGTCCGGGCTGAGCGCTCCTCTGGCTGCCGAACTGCCCGACGGCAGCGCGATCCGTGTCATCCGGCCGGCCGGCCGGCCAGGGGCAGCCCGCCGATGGGCGCCATGCGGCCCGTGGCCGGCCACAACCAGGCTGGCCTTTTGCCACTGACGGGCAGCCGCAGCCCGGCGGCCCATGGCACGGTCGGCCCGATGATCCCGTCTGGCCGAGCCGGACGAATCCTTATCGGCGCGGCAAGGACAGGACTGGCCGCCGCCCTCGGGTGATGCGACCGTGGCGGGGCGTCGCGCGGCAGATGCTCGGCGATCAGCACAGCAAGTACGGCGGCCACGATCACGGCTACCGTCAGCCGCCGTGGCCAGCGTCCCCGCCCCGGGTCCTTGCCGTGGCTCATGATGTCGTCGATCGCCGCACCGCCAAGCACGCGCCAGCAATGTCCTCCACGATACGTTGCTGTTATGTCAGCCGATGTCACCCTCGATCGCGACGACCTCCACGACCTCTCCGACCTGCAGGACTTCGTCAGCTCGCTGGCCTCCGACGATGAACCGGGCATAGCGGTCGGCATCTACTCGGCCGGTGAATTGGTCAGCTTCGCTACGGCCGGCTGCGCAGTGCCCGAGCACGGCGTGCCAGTTAGCGAGCGGACCATATTCGACATCGCCTCGGTAAGCAAGCACATGACCGCGACATGCGTGCTGCTGCTCGCCAGAGACGGGCTGGTGGACCTGGACAGCGACATCCGGGCCAGCCTGCCTGAGCTTTCCCTGACCAAGCCGGTCACGCTGCGGCACTGCCTGACCCACACGGCCGGCCTGCGCGATTACCTCGCGCTCTCTGAGCTCGCGGGAATCCCGGTTCTCGGGATCGGCGAGGACAGGGCCATGGACCTGATCATCGGCCAGCGCGAGCTCGACTTTGCCCCAGGGTCCGCGTTCTCCTATTCCAATACCGGTTACGTGCTCGCGGCCGCGATTGTCCGGCGGATCACGGGAGCGGGGCTGGCGAGGTTCGCGAGCGAACGCGTGTTCGGCCCGCTCGGCATGACCGCCACTCATTTCCGCGACGACGTTGCGGTCCTCGTGCCGCAGCTCGCCGGCGGATTCCTGGTCGCGGCCGCCGCTGGCGGTGTGGCCGCCGCGGGCGGTGCGGCCGGCGGGCGCTTCCGCCGGTACGACGTCACCGAAACGGTCGTGGGCGACGGTGCCGTGGTCACGAGCCTGGTGGACCTGGCCGCATGGCACGGTTTTATGGCCTCAGGCACCGTGCTCGGTGCCGACATCAGGGACGGCCTGTTTGCTGGGCAGATACTGCCCGACGGAAGGCCGGCCGGCTACGCGCTCGGCCTGGCATCGATCGAGGTTGGCGGCCAACCGGCCTGGTGGCACTCGGGATCCTGGGCAGGCTACCGGTCGGCAGTGATCTACCTGCCTGACCGGCGGGCCGGCGTGAGCGTCCTGGCCAACCGCAACGATCCCTACCCGTCGGCGGTGGCGTTGGCCACGGCCGAGGCGCTCGTCACCGGGACCGATGTCCGAACCTGCTACTCCGCGGTGACCGGGGTGCCCGTGCCGCGCGAGCACGCTAGCCGCGAAGCGGGGGAGATCGCCGGTCTCTGGCACGAGCCCGCTCAGGACCTGTTCGCCGAGCTGGGGACGCGGGACGGCCAGATCACGGTGCGCGAGGAGGGCGACGAGCACGTCTTCGCCCTGTGCGCCGATGGCCGCTGGCACGGCACCGGCATCGCGGCGGGGAACACGTTCACAGCAGACGACGGCGCGCTGACCGCGGGCTGGGGCTTGTCGGCCAGCCTCACGGACCGGTACGTGCGGGCTGAGCCCGGTCCACGCCGACCGTCGTGGCCTGAGCTGACCGCTGGGAATTTCGTTAACAAGGAATCTCGGGCATCCGCTGTCCTTCTGGCCAGTGATCCAGGCGGTGCTGAGATCGCGATCGGCCTGGCTGCGCCGCGGCGGCTGGTGCCAGCCGGGGCAGGCGTTTGGCGCTCCGACGGCGGCAGTACGGTGACCGTCCGGGTGGCCGATGACGGCGCTGTCCTGATCAGCTCCCCCGGGGTACATCACCTCAGGTTCGAGCGCACCGTCGACGTCGCGGCGGGCTCGGCCATCCCGCGAGGACTTCGCGGCGCTCGATAGCAGACGGCGGAA
>Ga0209131_1001011_pt1 | contig 19434 bp, 19 predicted proteins | sample GraSoi_2013_40cm_FD_185826 | JGI IMG/M metagenome (GOLD analysis project Ga0209131, IMG submission 185826) | Grasslands soil microbial communities from the Angelo Coastal Reserve, California, USA - Sample 9_17_2013_40cm (SPAdes) (version 2) | ecosystem: Environmental > Terrestrial > Soil >... | reverse complement strand
CCGGCGCGCTGCTCGGCGAGCGCGGTCAGCTCCGGGATGGCGTCCTTCAGCTCGCGCGTGGTGAGCGCATGCGCCAGCTGGCGCTGCGTGAGCGGATTCCAGAACCCATCGGAGCACAGCAGCACCACGTCGTTCCTCGCGAGGCGCGCCGTGGCGATGGGATCGGGCCGCGGCAGCGCATAGCCGCCCAGGCATTGCAGCAGGCGGTTGCGCTCCGGGTGCGTAACGATCGCCTCCTCGCGGATGCGGCCTTCGTCGACCAGCTGCTGCACCACGGTGTGATCGCGCGTGCGATGCACGATGCGCCCCTGGCGGATGAGATAGAGGCGGCTGTCGCCGACGTGCATCCAGTAGGCCTGGCCGTCCTGCACTACGCAGGCCACGATCACGGTGCGCGGCGTATCGCTGAGCCCGCGCTGCTCCGCGTCGCGCAGGATCGCGGCGTGCCCGGCGGCGATGGCGCGCGCCATGAAACCGCCCGGATCGGCAAGCCGGGGCCGCGCCTCGCGCTCGAACGCCGCGCCGAGCAGGCTGACCGCGAGCGTCGCAGCAACCTCGCCATGCGGATGCCCGCCGAGACCATCGGCCACCGTCATCAGGACACAGGCCGAAGTCGACCAGCAGCCGATGCGGTCCTGGTTGATGCGCCGCGTGCCGAGGCGCGTTTCCTGGGCGACGGCGTACTTCATTTCGGGCCCCTCATTTCGGTCCCATGCCGAGCACGCCCTTGATCTGTCCGAAGAGCGGCGCGCGGCCCTTGCGCTCGGGCTCCTTCTCGCCGAGCAGCGCCTTCTGCAGCGCGAATACGCTCTGCGGGCGCTCGAGGTGATCCAGGCGCAGGCACCAGTCGACGATATCGAGCAGCACCGCCGAGTAGCTCTCCGCCCAGGCGTGGCGTGCCGGGACCAGCGCGTCTTTCTGCAGGCGCAGATGCGCCGGCTGCGGCGCCGCACCGGCAAAGCAGGAGTAAAGCGTCGCGCCCACCGAGTAGATGTCGGTCCACGGCCCGACCTCGGCGCGCCGCGCGTATTGCTCCGGCGCGGCGAAGCCCGGCGTGTAGGTCGGCGGCAGCTTCACGCCCTCGGCGGACAGCGTCTGGCGCGCGGCGCCGAAGTCGATCAGCAGCGGCGAGCCGTCGTTACGCAGATAGACGTTGGCCGGCTTGATGTCGAGATGCAGCAGCTTGCTGGTGTGCACCTCGCGCAGGCCGTTCAAGAGCTGCGCGAAAGTCGCGCGCACCCAGGTCTCGTCGAGCATGCCCTTGCGGCTCTCGATGTGCTTCTGCAGCGAGCGGCCGCGCTCGTAGCGCATCACCAGGTACACCGTCTCGTTGGCGCGGAAAAAATTCAACACGCGCACCACGTTGGGATGCGACAGGCCGGCGAGCGCGCGGCCCTCTTCGAAGAAACACTTCATGCCGTAGCGAAAGCGCGCGAGATCGGCGGGCGCGATCTTCGGCGCCGCGCCCGGCTCGCTGCGCAGCGCGAGCGTCGAGGGCAGGTATTCCTTGATCACCACCGGCGTGTCTTTTTCGTCGTGCGCGAGATAGACGATCGAAAAGCCGCCCGCGGCGAGCGTGCTGACGATGCGGTAATTCTCGAGGCGCGTGCCCGCGGGCAGTGCTTGATTGGCTTGCGACGGCATCTCCTCCTATGATAACGAATGATCCAGAGCATGACCGGTTATGCTGCGGCGTCGGCCGATACCGCACGCGGCACGCTGAGCGTCGAGCTGCGCTCGGTCAATGCCCGTTATCTCGACCTCCAGTTCCGCATCTCCGATGAGCTGCGTGCCCTGGAGCCGATGCTGCGCGAATTGATTGGCGCCCGCGTCTCGCGCGGCAAGCTCGACTGCCGCATGTTCCTGCACGACGCCGCCGGCGCCGCAGCCGGCGGCCGCCTGAACGCCGAGGCCCTGGCGCGCCTGCGCGAGCTCGCCCTGGAAGTGCAGCGGGCGATGCCGCAAGCCGCGCCGCTGAGCGTCGCCGATGTGCTGCGCTCGCCGGGCGTCATCGCCGAATCGCCGCTCAACGAGGACGAATCGCGGCGCCTCGCGGCCGAGCTTTGCCGCAAGGCGCTCGACGAGCTGGTGGCGTCGCGCACGCGCGAAGGCGCGAAGCTCGCCGCGGCGGTGGCTGAGCGCATCGCCGGGATGCGCCGGCGCCTGGAGCAGGTGACGCCGCTTGTGCCGCAGGCGATCGCGGCCTACCAAGCCAGGCTGGCGGAGCGGCTGCGCGAGGCGCTGGGCTCGGCCGACGATGACCGGGTCCGCGCCGAATTGGCGGTATTCGCGACCAAGGTGGACGTCGACGAAGAGCTCACGCGGCTGCGTGCGCACATGGACGAAGTGGAGCGCACGCTGAAAAAGGGCGGCGCCGCCGGCAAGCGCCTCGACTTCCTCGCGCAGGAGCTCAACCGCGAGGCGAACACGCTCGCCTCCAAGGCGGCGAGCCAGGAGATTTCGGATTGCGCGCTCGAGCTGAAGCTGCTCATCGAGCAGATGCGCGAGCAGGTGCAGAACATCGAATGAGTGGCAAGCTGTTCGTCATCACCGCCCCGTCCGGGGCCGGCAAGACATCGCTCATCGACGCCGTGATGCGCGATGACCCGAGCCTGAAGATCTCCATCTCGTACACGACGCGTCCCCCGCGCCCGGGCGAAAAGGACGGCGTCGACTACCACTTCGTCGACGAGCCGACCTTCCGCACGATGCGCGAGCGGGGCGAATTCCTCGAGAGCGCCGAAGTGCACGGCAACCACTACGGCACGGCGAAGCAGGTGATCCTCGACGCGGTGAAGCGCGGCGACGACCTGATCCTGGAGATCGACTGGCAGGGTGCGCAGCAGGTGCGCGGCCTGTATCCCAAGTGCATCGGCATCTTCATCCTGCCGCCCTCGATCGAGGAGCTCGAGCGGCGCATGCGCGCGCGCGGCCAGGATGCCGAAGCCGTGATCCGCCGCCGGCTGGAGAATGCACGCGAGGAACTCTCGCATGCCGGCGAGTTCAAATACGCTATAATTAACAAAGACTTCGAAACCGCAAAGCGCGAGCTCGCGAACATCATCCAAGTCGAGCGCGCGAAAACCTGAAGAGACTGCCATGGCCCGCATTACCGTCGACGATTGCCTCAAACGGATTCCGAACCGCTTCCAGCTCACGCTGGCGGCGACTTATCGCGCGCGCCAGCTCAGCGCCGGCGCGAGCCCGCTGGTCGAACCGAACCGCGACAAATCGACCGTGATCGCGCTGCGCGAGATCGCGACCGGCAAGGTCGGCACCGAAGTCCTCAAGCGCAACGCGACGCCGCCGGGTCCATCCGGGCTGTAAAGCGTAGAAGCAAAGCGGGGTCGGTGTAACCTGACCCCATGGCAGCCGCAGCACCCCTGATCCGCGACACCGAGCGCTTCGGTTATCTGAAGCCGAAGGACGTGGCGCGCCTGGAAGAAGCGTATCGCTTCTCCGAGGCGGCGCACGCCGGGCAGACGCGCCAGTCGGGCGAGCCGTATATCTCGCATCCGCTCGCCGTGGCCGAGATCCTGGCCGACTGGCACCTCGACGGCCAGACGCTGATGGCCGCGCTGTTGCACGACGTCACGGAGGACACCTCGGTCACCAAGGACGAGATCTCCGACACCTTCGGCAAGCCGGTGGCGGAGCTGGTCGACGGCGTCTCCAAGCTCGACAAGATCGAGTTCCAGTCGGCCGAGCACGTGCAGGCCGAGAACTTCCGCAAGATGCTGCTCGCGATGGCGCGCGACGTGCGCGTCATCCTGATCAAGCTCGCCGATCGCCTCCACAACATGCGCACCCTGGGCGCGGTCGCCCCGGCGAAGCGCCGGCGCATCGCGCGCGAGACGATGGAGATCTACGCGCCGATCGCCAACCGCCTCGGGCTGAACGCGCTCTACCACGAGCTGCAGGAGCTCGCCTTCGCGCACATGTTCCCGGTGCGCTACAAGGTGCTCGCCAAGGCGACCAAGGCGGCGCGCGGCAACCGCCGCGAAATGATCAGCCGCACGCTCGAGGCGGTGAAGAAGAAGCTCGCCGACAGCGGCATCGAGGCCGCGGTGCAGGGCCGCGAGAAGCACGTCTTCTCCACCTACCGCAAGATGATCGAGAAGCACCTCAGCTTCTCGGAGGTGCACGACATCTTCGGCGTGCGCGTCGTGGTCAAGGACGTGCCGACCTGCTACCTCGCAATGGGCGCGCTGCACGGGCTGTACAAGCCGATTCCCGGAAAATTCAAGGACTACATCGCCATTCCCAAGGCGAATGGTTACCAGTCCATTCACACGGACCTCATTGGTCCCTACGGCGTGCCGGTCGAGGTGCAGGTGCGCACCGAGCAGATGCACCGCCTCGCCGAATCGGGCGTCGCCTCGCACTGGCTCTACAAGGACGAGACCGACAAGCTCTCCGACCTGCAGAAGCAGACGCACCGCTGGCTGCAGTCGCTGCTCGAGATCCAGCACCAGTCGGGCGACCCGCAGGAATTCCTCGAGCACGTGAAAGTCGACCTGTTCCCCGATGAGGTCTACGTCTTCACGCCGAAGGGGAAGATCCTTTCATTGCCGCGCGGCGCCACCACGGTGGATTTCGCCTATGCGGTGCACACCGACATCGGCAACCGCTGCGTCGCGGCGAAGGTGAACGGCGAGCTGGTGGCGCTGCGCCAGGAGCTGCGCAACGGCGACCGCGTCGAGATCATCACCGCGAGCCACGCCAAGCCCAATCCCGGCTGGCTGCAGTACGTGCGCACCGGCAAGGCGCGCTCGAACATCCGCCATTTCCTGAAGACCATGCAGTACGAGGAGTCGGCGGGCCTGGGCGAGCGGCTGCTCGATCAGGCGCTGCGCGCGCTGAAGGGCTCGATCGCCGAACTTGACGACGCAAGCTGGGAACGGGTGGTGCGCGAAGGTGGCGCGCGCTCGAAGGAGGAGCTGCTCGCCGACATCGGCCTCGGCAAGCGCCTGCCCGCGGTCGTGGCCCGCAGGCTCCTGAAGAGAACCGACTCCAAGGAGGAAGCCAAGGCCTCGGTCACGATCCGCGGCACCGAGGGCATGGCGGTGCAGCTCGCCACCTGCTGCCGGCCGATTCCCGGCGACGCGATCGTCGGCTCGATCAAGAAGGGCCAGGGATTGGTGGTCCATCAGTCCGATTGCGCGAGCATCGTGCGCTCGCGCAAGAACGAGCCCGACCAGTGGCTCGACGTGGAATGGGATCCACGCACCAATCGCCTGTTCCAGACGGCGGTGCATGTGATGGTCGAGAACCAGCGCGGGGTGCTGGCGCGCGTCGCTTCGCGGATCGCCGAAGCCGGCTCCAACATCGATTCGATCGCCACCGAAGAGGACCGGGCGCTTTTCACCACCATGCACCTGGTGATCGAAGTGGCCAACCGCCAGCACCTTGCGCGCGTGATGCGCGCCCTGCGCCGCCTCCCCGACGTCAAGAAGCTCGCGCGAGCGAAAGAGTAGTCAGCGCAGCTGGATGGTCAGCAGGAAGTCGCCGCGCGCCACGTTGAGCGCGATGCGTCCCGAGGCGCGCAGCGCCTTCGCCAGCTCCTGCGCCGTGGTGACGCGCCGCTGGTTGACGCCGATGATCAGATCGCCGGCACGGATTCCGTGCTGGAACGCAGGCGAGCCCGCCTCCACGTCGTTGACCAGCACGGCGCGGTTTTTTCCCGGCAGTCCGCGGCGCTCGACCTCGGAGAGCGCGGCGCCGGCGAGCTCCGGCACGGTCTGACCACCGGCGCTCTTCGATTTTTCCACTTCCGCGACGCGCGCCTTGATGACCTGCGTTTCCTTGTCGCGCTCGAGCTTGAGCTCGACGGTTTCTCCCGCCGGCACCACGCCGAGCCTTGCGCGCAGCTCGGCCGGGCCGCGCACCGGATGGCCGTTCAGCGCGGTGACCACATCCCCCTTGCGCAAGCCCGCGGCCGCAGCAGGCGAGTTCGCTTCGACTTCGGCAATCAGTGCGCCGTCGGCACCGCCGACCACGGCCTGCATCGCGATGCCAAGCCTGCCGCGCTTGACCTCGCCGAAGCGGATCAGCTGGTCCATCACCGCGCGTGCCAGCACCGAGGGCACGGCGAAGCCGATGCCGACATTCGCCGGCCCGATGATCGCGGTGTTGATGCCGATCAGCTCGCCCTTCAGGTTGACCAGGGCGCCGCCGGAATTTCCGGGGTTGATGGACGCGTCCGTCTGGATGAAATGCTCATAGCCTTCCACCGAGAGGCCGCTGCGCCCAAGCGCCGAGACGATGCCCGAGGTGGCGGTCTGGCCGATGCCGAAGGGATTGCCGATGGCGATCACGAAATCGCCGACCTGCAGGTTGTCCGAGTCGCCGAACTTGATGTCGGAGAGCCGGTTGGGCTCGACCTTGACCACCGCGACATCGGTGCCGGGATCGGCGCCGACCAGCGTGGCCGGCAGGCGGCGGTTGTCGCGCAGGGTGACGAGGATCTCGCGCGCGTCCTTGACCACGTGCGCATTGGTGATGACATAGCCGTTCTTCGCGTCGACGATGACCCCGGAGCCTGCCGCCACCTGCGGCTCCGATTGCTGCGGCCCGCCGAAGAAGCGGCGGAAAAACGGGTCGCGCAAGAGCGGGTTCTGCTCCTCCGGGCTCTTCTGCAGCACGGCGATGTTCACCACCGCCGGCGTCACCTTCTCGAGGATCGGCGCGAGCGTCGGCAGGCCGTCGCGCGTCGGCAGGCCGGCGGATTGGGCATGAGCGCCCAGCGCCGTCAACAGCACGACCATACTGAGCCAGCGGCTCACTCGTCCGACTCGGCCTTGCCGCCGGTATGCCGCTCGACCTCAGTGTTCATCGTCACATCCTTGCGGCGGCGCGGGATCAGCTGCTCGCCGGTCTGGAAGTAATCGCCCTTGACCGCGGCCTCGGCGGCACGCTCGAGCTCTTCGGGCCAGTCGCCCAGGCTGTAGCCGAACCACGGCGTTTCGGGCTTGAGCTGCGGCAGGCCGAGCTCTTCCCAGATCACGCGCGCACGCTCCATGTATTCGCGCTTCGGCAGCGAGATCGGCGGGAAGTCTTCCTTCATCGTGGCGTCGATCAGCACCGAGGCATCTTCGCCGTTGTTGCGCTGGCTGCGCGGGCCGTGGCCCTGGTCGCGGTGCGGCAGGATCTGCAGGTCGAGCGCTGGATTGGCGCGATACGACATCGCCCAGAACAGCGCGTCGGCATTGTCGGGATCGATGTCGTCGTTCACCGCGATCACGTACTTGCCGGCGGCGCGATTCCAGGCCGCCGCGCCGTACAGCGCGCGCCAGACTTCGGTGTGCGGCATGTTGCGCTCGAGCACCAGGACGACCACCTTGCGCAGATTGGTCAGCGGCTCGTGCATCGACACGCGCTTCACGCCCTGGATGCCGAGCCCCTGGCGCAGGTGCTGCAGGTACAGCGGCTCGAGCGCCACGCGCTTGATCAGGCTCGACTCGCTCGGCGTCACCTGCGAGATGATGGAAGTCAGGATCGCATCCTTGCGCCGCGTGATGCACGTGACTTCCATGAAGGCGTTGTACTCCTGGAGGTTGACATGCCCATGGGACTCGCCGAACGGCGCCTCGGGCTCGAGGTATTCGGTATCGATCCAGCCCTCGACCACGATCTCCGACTCCGCCGGCACCAGCAGGTCGACGGTCTTCGCCTTCACCACGTTGATCGGGCCGCCGACCAATCCGCCCGCCACATGCAGCTCATCGATGCTTTCGGGCACCTTCTGCGCCGAGGTGAAGGCGACGCACGGCGGCGCGCCGAGCACCACCGCGGCGGCGAGCTTCTGGCGCTTCTTCTTTGCCTTCTGCCAGTGGGTATAGATGCCCGGGCGCAGCTCGAGCGAGGGATTCATCCCCAGGCGCCGCGGCGCCTTGAGCTGGCCGCGGTAGATGCCCATGTTCTGCACGCCGGTCTCGGGGTCGCGCGTGATGTATTGCGACAGCGTCGTGTAGGGCGCGATGTCCCAGCCGGGCGTCGAGATCGGCAAGGGGATCGCATCAAGCGCTCGGCCCGCGCGGTCCAGCTCTGCTCCCTGGATGACGATCTCGTGGCACGGCGCCTCCGTGACAATTTTCGGCGCGATCGGATTGGCAATCGCACGCGTCCACACCTCGTTGATCTTGTCGAGCGGGCAGCCCATGCCGATGCGATAGATCTCGCGGTTCGCGGCGAGCGCGCCAACCACCACCGGGATGTCGTACTTGCGGCCCTTGCTGTCGGTGACGTTGGTGAACAGAAACGCCTTGCGGTCCTTCTCGGCGATGCCGCCGCGGAACTGCCAGCGCACCAGCGGATGCATCTCGGTGTCCTTGTTGATCGGACGCTCGACGCGGATCAGCAGGCCCGCAGCCTCCAGCGCCTTCAGGTGCTCATGCAAATCTGCGTAGCGACGCTCGGCCATGTCAGTCCACCGTGATGTTTTTTTCGCGAATGATCGGGCCCCACTTCGCCTGTTCGGCTTTCACCAGCTCGGTGAGCGCCTCGGGCGTGCCGCCGATGATCTCGCAGCTCTGCGCTTCCAGCCGCTCGCGCACCGCCGGCTCGGCGAGCAGCTTCGCAAGCGCGCCGTGCAGCCGCTCGAGCACCGGCTTCGGCGTCGCGGCCGGCGCGAACATCGCGCCCCAGGACGCCGAATCGAATCCGGGGTAGGTCTCGCCAATGCTCGGCAGCCCGGGATAGTACTTGGAGCGCTCGGCGGTGCTCACGGCAAGCGCGACCAGCCTGCCCGCTTTCACGTACTGCGCAATCGCGCCGCCGCCCTGGATCAGCATCACCTGCACCTGGCCCGACACCAGGTCCTGCATCGCCGGCCCGCCGCCGCGATAGTGGATCGGCACGGTGTCGATGCCCGCCATGTCCTTGAACAGCTCGTACGCGAGCCGGCTCGACGAGGCCGGGCCGGCCGAGCCATAGTTGAGGCTCGCGCCCTTGTCCTTGGCGAGCGCGACGAACTCCTTCACCGACTTCACGCCGAGGCTCGGGTGCACCACCAGCACCTGCGGAAAGCGGCAGATCTGCATGACCGGCGCGAAATCGCGCAGCGGGTCCCATTTCAGCTCCTTGAACACGAAGCGATTGACCGCGAAGGTATCGAAGGTGACCAGCAGCATGTGCCCGTCCGGCGGCGACTCGGCGACCTGTTGTGTCGCCATGATGCCGCCCGAGGTGACGCGGTTCTCGACGATGAACGGCTGGCCGAGCTCGCTGGCCAGCGCCGGCGCGAGGATGCGCGCCGCGAGATCGCTCGCGCCGCCGGGGCTCGCGGGAACCACGAGGCGCACCGTGCGCGCCGGATAGCCTTGCGCACAGGCCTCGCCTACACTGAGCGCCGCCACCAGGAGCGCCCTGCCGATGCGCCACATGCTGGTCATTATCGCGTGCCTCTTCGCCGGGGTTGCGAACGCGCAGGATTATCCGGCACGCCCGCTCAAGCTGGTGGTGCCGATCGGGCCGGGCGGCGGCACCGACATCCTCGGGCGCCACATGGCGCAGAAGATGAGCGAGCGGCTGCGCCAGGGCGTGGTGGTCGAGAACCGCCCGGGCGCGGGCAGCATCGTCGGCACCGAGTACGTGGCCAGGGCGGCGCCCGATGGCTACACGCTGCTGGTCGGCGGCATCTTCAACATGGTGATGAACAAGGCGCTGGTGAAGAACCTGCCCTACGAGCCGCTGCGCGATTTCGTGCCGCTCGGCTATCTGTCGGCGTATCCGTTCGCGCTGGTCGCGCGCCCTGATCTCCCCGCTACGCTGGGCGAGTTCGTCCAGTATGCGAGAGAGCGCCCGGGCAAGCTCACCTATGGCTCGGCGGGCCTGGGCACGCTGCAGCATGTTTGGGGAACCATCCTGGTGAAAAGCCTGGGGCTCGACCTGGTCCACGTGCCCTTCAAGGCGGCGCCCGCCGTGCACCAGGAAATGCTCGCCGGCCGCATCGATCTGATGATGGACAACCTCTCGGCGGTGAAGCACCACGTGCAGTCCGGGCGCCTGAAGGCCTACGCCGTGTCGTCGGCCGCGCGCACGCGCGAGCTCGAAGGCGTGCCGACGCTCAAGGAAAGCGGCGTCGACTTCGAGGGCGAGAGCTGGTTCGCGCTGTTCGCGCCCGCTGCCACGCCGATCGGGATTGTTGCCACTCTGAGGAACGTGATCGCCGACGTGTTGCGCGATGCGGACTTCGCCGCGCGCGTCGAGAAGGATGGCGGGCGAGTACTGGCGATCCCGCCGGCCGAGCAGGCGAAATTCCTACAAGCTGAAATCGAGCGCTGGGGCGGCCTGGTGACCCGCTACGCGGTCGGCATTGACTAGTTTGATAAACTAAAGGCTCGCAACTTTTGAAAGGAGGTGATCCTGTGAGAGATGACCAAGGCAACACCGGCCGGCAGGACTCTAACGGATCCACCCGCAGTTCTGGGGGGCAATCCTAGTCATTGGGGGTCCGGCCCAGTATTAAGGCCGGCTGCCTGCAGTCCAAAACGCCCCGGGGCGCGAGCCTGCGGGGCGTTTTCTTTGGGAGCTACACGGACTGAATGATCTGCCGGCGCCGCGTCCAGGCGCGCCAACTCCTGAGCGGTTGCATGACGTTGCCCGCGTAGTAGAGCAGCTTGAACACCGCGAGGCGCAGGCGCAGCGGCGTGCCGCGAAACACGTCACCGGCGAGCAGTGAGAGCACCGCCTCCTGCAGGCGGAAGCGGTTCGACGGATCCATAAACATGTCGCGCAGCGTGGGCGTGGTCACGCGGTAGATGAGCCACGAGAAAATCCGCGGGCCGCGCCGCATGCTGCGGTCGAACGCCTTGAGTGCCGCGCGAGCTTCGGCCGGCCGCTCAAGGCAGCGCTCGATCGTCTCGGCGCCGACGAAAGCGCTTTGCATGGCGAGGTAGACCCCGGTGGAGAACACCGGGTCGATGAACGTGTAGGCATCGCCGAGCAGCAGGTAATTCGATCCCGTGCTGCGCTTGGCGACGTACGAGTAGTTGCCGGTGGCCGTCACCGGGGAAACCAGGGTCGCGTTGGCGAGCCGCTCGGCGAGCGCCGGACACAGCGCGATGGTGTCGAGCAGGAACTGCCGCGGCTCGGTCTTGCGAGTCTTCATGTAGTAGGGCCAGCACACCGCGCCGACGCTGGTGGTGCCGCCGGCGAGCGGAATCAGCCACAGCCAGCCGTGATCGAACCAGAAGATGCTGATGTTGCCCTCGGCCTTGCCTGCGGCGCGCGCGGCACCCGAGAAATGCCCGAAGATCGCCGCGCTGTTGTGCTGGCGGATGCGGCGCTTCATCTCCAGCCGGTTGGCGAGGAAGGTGTCGCGTCCCGAGGCGTCGACCAGGAAGCGCGCGCGCCAGCTCTGCTCGCCGGCATCGCTTTGCACGCTCACCGTGGCGCCGCCGGCATCCAGCTCGACGGCGGTGGCGCGGCAGCCCTCGACGGTGCGGGCGCCCTTGCGCGCGGCGTTGCGAAACAGGATCTCGTCGAACTCCGAGCGGCGTACCTGGTAGGCGTACGGAAAGCCCTTGTCCCAGGCGTCGGCGAAGTTGTACGTGATCGGCTGCGGGTGCCACGGCGAGACGAATTCCGCGCCGTATTTCGGCATCGCGATGCGTTCGATCTCCGCCGCCACCCCGAGCTCGGCGAACAGCGGCAGGTTGAGCGGCAGCAGGGATTCGCCGATATGAAAGCGCGGATGGCGCTGCTTTTCGAGCAGCACCACGTCGCGCCCGCGCCCGGCTAGCAGCGCCGCGGCGGTCGCGCCGGCGGGTCCGCCGCCGATGATCAGCACTTCGCAGGCAGGCAAGGCTTGCATTATCCCGACATTCGCGCCGAACGGGCTTCCACACGGCAGCGCGGTACGCGCCTTACCGGGCGCTTGCGTGCTATCTTTCCAGAGGACTGCGCGTGTAAAAACTACAACTTTTCAATAGGGGAGACTCACCATGCGTAACACCGCCTACAAGCTTCTGATCGCGCTCATCAGCGTGGCCGCCATTGCGGCCTGCGCACGCAACACGCCCGTCTACAACGTCGCGGAAATGCCGGTGGCGGCGAGCAAGCCTAATCCGTCGCTCGACGAAGTCGGCAAGGCAATCATCCGCGCCGGCGCCACGCTCGGCTGGCAGATGAAGGCGGTGAAGCCGGGGCAGATCCTCGGCACGCTCACCCTGCGCGAGCACATGGCGGTGGTCGACGTGAACTACACGCCGCGGGCCTACAGCATCCAGTACAAGGACAGCAGCAATCTCAACTACGACGGCCAGACCATTCACAAGAACTACAACGGCTGGGTGCAGAACCTGGATAAGGCGATACGGGCGCAGCTGAGCGCCCTGTAAGGCAAGGGAGAAGCGCAACATGGACAAGTTCCCGATGGAAGTGCACGAGCTCGAGCTGGCGCGCATGATCGTGGCCACGCTCGAGCTCGAGATCCGGCCCGAGGACATCGCGCCGAGCGCGCCGCTGTTCGGCGAGGGGCTCGGGCTCGACTCGATCGACGTGCTCGAAGTCGCGCTCGCCGTTTCGCGCCAGTACGGCGTGAAGCTGCGCTCCGACGACGAGGCGAGCCCGAAGATCTTCAGCTCGCTGCGCGCGCTGAACCAGCACATCCAGGAGCACCGGACCCGCTAGATGGAGCTGGCGCGCGCCTGGAAAGCGCTCATCGTGGCGGCCGCGCTCGGCTACGAGGTGCTGGTGCATCTCGCGCTCAGCAATACCCAGCACCCGCTGCTGCTCGTGCCGCTCGCCGGCGCGCCGCATGCGGCGATCTACGCGTTCCTGCTGTGGCTCTTCGGCCGCACGCTGCTGCCGGGCAGGGAGGCGCTGATCACCGGCGCGGCGCGGCGCTTCCACGGCTCGCTCGCGCCGAACATGGAAGCCTATACGCGCCGGCTGACGGCGGCGTGGTGCGTGTTCTCCGCCGTTCAGCTCCTCGTCTCGGCGCTGCTGCTCGCCTATGCCTCGCTCGACACCTGGTCGCTGTTCGTCAATCTGCTCAACCTGCCGCTGCTCGCCGCGATGTTCGTCGGCGATTATCTTTTCCGGGTGCTGCGCTACCGCCGCTACCCGCAAGCGACCATCGCGCAGGCGGTGCAGGCCTTCGCCAAGCACCTGCGGGTGTCTTGATGCACGCGCTGCCGCTCCTGCGCCACGATCCGGCGGCGCTGTTTGCCTGCCGCGACGGACTGCGCGTCACGGCGCGCGAATTCCTGGCCGACGCCACGCGGCTCGCGCTCGCGCTGCCGGAACGCCGCTACGTCGTCAACCTTTGCTCGGACCGCTACCGCTTCGCCGTCGGCCTTGCAGCGGCACTGCTGCGCCGACAGACGACGCTCATGCCGCCCAACCAGACGCCCGACTTCCTCGAGCGTCTGCAGCGCGCCTACGCGGACCTCTACCGGCTGACCGATGACCTGCTCGATGCGGCGGCCGCGGCCAAGGCGCCCGGCGCGGTGCCGCAGATCCCGGCGGACCACATCGCGGCGATCCTGTTCACCTCGGGCTCGACCGGCGAGCCGCAGCCGCATCCCAAGCGCTGGGGCGGGCTGGTCGCCTCCGCGCTCGCCGAGCTCGAGCGTTTCCGCGGCCTGGTGCGCCCGGGCATGCGCGTCCTTGCCACCGTGCCGCCGCAGCATATGTACGGCCTGGAATCCACCGTGCTGATGGCGCTGCAGGGCGCGCTGGTGCTGGACGCCGGCCGGCCGTTCTTTCCGGCCGACGTCTGCGCGGCGCTCGAGGCGACGCCGCGGCCGCGCGCGCTGGTCACCACGCCGATCCACCTGCGCGCGCTGCTCGACGGCGCGGCCGAGCTTCCCGCGCTCGACTTCCTGCTTTGCGCCACCGCGCCGCTTGCGCCGCAGCTGGCGAGCGAGGCCGAGACGCGTTTTCGCGCGCCGCTGCACGAGATCTACGGCTGCACCGAGGCGGGACAAGTGGCGACGCGGCGCACGGCCGCCGGCCCCGAATGGCAGATGTTCGGCCACTTTCGGCTGCGCCAGGACGAGAAGGGCACCTGGCTAAGCGGCGGCCATGTCGACACCGAGCTGCTGCTCGGCGACGTGATCGAGCTCGGCGCGGCCGGCCGGTTCCTGTTGCATGGCAGGACGGGCGACATGGTCAACATCGCCGGCAAGCGCAGCTCGCTCGCCAGCCTGAACTACCACTTGAATTCCATCGCCGGCGTGCGCGACGGCGCTTTCGTGATCCCGCAGGCCGGCGCGGCGTTGACGCGCCTCGCGGCGTACGTGGTGGCGCCGGGCTGCAGCGAAGAGCAGATCCTCGAGGCGCTGAGGCAGCGCATCGATGCGGCCTTCCTGCCGCGCCCGCTGTACCTTGTGGAGTCGCTGCCGCGCAATGACGTCGGCAAGCTGCCGCGCCTCGCGCTCGATCAGCTGAGCACGCGCCTCACGGCGAAAGCGGGGTAAGTTGGCCTTCGTCGAGTGGGCGCTTGCTTCGGACCACCCGGCCGCGCAAGGGCACTTTCCGGGAAATCCGATCATTCCAGGCGCGCTGCTGCTTGCGGAGACGCTGCGCGCCATTGGCGCCGATCTCGGGGTGCGCCTTGCGCCCTGCGAGGTGCGCTCCGCCAAGTTCCCGCATCCGGCCCGCCCGGGCGATCGCCTGCGCGTGGAGTTCTCCGGCTCCGCGCAGCGCGGCATCACCTTCACCTGCGTAGCCGGCGGCGTGACGGTGCTCTCCGGCAAAGTGCAATGTCCCGTCACGTCGGCGTCGGCGTAGAGCGGCCCCAGTGGATCGAGCGCCGCGAGCGCGGCAGCGAGGCGCTGATGCGCCTGATCGCCTGGCTCACGTTCGCGCTTGGCCGGCGCGCGGGGCGAGCGCTGCTCTACCCGATCTGCGCCTACTTTTTGGCCTTCTCTGCGCGCGCGCGCCGCGCGTCGCGCGACTACCTGGAGCGCGTGCTCGGCCGGCGCGCCCGGATGTCGGACCTCTGGCGGCACTACCACAGCTTCGCCTCGGTGGTGCACGACCGCCTTTACTTCGCCGCCGGCAAGATGGGCGAGTTCGACGTGACGCTCGAGGCGGGCGCCGAAGTGCGGCAATGGCTCACGGGGCAGCGCGGCTGCATTCTGCTTGGCTCCCACCTCGGCAGCTTCGAGATCCTGCGCGCGCAGGGCATGGCGCAGCATTTCCGTCCGGTCAACGTCTTGATGCACCTCGACAACGCCGCGAAAACCAACCGCGTGCTGCAGTCGGTGGCACCGGGGGTGCGTGAGCGGGTCATCGCGCTGGGCGCTCCGCAATCGCTGCTGCAAGTGCACGAATGCCTCGCGCGCGGCGAGATCGTCGGCATCCTGGGCGACCGCGTCTGGAAAAACGACCGCACGATGGACTGCGATTTCCTCGGCAGCCCGGCGCGCTTTCCGCTCGGCCCGCTGGTGCTCGCGGGGCTGGTCGAATCCCCGGTGATCCTGTTTTTCGGCCTGTACCGCGGCGGCCGGCACTATGAGATCCGGCTCGAGCCGTTCGCCGAGCGCATCGCGCTCGAGCGCCGCGACCGCGAAGCCGCCGTGCGGCCGTGGGTCGAGCGCTACGCGCGGCGCCTCGAGCACCATTGCAGGCTGGCGCCGTACAACTGGTTCAACTTCTATGACTACTGGCGTTAGCGCGCTGATCATTGCGCTCGCGCTGTCGCACGCGGCGCCGGCGCAGAGCGAGGTGCGCTGGGGGTTGCCCGAGCTGATGCAGGAGCTGCGCGCCGTGAAGTCCGCGCATGGCAGGTTCGTCGAGCGCAAGTACCTCGCTGCGCTGTCGGCGCCGCTCGAGCTTTCCGGCACGCTCGCCTACACCGCGCCCGGCCGGCTGGAGAAGCGCACGCTTCAGCCCCGGGCCGAGCGGCTGCTGCTGGAGGGCAACACGCTGACGCTGGAAGACCAGAAGCGCCGGCGCAGCTACGCCCTCGAGCAGCATCCGCCCATCTGGGCGTTCGTCGAAAGCATTCGCTCCACGCTCGCCGGCGACCTGGAAACGCTCAACCGCTTCTACGACGTGCGCCTCGAGGGCGAGCGCAGCGCCTGGCGGCTGACGCTCAGGCCGAGCGAGCCGTCGATGCAGTCCATGGTGAGCGAGATCCGCATCGGCGGACGCGGCGCATGGCTGGAGGCGATCGAGGTGCTGGACGCCGGCGGCGACCGCTCGGTGATGACGATCACGCGCGACGCCTCATGAGCTCGCGCTGGATCATCGCCGCCTGGCTCGCCGGCATCCTCGCCTGCGCGGCGCTGATCAGCCAGACGCGCTTCACCAACGACCTGTCCGCCTTCCTGCCGCGCGCCCCGACCGCCGAGCAACGGGTGCTGGTCGAGCAGCTGCGCGAGGGCGTGGTGTCGCGCCTGGTCCTGATCGGCATCGAAGGGCGCGCGAGCGCCGAGCTGGCGGCGATCAGCCAGCGCCTCGCCGCCGCATTGCGCGCCGACGCCGGCTTCGCCTCGGCCGACAACGGCGAGCCGCTCGCCTTTTCCCGCGACCGAGAATTCCTCTGGCGGCACCGCTATCTCCTGAGCCCGGGCGTGGCGCCTGAGCGCTTTTCCGCCGCGGCACTGCGCCAGAGCCTGGAGGAGGACCTCGAGCTGCTCGCCTCGCCCGCCGGCATGCTGGTGAGCCGCACCCTGGCGGCCGACCCGAGCGGCGAGCTGATGCGGCTGGTCGAGCAGCTCGGCGCACAGGCACGCCCGGCGACGCAGCATGGCGTTTGGTTTTCGCCCGACGGCAAGCGGGCGCTGCTGGTCGCGCAGACGCGCGCCAGCGGTGCCGACATCGATGCGCAGGAACGCGCGCTAGCCGCGATCCATGCCGCTGTTCCCGAGACCGAAGCCAGGCTGCTCGTGACCGGGCCGGGCGTGTTCTCAGTCATGTCGCGCAGCCGCATCAAGGGCGACGCCTGGCGGCTTTCCGTTATCGCGACGCTGCTGATCGCGGCCATGCTGCTCGCGCTCTATCGCTCGGTGCGCGTGCTCGGCCTCGGGCTCGCGCCGGTGGCGAGCGGCGCGCTCGCGGGCATCGCGGCGGTGAGCCTCGGGTTCGGCTCGGTGCACGGCATCACGCTCGGCTTTGGCGTCACGCTGATCGGCGAAGGCGTCGACTACGCCATCTATCTTTTCACGCAGAAGCCGCCGGACAGCACGCCGCAGGCGGCTTTCGAGCGCCTCTGGCCGACGCTGCGCCTCGGCGTACTGACTTCCGTCTGCGGCTTCAGCGCGATGCTTTTTTCCGGGTTCACCGGGCTCGCGCAGCTCGGCCTGTTCTCCATCGTCGGCCTGATCGTCGCGGCTGGCGTCACGCGCGCGGTGCTGCCGCGCCTGATGCCGGCCGACTTCAGCGTCCCCGCGGTGGATGCCTTCGCACGCCGCGCCCTGGCCGTGGTGCGCGCAGCCCCGCGCCTTGCGCCCGCGGTCCTGGTTGCAGTGGCGACGGCGGCGGTGTTCCTGGCGCTCAAGCAAGGCGCGCTTTGGACCGGCGATCTCGCGAGCCTGAGTCCGATTCCCGCAGCCGAGCAGAGGCTCGACCAGCAACTGCGCCGGCAGCTCGGCGCCCCCGACATCAGGCATCTCGTGGTGGTGCACGCACCGAGCGAGGAAGCAGCGCTGCAGGCGGCCGAGCACGCTGGCGCGCGGCTGCAGGACGCCATGCGCGAAGGCGCGCTGGCGGGCTTCGATTCTCCGGCGCTGCATTTGCCCAGCCGCCAGACGCAGCTCGCGCGGCAGGCCGCACTGCCGCCGCCGGAAGCGCTCGGCGCGCGCCTGGGCGAGGCAGCGAAGGGCATGCCTTTCCGGCCGGGTTTGTTCGAGCCGTTCCTCAAGGATGTGGCGGCGGCAAGGAGCATGCTGCCGATGGATCGCAGCGCGCTCGAGGGATCGAGCCTTGCGCTGAAGGTGGACTCTCTCCTGGTGCGCAGCGAAGGCGGCTGGAGCGCGATGCTGCCGTTGCGCGGCGTGAGCGACGCTGCCACGGTCACGCGCGAACTGGGTAGCCTGCCGGATACGGTGTTGCTCGACCTCAAGCGAGAATCCGATGCGCTCTACCGCTCGTACCTCAGCGAAGCGCTGCACTATGCGCTCGCCGGCGCCGCGGCGATCGTCCTGCTGCTGTGCGCCAGCCTGCGGGCGCCACGGCGCGTATTCGCTGTGCTGGCACCGCTCGCCGCGGCGGTGATCGCGACCGCTGCGCTGCTGAGCGTCCTCGGACAAAGCCTGTCGATTTTTCATCTCGTCGGACTGCTGCTGGTCGTCGCAGTGGGCTCCAACTATTCGCTGTTCTTCGACCGTGTGGCGCGCTCCGACGAGGAGCGTGGACGCACGCTGGTCTCGCTGTTCTTCGCCAGCGTATCCACCGTGATCGGCTTCGGCGTGCTGGCTTTCTCCCGGGTGCCGGTGCTGCATGCCATCGGCGCTACCGTCGGCGCCGGAGCAATCCTGGCGCTCATCTTCTCCGCCGTCTTCAGCCGCCATGCGCGTCCTCTTTGACGGCGCGCCGCAGCCGGACGCGCGACTCCTGGTCATGCTGCCGGCGGCGAAGGCGCGCCCGGAGGACTTCATCGAGCACGGCTTCATCGCTGCCGTGCGCCGTCGCAGCCTCGCGCTCGATGTCGCCGCGCTCGACGCGCACGCGGATCTCTACCTCGACGGCGACATTGCAGAGCGCCTGGAAGAGGTCATCGGGCCGCTGCGCCGCCGCTATGCCGAGACCTGCCTGCTCGGCATCTCGCTCGGCGGCATGGGCTCGATCGCCTACGCCTGCCGCCATGGCCGCGCCGTCGGCAAGCTGATGCTGCTCGCGCCGTTTCTCGGCTTGCGCGACGCGAACGGCGAACCCGAGCTTCTCGGCGCCCTCGGCGATGCCGCGTTGCCGGAGGTGTTTCTCGGCTACGGCAGGCAGGACCGCTATGCGCGCGCGAGCGCGCTCCTCGCCCAGCGCCTGCCCGCCGCACGCGTGAGCATCGCCGAAGGTGGCCATGATTGGCCGACGTGGATCGAGCTATGGCATCTCATGCTGGCGCAGGCGTTCGCAAAATGACCACGCAAGGCTCCGTCGCCGCGAGCTACTACCGGCCGCGCACGTGGCGGCCGGCGCCGTTCGCCAGCGTATCGCTCGTCATCCACGCCGCCGGCGCGGCTGCGCTGGCGGTCGATGTGACGGCGTGGCCCTGGATCGTCGCGATGCTCGCCACGAACCACGCACTTCTGACCGCCGCGGTATTCCTGCCGCGCGCGCGGCTCCTCGGTCCGAACATCGACCGGCTGCCCGACGAGGCCGCCCGGCGCCGCGAGGTCTCGCTGACTTTCGACGACGGCCCAGATGCGCGGATCACACCGGGCATTCTCGACTGGCTGGATCGCCATGACGCCAAGGCAAGCTTCTTCTGCGTCGGCCAGAAGGCGGCCGAACATCCAGAGATCGTGCGCGAGATCGCGCGCC
>Ga0209131_1001010_pt1 | contig 19437 bp, 22 predicted proteins | sample GraSoi_2013_40cm_FD_185826 | JGI IMG/M metagenome (GOLD analysis project Ga0209131, IMG submission 185826) | Grasslands soil microbial communities from the Angelo Coastal Reserve, California, USA - Sample 9_17_2013_40cm (SPAdes) (version 2) | ecosystem: Environmental > Terrestrial > Soil >... | reverse complement strand
TGTCTGCGAGCGCCGCGGCCGCCTCGTCGAGGGAGGGCGACATGAATTCGAGGAACGCGAGCTCGACCGGGGTGCCGGCCGCGCGCAGCTGGTCACGTATGCTCTCGAACGGCAGTGCCCACTCGGGTTCGCGCGCGCCGTGGGCGAAGAGAATGACAGCGCTTGAAGACATGGAAAGCCGAGCTTAACGGCGGGTGGTTCCGAGGTCAAAGCGAGTCCGTCGCCGGGTCGCGCGGCTCGGGAACATGGGCGATAATGCCGCCATGGACGCGCCGCAGCAGCCCATTTCCCCCCGTCAGCGCTTGCAAGAGCTGCTCGCGATACCGGAGGGGCAGCGAACCGAGGCCCAATGGGACGAGATCAACGAGCTTGAAATCAAGCTCGCCTCGGGCAATCGACAGGAAGCTCCGGAGCAGGGCGCCCGGCGGAACGCCCAAACCGCCGCCGGCAATCCCAGGCCCGGCGGCGGCCCACACGGCAAGAATCGAGGCGGGTTCGGCAAACAATCCAGGCGCCGGCGCTGAGGTCGCCGGCCGGACGGCTCCCTTGGATCGGGAACCGTCGTCGATACGAAACCCCATGCCATCAGCCGTCGCCGCTTCCATGCAGACCGTCATCTCCGTCACGAACCTCTCCAAAACCTACGCCTCCGGTCTCCGGGCGCTCAGGAGCATCAACCTGGACATCCGCCGCGGAGAGATTTTCGCGCTGCTCGGTCCCAACGGCGCGGGGAAGACGACGCTGATCGGCACCATCTGCGGCATCGTCAATTCGAGCGAAGGCAGCATCCGGGTGGACGGTCACGACATCGTCGCCGACTACCGCGCCGCCCGCTCCATGATCGGCCTGGTGCCGCAGGAGCTGACTACCGATGCCTTCGAGACCGTATGGAACACGGTGTCCTTCAGCCGCGGCCTCTTCGGCAGGCCCGCCGACCCCACGCACATCGAGAAGGTGCTCAGGGATCTGTCCTTATGGAACAGGAAAGACAGCAAGGTCATGACCCTCTCGGGCGGCATGAAACGGCGCCTGCTCATCGCCAAAGCGCTGTCGCACGAGCCGAGGATCCTCTTTCTCGACGAGCCGACCGCGGGCGTCGACGTCGAGCTGAGGCAGGACATGTGGAAGCTGGTGCGCTCGCTCCAGGCCTCCGGCGTCACGATCATACTGACCACGCACTACATCGACGAGGCCGAGGAGATGGCCGACCGGATCGGGGTGATCAGCAAGGGGGAGATCATCCTGGTGGAAGACAAGGCCGAGCTGATGCGCAAGCTCGGCAAGAAACAATTGACGCTGCAGCTGCATGACGCGCTGGAGCGTATCCCGCCCGGGCTCTCCGCCTACAACCTGGCGATCTCGGGCAAGGGCAGCGAATTGATTTATACCTACGATGAGCACGGCGATCGGGCCGGCATCGCCGCGCTGCTGCAGGACCTCGCCGGGGCGGGCATCCGCTTCAAGGATCTCCAGACGACGCAAAGCTCGCTGGAGGACATCTTCGTCACCCTGGTGAGCGACAGAAAGTGAATGCCATGAATGTCTATGCGATACGCGCGATCTACAAGTTCGAGATGTCGCGCACGCGACGCACGCTGATGCAGAGCATCATCGCCCCGGTGATCTCGACGGCCTTGTACTTCGTCGTCTTCGGCGCGGCGATCGGCGGGCGCATTCCCGAGGTCGAGAACGTCAGCTACGGCGCTTTCATCGTGCCGGGGCTCATCATGCTGTCGCTCCTGACGCAGAGCCTCTCCAATGCCTCCTTCGGCATCTACTTTCCCAAGTTCACCGGGACGATTTACGAGCTCCTCTCGGCGCCGGTTTCCTATTTCGAGATCGTGGTGAGCTATGTGGGGGCGGCCGCGACCAAGTCGGTCATCCTCGGCCTCATCATCCTGGCGACGGCGGCGCTGCTCGTGCCGCTCAGGATCGAGCATCCCGTCTGGATGATTCTCTTTCTCGTGCTGACTTCGGTGACCTTCAGCCTCATCGGCTTCATCATCGGCATCTGGGCCGACGGTTTCGAGAAGCTCCAGGCCATACCGCTCCTCATCATCACGCCGCTCACTTTTCTGGGCGGCAGCTTCTACTCCATCGATATGCTGCCGCCGTTCTGGCAGACGGTGAGTCTGTTCAACCCGGTCGTATACCTGGTGAGCGGCTTCCGCTGGAGCTTCTACGGCCTCGCCGACGTGAGCGTCGGTGTCAGCCTCGCCATGACCTGCGTGTTCCTGGCGGTGTCGCTTGCGGTCGTCGCCTGGATCTTCAGGACGGGATATCGGCTTAAGACCTAGAACGTTCTCCCGGTGGCCCCCGCGGTCAATCGCGATTTCTGGACCTCCACCTACCAGGCGATAGACGACTAGAAAAAGTTCGTTCAATCTGTCGATTTCGCCAAGTCTCGTTCGTCGTACAGTTAGAGCGAGGCTTTCCTTCCGGCCGGAACCGTCCGGAGGCCCTGCTCCCAACTGATTGGAGAACACCATGCGATTCATGATGATAGTCAAGGCCACGAAGGACTCGGAAGCCGGTGTCATGCCCTCGGAAAAGCTGATGTCCGATATGCAGAAGTACCACGAGGAGCTGCAGAAGGCCGGGGTGCTGCTCGATGCATCGGGCTTGAAGCCGAGCTCGAAGGGCTGGCGCGTCAAGTACTCGGGCGCGAAGCGCACCGTGATCGACGGGCCCTTCACCGAGGCGAAGGAGCTCATCGCCGGCTACACGATCATCCAGGTGAAGTCGCGGGAAGAAGCGATGGAATGGGCGAGGCGCTTCCCCAATCCCTCCATCGACGGCGGAGCGGCCGAGATCGAGGTCCGGCAGTTCTTCGAGCTGGAGGACTTCGCTCCGGGCGAAGCGGTCGATCGCTTTCGCGAGATGGAGAAGGACCTCAAGAAGAGGAAGTAGAAAAAACAAGGGAGAAATAATTGTGACAAGCAGCATCGATCACCGGAAGCGCTGGCTGGCCCTCATCGTCCTCTGCCTCGGGGACCTGATGATCGTCCTCGACACGACGATCGTGAACGTGGCCCTGCCGTCGATCCGCGCGGATCTCGGCTTCTCCCAGACTTCGCTCGTCTGGGTCGTGAACGCCTACATGCTCACCTTCGGCGGATTTCTCCTCCTCGGCGGGCGCCTGGGCGACCTATTCGGTCACCGCAGGCTCTTCCTCTCCGGGATCGTGCTCTTCACGCTCGCATCGCTCGCCTGCGGGCTGGCGAACTCGCAAGGATTGCTCGTGGCCGCGCGCGCCGTGCAGGGCTTGGGCGGCGCCGTCGTCTCGGCGGTAGCGATGGCCCTGATCATGAACTTGTTTACCGAGCCTGCCGAACGGGCGAAGGCCATGGGCATCTTCGGCTTCGTCATGGCGGGTGGCGGATCGGTCGGCGTGCTCCTGGGCGGCCTCCTCACCGGCGCGCTCAATTGGCACTGGATCTTCCTTGTGAATCTTCCGATAGGTGTCGCGGTCTACGCGCTCTGCCTCGTCCTGATTTCGCCCGACCGCGGGCAGGCGACGCCCGGGCGCCTCGACGTCGCAGGCGCGGTCACGGTGACCGTCTCGCTCATGCTCGCCGTCTACGCGATCGTGAACGGCAACGAGGCAGGCTGGACTTCCGCGCAGACGATCGCGCTGCTCGCCGCGGCAGCGGTGCTCCTCGCGGCTTTCCTTGCCATCGAGGCACGGGTACGCCAGCCGCTCATGCCGCTCGGCCTTTTCGCCTTTCGCAACGTCGCGACGGCCAACGTCGTCGGCGTCCTGTGGGCCGCAGCCATGTTCGCCTGGTTCTTCATCTCCGCCCTCTACATGCAGCTCGTGCTCGGCTACAGCCCGATGCAGATCGGTCTCGCGTTCCTGCCGTCGAACCTCATCATGGCGGCGTTCTCGCTCGGTCTCTCCGCGAAGATGGTCATGCGTTTCGGCATCAGGCTGCCACTCGCGGCGGGCCTCGCGCTGGCCGCGCTCGGGCTCGCGCTTTTCGCGCTCTCGCCGGTCGACGGGAATTTCCTCGTCCACGTGCTGCCGGGAATGCTGCTCCTCGGCCTGGGCGCGGGCATGGCGTTGAATCCGGTGCTTCTCGCCGCCATGAGCGACGTCGCCCCCGACGAGTCCGGCCTGGCCTCGGGAGTCGTCAACACCTCGTTCATGATGGGCGGCGCGCTCGGCCTCGCGGTGCTCGCGAGCCTTGCCGACGCGCGCACGCACAATCTGCTTGTTTCGGGAGCGGGCTCGGTCCCTGCGCTGAACGGCGGCTATCACCTCGCCTTCGCCATTGGCGCCGTCTTCGCGGCCGCGGCGGCGCTGCTCGGCGCAGTGCTGCTTCGCCGCGAGGCGGGCTCGCTGGCGCTCGCTCCGGAAGCGGGAACGGGGTCAGGCGCTTGACCGCCGATTGGCCGCCCACGATTTTCAGATCCACGGGGCACAAGGTTCGGCGAGCTTGCGCCACCCATAGCGTCGCGCGTAAGGTTTGCGCAGCACGCGAGACCAACGAGAGCCTCGATACTGAAAGGAGAATTCCATGAGCGCCAACAGCGGCCCCGGATGGAAGAAGTATCCGGACCATCGCATCACGACCAAGCCGGCGGGCGTGCGCGTGCAGGTGAAGGTCGGCGGCGAGGTCGTCGCCGACACCCGGGACGCGCTCGAGCTGAAAGAAAGCGACTACCCGGTCGTCTACTACATCCCGCGCAAGGACGTGAAGATGGACCGGCTCGTCCGCTCGAAGCATCAAAGCGTTTGCCCCTTCAAAGGCACGGCGTCGTACTACTCCCTGAAGGACGGAGCGGAGAACGCGGTCTGGACGTATGAGAAGCCTTACGACGAGATGAGCGTGATCAAGGAGCGGCTCGCTTTCTACCCCGACAAGGTCGATTCGATCACGGCGGGCGCCTGAATGAGCGCTGAGCTCGCGTTCGCTCCCAGGGCGACGCGCCGCGAGTGGATCGGCCTCGCGGTGATCGCGCTGCCGTGCCTGCTCTACGCGATGGACCTCACCGTGCTGAACCTCGCGGTGCCCCAGTTGAGCGCGGACCTCAAGCCCACGAGCTCGCAGCTCTTGTGGATCGTGGACATCTACGGATTCATGGTCGCCGGGTTGTTGATCACCATGGGCACGCTGGGCGACCGGATCGGGCGCCGCCGGCTGCTCCTGATCGGCGCTTGCGCGTTCGGCGTCGCCTCGGTGCTCGCCGCGTTCTCGACCAGCGCCGCGATGCTGATCGCGATGCGCGCGGTGCTCGGCATCGCGGGGGCGACCCTGGCCCCCTCGACCCTGTCCCTGATTCGCAACATGTTCGCCGACCCGGCGCAGCGCACGTTCGCCATAGGAGTGTGGATCACCAGCTATTCGGTCGGCGGAGCGATCGGTCCGCTGCTCGGCGGCGTGCTGCTCGAGCACTTCTGGTGGGGCTCGGTGTTCCTGATGGCCGTGCCCGTAATGGTTCTGCTGCTCCTGGTGGGGCCGGTGCTGCTGCCCGAGTTCCGCGATCCCTCGGCAGGCCGGCTGGACCTGGCGAGCGCGGCCCAATCGCTCGCGGCCGTGCTGGCGGTGATCTACGGCGTCAAACGCATCGCGCAAGACGGTCCGGACTGGCTGCCGGCGCTGTGCATCGCCGCGGGAGTGGTGATCGGCGTCGCGTTCGTGCGCAGGCAGCAGAAGCTGGCCGACCCGCTGATCGACCTTCGCCTCTTCCGTGCGCCCGGATTCGGCGTTGCACTGGCCACGTACACGCTCGGCACTCTCGTCGCGTTCGGAATCTTTCTCTTCATCGGCCAGTACTTTCAGCTGGTGCTGGGGATGGGGCCTCTCGAGGCCGGCCTGTGGACCATGCCGTTCGCCGGCGGGTTCATCGCCGGTTCCATGCTGACCCCGGTGATCGCGCGCCGGGTTCGTCCGGTATACGTGCTGGTCGCCGGCCTCGCGCTCGCGGCCGTCGGCTTCGGCGTGCTCACCCAGGTCGGCAAGGCCCCGGGAGTCGCACTCCTCGTGACCGGGTTCGTCGTCTATTCCCTGGGCCTCGCTCCGGTGTTCACCCTGGCGACCGACCTGATCGTCGGGAGCGCGCCGCCGGAGCGGGCCGGGGCGGCGTCGGCGATTTCGGAGACCGGCTCCGAGCTCGGCGGAGCGCTCGGCATCGCGATCCTCGGCAGCGCCGGGAGCGCCGTGTATCGCAGCGGGATCGCCGACTCCGTACCGGCGGGGGTGCCGCCGGAAGCGGCAGAGCTCGCGCGCAGCACGCTCGGCGGCGCGCTGGCGGCGGCAGAGCAGCTGCCGGACCCGCTCGGCGCCGCGCTGCTGGCCACGGCCCGCGAGGCTTTCTCCCAGTCGCTCGAGCTGGTGGCCCTCATCAGCGCCGCGGTCCTGATCGCCACGGCGACCGCCGCCGCGGTGCGGCTGCGGAGAGTTGAGCCAGCCGATCCAGGATCGTCTCGATGACGACGGCATTTCTCGACGCGCCCATGCCGAAGGCCAAGTAATATGCGATTTCCGCCTTCGCGAGATGGGACGCGAGGCGAAGAAGCCGCAGGGTCGGTCTCGTCAACTCAACCTCAAGGAGATTTTTCATGGCCAGCTACGTCGATGGATTCGTTGTTCCCGTCCCCAAAAAGAAAATCGAGGCCTACCGCCGCATGGCGCTCAAGGCCGGCAAGATCTGGCGCGAGTACGGGGCGCTGCAGTACCGGGAATGCATCGCCGACGACGTCAAATGGGGCAAGCGCACCTCGTTCCCGCGTAGCGTGAAGCTCAAGGCCAGCGAGGTGGTCTGGTTTTCGTGGATCGTGTACAAGTCGCGCGCGCACCGCGACCGCGTCATGAAAAAGGTGATGAAAGACCCGCGCCTGGCCGACATGATGGATCCCAAGGCGATGCCTTTCGACCCCAAGCGCATGATTTACGGCGGCTTCAAGGTCGTGGTGGGTTTCTGAGAACCGGCGACAACGCCCCATTGGAGGAACCATGTTCAAGACCATCGGCATCGTCATCGTCGCTCTGATCGCCGCGCTTCTCGCCTATGCGGCGACCAAGCCCGACACTTTCCGCGTCCAGCGGGCGGCGAGCATCAAGGCGCCGCCGGAGAAGATCTTCGCCCTGCTCAACGACTTCCAGCGCTGGGAGACCTGGTCGCCCTGGGAGAAAAAGGACCCCGCGATGAAAAGGACCTTCAGCGCCGCATCGAGCGGCAAGGGGGCCCAGTACGCGTGGGAGGGCAACAGGGAGGTCGGCCAGGGGCGCATGGAAATCGCGGAGTCGGTTCCGTCTTCGAAGGTCGCGATCAAGCTGGATTTCGTCAAGCCGTTCGAAGCCCACAACACGGTCGAGTTCACGCTCGAGCCCAAAGGCGACGCGACGAGCGTCACCTGGACCATGCTCGGCAACATGCCCTACGTCGCGAAAATCGTCCACGTGTTCCTGGACATGGACAAGCTGGTCGGCAAGGACTTCGAGACCGGTCTTGCCAATCTGAAGACCCTCGCTGAAAAGTAGGCGGCGGACGGCGGGATGGCAAAAACCCGCGACTTTCAAGAAACCCGCGGGTCGCGCAAGATGACGTCTTGAGGGATCGAACGCATGGCCACGACGGGGCTTCAACCCGAGACCTGGACGCATGAGCTGAAGAGGAGAGCGGGCAGTCTATGGGTGCTCAAGATGCTTGCGACGGTGGGCGGGATCGCGATCTTCTTTTACGCATACTTCTGGGTCATGCGCCATCCGCTTTCTGCAGCGACCGTGATGCCCGTGACCTGGATCGATGACCTGGTCTTTTTTTCCCCTCAGTCCCTTCCTCTGTACGCATCCCTTTGGGTTTACGTCTCTCTGGGAAGCACGCTCACCAAGGACGGACGGGAGCTGGCCGCCTGGGCAGCGGTATCCTTCGCGATGGTCGTCGTCGGTCTGGGCATATTCATGGCTCTACCCACGAAGGTTCCCGATTTCGCGATCGACTGGTCCCGGTACCCGTCGCTGGAGTTTCTCAAGAGGACCGACGTTTCGGGGAATGCCTGCCCGTCGTTGCACGCCGCCTTTTCCGTATTCACGGCGGTCGTGCTTCACACGCAATTGACGGCGATCCGCGCTCCGCGGGCCCTACTCGCGTGCAATGCGCTGTGGTGTCTGGGCATCGTCTACTCCGCGATCGCGACCCGACAACACGTCGCGCTGGATGTCATTGCAGGTTCGGTCCTCGCAGGGGTGGCGTCGATCGTGTACGTGGGTGCGGGGACGCGCGCCCATTCGCACTGAGCCTGTCGATTTCGCTGCACCTCATTCGTCGTACGGTTGGAGCGAGGTTCAGACCCAGACCGGAAGCCTCGCTCCCAAGCCGAAACCTTAAAGGAGACAGGACGATGCGATTCATGATGCTGATGATCCCCAAGGGGTACGAGAAGGCCGCGCCGGGCGCCATGCCCGACGCCAAGACCATCGCCGCAATGATGAAGTACAACGAATCCCTGCAGAAGGCCGGCGTGCTGATCTCGCTCGAAGGCCTGCACCCGCCCTCGATGGGCGCGCGCGTCTCGTTCGCAGGAGGCAAGCCCAAGGTCACCGACGGGCCCTTCGCCGAGGCGAAGGAGGTGCTCGGCGGCTACTGGATGATCCAGGTGAAATCGAGCGAGGAGGCGATCGAATGGGCGAAGCGGTGTCCGGCTTCGGACAACGAGACGATCGAGATTCGGCAGGTGCAGGAGCTCTCGGACTTTCCGCCCGAGAACCTTCCCCCCAAGCTCGGCGCGCGCGAGCAGGAATTGCGCGACGAGCTGGAGAAGAAGGCGAAGAAGCGGTAAGCGCGCGCATCCGATTCGATCGCCGTGACCGCATCCGCCACGCATAGCGCGATCGAAGCGGTCTGGAGGATCGAGTCGGCCAAGGTCATCGCCGGCATCGTTCGGATGGTGCGCGACGTCGGCCTCGCCGAGGAGCTCGCGCAGGACGCTCTCCTCGCCGCGCTCGAGGCCTGGCCCCGGACGGGCCTTCCGGACAACCCGGGCGCCTGGCTCACGGCCAGCGCCAAGAACCGCGCGCTGGATCACTTCCGGCGCGACAAGCTCCTCGAGCGCAAGCACGAGGAGCTCGCCGGCGAGACGGAGCTCGCGCAGGAGATCGCGGCGACCGATCGCGAAGCCGCCCTGATCGAACGCATGGACGACGACATCGGCGACGACCTGCTGCGCCTCGTCTTCGTCGCCTGCCACCCGGTGCTCTCCGCCGAGGCGCGCGCCGCGCTCACGCTGCGTTTGCTCTGCGGCCTGACGACCGACGAGATCGCGCGTGCCTTTCTCGTCCCGGAGCCGACCATCGCCCAGCGCATCGTGCGCGCGAAGCGCACGCTCGCCGAGGCGCGCGTACCCTTCGAGGTCCCGCGCAAGGACGAGCTCGCCGCGCGCCTCGCGTCGGTGCTGGAGGTCGTCTACCTCGTCTTCAACGAAGGCTACTCGGCGACCGCGGGCGAAGACTGGATGCGGCCTGCGCTCTGCGAGGAGGCGCTGCGCCTCGGCCGCATCCTCGCCGAGCTCGCGCCAAAAGAGCCGGAGGTCCACGGCCTCGTCGCTCTCATGGAGATCCAGGCCTCGCGCGCGCCCGCGCGAATCGGCCCGTCGGGCGAGCCGATCCTGCTTCTCGACCAGGACCGCGCGCGCTGGGATCACCTGCTCGTGCGCCGCGGTCTCGCCGCGCTCGAGCGCGCCGAGACGCTGAGCGGAGCCCTCGGACCCTACGCGTTGCAGGGCGCGATCGCCGCCTGTCACGCGAGAGCGCACACCGCGGCGGAGACGGACTGGACACGCATCGCGGCGCTCTACGACGCGCTCGCGCAGATCGCGCCGTCGCCCGTCGTTGAGCTGAATCGCGCGGTCGCCGTCGCCATGGCTTTCGACCCGGCGGAAGGGCTGGCGCTCGTCGATGCGCTCGCCTCCGAGCCGGCCCTCAAGCACTACCATCTGCTGCCCGCCGTGCGCGGGGACCTCCTCGTGAAGCTCGGCCGCCTCGACGAGGCGCGCGCGGAGTTCGAGCGCGCGGCCTCGCTCACGCGCAACGCGCGCGAGCGCAAGCTCCTCCTCGATCGCGCCAGAGCGTCGAATCACAAGTTCCGCGTCGTGAAGTAAGCAAGGTTCGAAAATGAAAATCGCCACCTGGAACGTCAACGGCATCCGCGCGCGCCAGGCGCAGCTTCGCGAGTGGCTGGAACGCGACCGTCCGGACGTCGTGTGCCTGCAGGAGCTGAAGGCGGAGCCTTCGCAGATCCCAGAGCAAGTCAAGCTCCAGGACTACCACGCGTACTGGCACGGGTATCGCGCCTACTCCGGCGTGTCGCTTCACATCCGCAAGGGCCTGTTCGACGCCGAGCCCGCGTTCAGCCACCCCGAGTTCGACATGGAGTCGCGGATCGTGCAGGCCGAAGTCGGCCGCCTCGTCCTCGCCTCGGTGTACGTGCCCAACGGCGGCAAGGACTACGAAGCGAAGCTCGGCTTCATGATCAAGCTCGCGGCGTGGGCGAAAAAGCTGCACCGGGACGGCCGCGAGCTCGTTCTCTGCGGCGACATGAACATCACCCGCACCGACATGGACGTGCATCCGAACGAGCGCAAGCCCGGCATCATCGGGCAGCGGGAGGAGGAGCGCGAGCTGCTCGACAAGCTCCTCGCCCAGCACCTGGTGGACGTGGGCCGCGCGCTCGACCCGGACAATCCGAGCCTCTTCACCTGGTGGGCGCCGTGGCGCAACCTGCGCCAACGCAACATCGGCTGGCGCCTCGACTACATCCTCGCCTCGCCGGCGATCGCCGAGCGCGCGGCGAGCTGCGCCGTTCTGTCAGACGTCGGAACGAGCGACCATGCGCCGGTGGTGATGACGACCGCGTAGAACGCCCCGGACGCCAGGCTTGGCATGAAGATCACTTTTTCGTCTTGATCAGCGCGTCGTAGGCGTTGTCGCAACGCTCGACTTCGGCCTGGTCCGCCGCCGGGTCGACGAACACGATCTTGGCGCCCCGCAGCGGCGTCGCCAGTTTCTTCAGCGGCGACAGGTAATTCATCCTCAACATCAGCGGCTGCGCGTCGCCGATCGCGTATTCATAGAACAGAAGCGCGGCATTCGGATGGGGCGGTTTGCGCGAGACGCCTATGCCGTTCGAACGCGCTATCATCGGATCGATCGCAAACCAGTCGACGGGCGCGCCCTGTTGCTTGGCCTGCTCGATCATGTGGCTGTAGACGGCGAGCGCCAGCGGCACCTCGCCCGATACGACCATGTTGGCCAGAACCGAATTGCCGCCGCGCACCGACAGGCCGTTGCGCGCCGCGATCTCCCGGAAGAGCTCCGCGCCCTTTTCCTCGCCCAGATTCTTGAGCAGGCTGCAATACCATTCGCCGCTTTTCGCTTCCACGCCCAGCATGCCTCTCCATCTGGGCTCGAGCAGATCGGCCCAGCGCTTGGGCAGATCCTCACTTTTGACCGCGCGGGTGTTATACGCCTGCACGAAAACGTTGATGAATTGCGGAGCCCAGGCGCGATGGGCGGGCAGGGTGCCTTCCAGCATTTCCTTGTGCCAGCCGGAATCGATTTCGCGCAGGAGCTTTTCCCGAACCAGCGCTTCGAGCTCGGGCGAAGAGATGCTGACCGCGTCGAAGTCCCAGCGGTTCGCTCTTTTTTCCGCCGTCACGCGCTGCAGCACCTTGGCCGAGGACGCCCGCCACGCATTGACGCGCACGCCATAGCGCTTTTCGAAATCGGCGATCAGTACCTTGAGCGTATCCGCGGCATTGGAGGTGTAGACGGTCAGAGAGCCTTCTTTTCGTGCCGCCTGCACCAGCCGCTGATGACGCGAAGGGCCGTCGTCGGATGCCGGCTCGGCGAACGATTGCGCCGACGCGAGGGGGGCCGCAACGGCCAGCAGAAACGCGCAAATCATTGCGCGTGACCGAAACGGCATGGGGCAAAGCCGACGAAACTAAGCCGCCGCTTGCGCGGCCTGCGCCGCCCTGGAAAGTCCGGCCGGGAGCGCCGACAGGTCGAGGCCGTACAACTTGCACACGTTCGCGGCCAGCACTTTCGTCTGCGTCTCCAGGGGCAGGTGGCCCAGATCGCGCCGGATGACCTTGATCGAATTCGGCCAGGTCGAATTGGCGTGGGGAAAATCGTTCGACCACATGAGGTTGTCCTGGCCCCACCACTGCAGGTTGCGACCGCAGACCGAATCGTTGAAGAAACAGGAGAAGACCTGATTGCGCGCGTACTCGCTCGGGTCGCGGGTGATGGGCGGCGGGTTCTCGCCGCGGAAGCGGCGAAAGTAATAGTCCCACTGCTGGACCATGAAGGGGAGCCAGCCGGATTCGTTTTCCACCGTCACGAGCTTGAGTCCCGGGTACCGCTCCAGCACGCCGTAGAAAATGAAGTCGAAGAGCGCGTTCGCGACGTCCGCCAGCTTCAGGTTGACGCTGCCGCGGTAACGCTCGATGCCCTTTCTTTCCTTGCTGTGGTAGCTGTGGCCCGTGAGGATGTGCATGCTGACGGGCGCATCCAGGTCCTGGGCCGCCGCCCAGAACTTGTCGTAGTGGCGGGAATGAAAAGGCAGATCCGGATGGGGCGCCTGCCAGATCAACGCGCCTTTGAGCCCCGCCTTGCGGCAGCGTTCCAGCTGCTTGACCGCCTTGTCGACGTCATAAACGGAGATGGCAGGAATGCCGACGAGGCGGCTCCGGTTCACGCTGCAATATTCGATCAGCCAATCGTTGTAGAGGCGAAAGCATGCCTCCTGCAGTCCGGCATCCTCGAGTGCATAGAGACCGAGCAGGAGCGTGGGATAAAGCACCTCGGCGCTGAGGCCGTCGACTTCCATCTCCCTGATCCTGGCGTTCGGATCCGATCCTCCCTCGCGCCGCTGGAATCCTTCGCCCAGTTTATGAGGAGGAAAAAGCGGCGCCGCCTCGCGATATTTTTCCGGCACTCCCTTCTTCCAGAGATCGACCGGCTCCATCACATGCGAATCGGCCGAGATGATCACCCCGTCGATCCCCCGGCCCCGAGTATCTGTCGCCGCCATGTTCGTGCCCTGCTCGATCGGCTACTCGAAGAACTCGCCGTCGCGGACCACCACCGGCACGCGCTTGTTCTCCTTCGAATCGCCGGGCATCGGCTCGCCGCGGATATTGAGCCGGCCGGAAGCGTCGCTAGGCCCCACCCGGCAACCGACCCGCACCAGCACCAGCGGCTCTTTGCTGGTGGCCTCGAACCAGTAGTACGCGCCGGCGGGCAGCATGATGCCCTCGTGCTTGCCGACGTCCGTATGGCCTCCGTCCGCGTCGTAGTAGCGCGCGCTGCCCTGCAGCACGATGAAGGTGTGGTCCTCGTTGGGATGCGTGTGCAGCCCGTTCTCGCCGCCGGAGGCGTAGACCTTGAGCGTCGCCCACATGTTCTCGGTCCTGGCGAGCGCGGTGTTGGTGCGCCCCTTTTCGAGCATCGGGGCGCGCATCTTGAAGAACGAAGCCTTCTTCGCGGTCGGCTTCGCGTCCTGCCTGGCTGCCTGCGTGGACATTCGGTCCTCCTTCTCCGGGAGCGCCCCGGCGCGCGAAACACGACGATGTTAGATTAGTGTGATGCCATACTCAAGGGCTTGCGTTTCCGCCGCTCTGGTGCTCGCCGTGTCGTCGGCGGCTCACACCGTGCATTCGCAAACGTTGCGAAACCTCGCCGCGTATCAGGGCGAAGACCGGCAGGAGCGCCTGGTGGAAGGGGCGAAGAAGGAGGGCGCGCTTGTTTTTTACGCGACTTTCCCGGTCGAGTACGCCGACCAGCTGATCGAGCCGTTCAGGAACAGATACGGCATCAAGGTCAACGTCTGGCGCGCCCGCTCGGAGATCGTCCTGCGGAAGGTCATCGCCGAAGCGCGCGCCGGCGGCGCGAGCGCCGACGTGATCGCCATCATTTCGCCCCAGGAGGAAGCGCTGCGGCGCGAGAACCTGCTGCAGGAAATTCGCTCTCCCTACCACAAGGACCTGGTCCCCGCCGCCGTGCCCGCGCACCGCGAATGGGTCTCGACCCTGCACCACGTGTTCGTGCAAGCCTACAACACCGACAAGGTCGGGAAAGAGGACCTCCCCAGAACCTATCGGGATCTGCTGGAGCCCAAATGGAAAGGGAAACTCGCGATCGAAGGCGACGATCACGAATGGATGTCTTCGGTGATCGCGGACATGGGCGAAGCCGAGGGCGTCAAGTTCTTCCGCGACCTCGTCGCAGGCAACGGGCTCTCGGTCCGCAGCGGCCATCCCTTGCTGACGAACCTGGTCGCCTCGGGCGAAGTGCCGCTCGCGCTGACCGTCTATCAATACAGCGTGGAGCAGGCGAAGAGGAAGGGTTCGCCGATCGACTGGTTCGTGATCGAGCCCGCGGTGAGCATCACGAACGCGATCGGCGTCGCCAAAAGGGCACCGCACCCGCACGCCGCGTTGCTCTTCTACGACTACGTCATCGGCACCGAAGGACAGCGCATGCTGGCAAAAATCGGCTACGTCCCGACTCACGCGAAAGTCGAATGGCCGGTCAAGGGCGTCAAGCTCAAATTTCTCGACGCCGCGACCTTGCTCGACGAGCAGGAAAAATCGTTCGGACTGTTCGAGCGGATCATCCTCAAGGGCGCTAACCGCTAGAGTCGTGTGCCCGCAAAGCTTCCGGAAACGGCAGCAAACGGCCGATTGCGGACGTTGGGCATTTCGAAGCCGTAGTGACCCGTCGTTTCCTAGAAAATTACAAGGCGCCTTTTTGTAGTAGGCCTCGGAGGGCCTGCAGAGCTCCAATTACAAACAGGAACGTTGCCAGATAAATGGGCCCCAGATGACTCACCCAGTTGAATGAAAAGTGACCGAAGTAATGCATCGGCAGAGCGACTGCCAAACCCACCACCGGGGAAACCAAGGCGGCCCACCACGCCCACCATTCTCCTTTGCGGACCCCCCACCAAGAGAGGGCTGCAACGGCGACGCCGGTGGCGGCGATGAAACCAGCGGTGGCGATGTGCAGATGATTGATGTAGTAGACCACCGCAGGGTTAAGGGCATTGAGCTGTTCTTTGGTCACGCCGTTCAAGGTCTCGACGCCAAGCTCAAAACCAGTACCGATGAAACTGCGGATAAAAAAAACGACGGCATACCCGATAAAACCCAGCGACGCGATCATCATCAGAGCGGAACCTGTACGAACGGCTGAATTGTCTTGTGCCATGTTGTCGTCTCCTTTCGCTGATAATTCAGTTTTGAAACCAGCTAGTCCCTCGTGAAAAGCTCAGTACGGCCGCCTGGCGCCCTTGACCGTCGTCCGCCACATCAACCGGCGTTGAGTCGAAGGGAAATCCGTGCGCGCATGGGAAGAGCAGCGGTTGTCCCAGAGGAGGAGGTCGCCGACGCGCCAGACGTGCTCGTAGACGAATTCCCTCTTCTCGGCCTGGTCGAACACGGCGCCGAGCAGCGGGCCGCTCTCTTCCTTCGGCATGTCGACGATGCCGACCGTCATCAGCCGGTTGACGTAGACCGCCTTGCGGTGGGTGTCCTCGTTGGTGCGGAACACCGGGTGGATGCACTCGCCGAACGCCTCCGTGCCCTTGCCGTCGCCCTTCAGGGTCGAACCGTAGTTGTAGTGATGGATGGCCTTGCGGCCGCCGAGCTTCCCGCGCACGGCGGGATCGAGCGTGTCGTAGGCGGCATAGCCGCTCGCGAACAGCGTATTGCCGCCGGTGTCTGGAATTTCGACCGAGTAAAGCATGGTCGCCTTGTCGGGCATCTCGGAGTGGATCATGTCGTGGTGGAACATCATCTCGCCGTCCGGCAGCGCTCCGATCGGCTCGCCGTTCTCGCGGATGTTCGAAATGAGCATGATCCCCGGCAGGAGCCGCGAATAACCCTTCGGGAAGAATCGCGGCGGCCGGCGCGGCATGCCCATCTCGCCGAAATAGCCGGTGACGCGGACGAGGTCTTCCTGCTCGAGCTTCTGGCCCGGGAAAACGATCACCAGGTGATCGAGCCAGGCCCGATAGACCGCCTTGATGGTCTCGTCGTCGGGCTTGTCGTGCAGGTCCAGCCCGCGAATTTCAGCCCCGATATGCTCGGTGAGCGGAACGACATCGAGTCGGGCCTTTGTCATCGCGATACAGTCTAGCGCTTCTCATTCGATCGTGATCGCGCCGCTCGCGATGACCCTCCGGTTGCGATCGAGCTCCTCGCGCAGGTCCCGGGCGAACTGCTGCGCGGTCGAAGCGATGACTTCGAAATCGTTCGCCTCGAGCGACCGGCGCACGGCGGGCGCACGCGGGGCGCGCATGAAGGCGTCCTGGAGCTTTCTTGCCGCTTCCTCCGGAATCCCCGCACCCGCGGCAAAGCCGATCCAGATCCGGTAGCTGTGGTCCTTCAGCTCCGGAATCCCGGTCTCCCCGTAAGTGGGCACCTTGGGCAGGTGCGGCGAGCGGCTCGTGCCGCTGATCGCGAGCGGCACCAGCCGCCCGGCTTCGAGCGCCGGCCTGACTGCCGCGATCGCCGGTATCATCAGGTTGATCTGGCCGCCGAGCAGGTCGTTGAGGGCCGGCCCGTCGGACTTGTACGGAACATGCACCGCGGTGATGCCGAGCTTCATGAGCAGCTCGGAGGTCGAGAACTGCAGGCTCGTGCCGTTGCCGCCCGAGCCGTAGCTGAGCTTGCCGGGGTTCGCCTTGGCGTAGGCGACCAGCTCCCGCAGGGTGCGGACGGGCACCGACGGATGCACGGTCACGACCGCAGGGTGGCCCACCGCCTGCGACAGCAGCGTGAAATCCTTCAGGGGATCGTAGCCGACGTTGCGGTCGACGAGCGGGTTGATCGTCGCCGACGCGGGCGAGATCACCGCGAGCGTGTAGCCGTCGCGCGGCGCCCGCAGCATGCTGTGGATCCCGATCTTCTGCGACGCGCCGGGCCGGTTCTCCATCACGATCGGCTGGCCGAGCAACCTCGACGCCTCCGGCGCGACGATGCGCGCGACGATGTCCACCGGGCCGCCCGGGGCGGTGGGCAGGACCAGAAGAATGGGCTTGACGGGAAAGCCCTGCGCGTGGCCCGCGGTCGCGAGTGCGAGGCTGCAGGCGAGCGCGGCGACTGCGCGGGCGACCGCACGCTCGAGCGCCGGAGCCATAATCATGAATGCCCTCCCCGGGTGTTGCACAACCGCGTAGATGATTATCCGTTTGCCCATTCGACGCAACTGCCCTCGGTGTCCGGCGCGCTGTCACCCGATAAGCGCTTGAGAAATTCCTTCACGTCTCCCTCGATAGTACACTTCCCCCAAAGACGAAAATGGCCCTTCCAACTGGACTTCTCCATAAGGTAGCCGCGCTCGCCTGCGGCGCGGCGCTCGCCGGCTGCGTCGGCGTCCCGGTCGAGGAGCTGCTCGCCTCGACCTCGATCGTCGCCGAGCTCCCGCTCGAGAGCGGTGCGCTCATCGAGGCGGCGCGGTTCTCCAAAGGCCGCGCAGGCGAGTCGCAGCCCGGCTGGGGCCGCTTCGTCGTTTCGCCCTTCGCGACGAAGAGTGCGTACGCCCTGGTCGAGAGCGACCTTGGCGTGGTGCTCGAGGGGCGCGCGGACGGGTCGGCCTCTGGGTTCTACCGGCGCATCCACATCGATCCGACGCGCCACCCGGTGGTCGAGTGGCGCTGGCGCGTCCTGCAGGCGCCGACCGACCTCGACCCCCGGGTCCCCTCGCGCGACGACTCGCCGGCGCGCGTGATCGTCGCCTTCCATGGCGACGTGAAGCGCTTGGACATCGGCGACCGCTTCACGCTCAGGCTTTACAAGGCGTTGACGGGCGAGAAGATGCCGTACGCGATCATCATGTACTCCTGGGCCAGCGACGCCCCGGTCGGCACCATCGCCCCGAGCCTCCCCACCGGCAAGATCCAGACGATCGTCGTCGAAAGCGGCGGCGGCCGCATCGGCGAGTGGCGCGAGTTCCGGCGCAACGTGCTCGAGGACTATCGGCTCGCCTTCGGCGAGGAACCCTGGGACATCGTCGCGGTGGGGGTGATGACCGATGCCGGCAACACGCACGAGAAAGCCCGCGCGCAGTACGGCGATATCGGCTTTCGGCCCGAGCGGTGACGGTCGAGGAGGATTGCACTGGCCCTTCCAGCAAAATTCCTCCGCAATGCGGCGACGTTCGCTTGCGGCGTGGCACTCGCCGGCTGCGCCAGCGCCCCAGTCGAGGAGCTGCTCGCTTCGACCGCGATCGTCGCCGAGCTTCCGCGCGAGAGTGGGGCTCTCGTCGAAGCGGCGCGGTTCTCCGCCGGGCGCCCGGGCGAGGCCCCACCTGGCGACTGGAGCCCCTTCGTCGTTTCGCCGTTCGCGGCGCGCACCGAGTATCGCCTCGTCGAGAGCAATCCGCAGGTGGTGCTCGAAGCGGATGCGGACGGCTCGGCCTCGGGGTTGTACCGGCGCATCCGCATCGATCCGGCGCGCCATCCGGTGGTCGAGTGGCGCTGGCGCGTCCTGCAGGCGCTTGAGCATACCGACCCCCGGGTCGCCTCGCGCGATGACTCGCCGGCGCGCCTGGTCATATCCTTCCATGGCGACGAGAACCGGCTCGACATTGGCGAGCGCTTCACAGCGAGGTTCTACAAATCGCTCACCGGCTCGAGGCTGCCGTACGCGATGCTCATGTATATCTGGTCGAGCGACGCCCCGGTCGGTACCATCGCCCCGAGCGTGTACACTCGTAGAATCCAGATGATCGTCGTCCAACGGGACAGCGGCCGCAACGGCGAGTGGCGCAAGTTCCGGCGCAACGTGCTCGAGGACTACCGGCGTGCCTTCGGCGAGGAACCCTCGGACATCGTCGCGGTGGGGGTGATGACCGACGCCGACGACACGCACGGAAAAGCTCGCGCGCAGTACGGCGATATCAGCTTTCGGCAGGAGCGGTGACGGTCGACGCGAACTGACCGAAGGGAGAACCGTGATGGCGGAGAATTCATCCGAACAAAGGAGTGGGCGGGGCAGGGCTTTTCGCGGCAGACCGCTGTCGAGCGGTTCGAGTCCCGATCGGCTCTCCGGCGGGGTATTGCTCGTTCTCATCGGCGTCCTCTCGGCGGACCTGAATGCCCTCGCGGCGAACGACATCACCGTCATCTCGTTCGGCCGTGCCGATCAGGCAGCGCTGACCGCGGCCTACTATCGTTCGTTCCGCAAGAGCACCGGCATCGACGTCAAATCGGCTTCGTACGACGGCCAGACGACCGAGCTCGAGCAGATGGTCAAAACCGGCAGGACGGTCTGGGACGTCATGCAAGTGGAATCGCGCACCCTGCAGCTCGGCTGCCAGGCGGGCCTCTTCGAAAAGCTCGACCACGGCAAGATCGGCGACAGGAGCGACTTCATACCCGGCGCGATATCCGATTGCGGCGTCGGCATATTCGCATGGTCGTTGGCGC
>Ga0209131_1001009_pt1 | contig 19437 bp, 19 predicted proteins | sample GraSoi_2013_40cm_FD_185826 | JGI IMG/M metagenome (GOLD analysis project Ga0209131, IMG submission 185826) | Grasslands soil microbial communities from the Angelo Coastal Reserve, California, USA - Sample 9_17_2013_40cm (SPAdes) (version 2) | ecosystem: Environmental > Terrestrial > Soil >... | reverse complement strand
CCAGAGTGTTGTCCAAATGCAGTTTCCACACGACCGCGGTGTCGGGTTTTGGCGCCCGAGCAGCAGCCGCACTTACAGGAGTAGCTTCTGCTGGGCTCGCAGCACGATCTGACGCGGCCTTGCGCTCGCCTCCCTCGATTCCGTATTGCTTGTAAGTCGCCAGAATCTGTTCCGGCGGCATCGGAGGCTTGTACCGCAAAGCGGTGTTCGGCACCTTCACCACATTCTTCGCGGTGGCCACCGGAATCGTGACGTAGGCGGTCATTCCCGGAAACAGTTTTAAGTCCGGATTCGCGAATTCGATGATGGTGTCGTAGGTGACCACGCTTTGTACCATCGTGGCGTTCATGCGCACCTGAGCGACAACTCCGTGAAATGTGTCCTTTGGGAAAGCATCCACTTTGAACGAGACCGGCTTCCCCACTTTAATATTGCCAACGTCGGACTCGTCCGTTTTCGCGTACACCCACATTTTCTTGAGGTCTTGCGCAATCGTAAAAATCGTCGGCGCTTGCAAAGACGCGGCAACTGTCTGACCCACATCTACATTGCGCGCCACCACCGTGCCATCAATCGGCGAGCGAATCACGGTGTAGTTAAGGTTCGTCTGTGCAACAGTCACAGCGGCCGCTTTTTGCGTCACTTGTGCTTCGGCCTGCGTGACGTTCGCAACGGCTCCGCTTACCGCCGCGTTTGCGGAGTCAAAATTTGCTTTTGCCAGATCGAGCTGCTGCTCGCTCATTACCCCTTCTTTGGAGAGGGCAACCGTGCGGGAATAGTCCGCTTTGGCTTGTACTGCCCCGGCCTTCGCTTTTTCGAGATTGGCCTTCGCCGCCGCTAGATTGGCCTTGGCATTCTCCAAGTCCGCCGTTGCTTGCAGCAGCGCCCCTTGAAACAAGGCAGGATCGATAAGAGCTACGATGTCGCCTTTGTGAACACGCGAGTTGAAATCGACATTAAGTTTCGCAATTGTTCCGGACACCTGCGAGCCAACTTGCACAGTAATGACCGCATTAATTGTTCCAGTGGCCTCGACCACGTCGTCAATCCCGCCTTGCTCCACTTTCGCGGTAAAGTGCTGCACTTGACTGCCGCGATTCAGACCGAACGCGGCAACGATTCCGATCACAACGATCAGACCTACCAGGACCAGCCATTTGTTTTTTGTCTTCATTCAATTTTCGTCAGGTACATGGGAGTCGAGCGCATAGGCGCTTGCTTACTCGTAAGCTCATTCGTATCGCAACGCCTCGATGGGATCGAGCAGCGACGCTTTGCGTGCCGGGTAATAGCCGAAGAACACGCCCACCGCTATCGCGAAGAACGCGGCGACCGCTACGGACTCGAGAGACATTTCCGTTTGCCAATGCAGCGTCTGCCCCACCAGATACGACCCCAAAATCCCAAAGAGGACTCCCGCTGCGCCACCCACCAGGCTCAGCATGACGGCTTCCCCCAGAAATTGAAGCTGGATGGCCTCTTCCGTAGCGCCCACCGCCACGCGAACTCCGATTTCACGCGTGCGTTCCGTAACCGAAACCAACATCACGTTCATGATCCCGATTCCCCCCACGATCAGAGAGACGGAGGCAATCGCGATCAGGAGAACGGTCAAAGTTTTGCTTGCTTCAAGCTGCGCCTGAATGATGTCTTCAGGATTGCGAATATTGAAATCGTCCTCCTCTTCCGGGCGGAGATGATGGCGATCGCGGAGCACCGCCGTCGCCTCTTGCCCGGCCATCTTCACTGCGTCCTGCGAAACCGCGGAGCACAAGATATCGTCCAGCCAGGTAATCCCCTTCAGCTTCTTCTGCGCCATGGTGTACGGCAGGATTATGGTGTCGTCTTGATCCCGCCCGTCCAGCGACAATCCTTTAGGATGAAGCGTGGCGACTACTTTGCACGGCAGATTATTGACGCGAATCACTTTGCCGATGGGATCTTCCACGCCAAAGAGCTGTTCGCGAACCGTGCGTCCAATGGCGCAAACTTCGGCCGCACGGTCCACATCGTCTTGCGAGAAAATAGCTCCCAGATCCACGTACCAGCGCTTTATGTCAAAGTACTCGGGGGTAACTCCGCGGTACGATGTGTGCCAGTTTTGGTTGCCATACACGACTTGCACCGGATCATCCACGTTTGGCGAAACACTTTTGATCAACGAAATCTGATTCTTAAGTGCGATCGCATCCGCCATAACCAGCGTTTTTGTATCGTGAGTTCCGGTGCGCACGCCGTTGACGGCGCGGCCGCCGGCCTCAACCCACACGAAATTGTCGCCCAAATTATTAAGCTGCTGTTCGACGCGCGCCTGTCCCGCCTTGCCGATGGCCACCACGCAGATTACGGCGGCAATTCCGATGGTGATGCCCAGCACAGTCAGTACGCTGCGCATTTTATTCCTGAGCAGCGCCACCATTGCAGAACGCAACAAAGCCGCTCGATTCACGGATTTACCTCCATCGCTATCCTATTCTTGTCGTCCAGAGATAAATGCTGGATAAACGCCGTGGCGCGCTCAGGACGCTACGGGAAGAGCCCGCGGGCGCTTGCGTTTCCACTCATAATCCTTTCGCAGCCGGGACTGATGTTTTTTCACTTGCACTTCGAGCTCGGTGAAAGCTTGTTTGCAGCTTGCGCGCAGAGTATCTCCAACGCCTGTCGCGTGCAGCGTGCCGGTGGGTAAAGAGAGATTTAGTGAAAACGAGTGCTCCTGGTTGTGTGAATTTTTTGAAAAAACTCCATGGAGCTGCACCAAATCCGGCTCATAGGTTTTCAGCAGACGCGATAGCTTCGCGATATGACGTTCGCTTTGTTTCTCGACAGTTTCGTGCGCATCCACATGTTTGTAGCTGATGGAAAGTTTCATGTATGCACCTGTAGGAGTGTTTGCAGGAAGGAACAACGGCGACGCAGATGGTGTTTCCGCACCGCATTCTAGGCAAAGCATAACAACTTGTGCTGCCGGCGGCAATCCGGTTTGACACTTTGCGGCTCGACTCCTACTCTGCAATCAGGTGCTAACAGATTTGTAGAGGCGAAAGGCCGCAGGGCTGTCCGGCTGCTGCCCGGACCAGGCCGCGGACTCCGTCCTGCGCTACATTTCATGTCTGATATTCGCATTGGGCCTGCGGGTTGGTCGTATTCGGACTGGGCGGGATACGTGTATCCGACGCCGCGGCCCAAGGGCTTCCACGAAGCTACGTACCTGGCGCAATTTTTTGACACCATCGAGATCAACACTTCTTTCTATCAGCCATTGAATCCGGAGCACGCCAAACAGTGGCTCGAGCGTGTTTCCGCGAATCCGCGTTTTGTGTTTACGGCCAAATTGTGGCAGAAATTTACGCACGATCCCAGCGCCACTGCCGAGGACGAACGCGCGGTTCGCGCCGGCTTCGATGTGTTGCACAAGGCCGGCAAGCTCGGCGCGGTGTTGCTGCAATTCCCTTTCGCGTTTCACCGCGATGCGGAAACGACCGCCTACCTCGAGACTCTGCTAAAGCGCTTTCGAGACTACCCGCTGGCCGTGGAAGTGCGCCACGCGACCTGGAACGATCCCGAAATATTCGCCATCTTACGCGCGCATAACGCTGCGTTCTGCAATATCGATCAGCCCGTGATCGGCCGTGCGCTGGAGCCGTCGGAAGAGATCACTTCGCAGACCGGTTACGTCCGCATGCACGGGCGCCGCTACGACACCTGGTTCAGCGACGATCCGGAGGTCCCACAGCATGAGCGCTACAATTATCTTTACTCCGCTGAGGAGCTTTCGCCCTGGGCGGAGCGCATTCGCGCGATTGGCGAGCAGACACGCCAAACATTTGTAATCACTAACAACCACTACCTCGGCAAAGCCGCGGTCAATGCGCTGGAACTCATCAGCATGCTAAAAGCTACCAAGGTGCAAGTGCCCGATCCATTGCGTCTCCGCTATCCCGAACTTGAGGCCGTTGCCGCGAATCCGCCGGAGTCTCCGACGTTGTTTGCACAAGGAAGCGCCGAGTGACTGGAGGCCCTCCTCCCCCCTGTTTTTGTAAGTGCGGATTGCAAAGGATTTAGCGAACACCGTATTCCTAAGTGCGCATTCTAAAGAAGTTGCGGATACGGATTTTTGACAAAAATCAAGAAATCTTGGATTTGCGGAAAATAATGGAGTTAGCGGAGTTAGCTAGGATGACGAACGGAACTAGACAGTGAATTCTAGGAGCGACGTTACTCTGGCTTTGTGATTTTGTCAAGTAGTTTATTTTATAATTAATAGTTCGAACGAATAGAAACGCGCTTCTTGCTGAAAACACGAGGTTTGGCCGAGACTTGCTGGGGAGCAAGGTTGCTCAGGAAAGAAGACTAACTAAGTTAGAGGTCTTCGGGTTTGAGTCCGGTGTGTTTGGCGATTCTAGAAAGCATTTTGGGACCAATTTCGATGGAATCGTGGAAAGCCCAGGTGTAGTCGCCCATCGTGGGGTGGCTGAGTTGGATGTGGGAACCGCTTGAGCTTCGTTTTACCGTCCAGCCGATTCGCAATAACGCCTTGTACACACGGCCAGCCTTCGCGGAAGGCCATTTACTCAACTGAGGACGCCATTGTGATTGCAAATGGGTCTGAGGGTTTTTCTTTGCTTGCCTCGAGCTTGTCTGCCAAGACTCGTAGCGCGAGGGCTTCGACTGACCGAATCGCGTCTTCCCTGCTCGGTCCATACGCGAGCACGCCCGGAAGCTCTGGGATTTCGGCGATCCAGCGGCCATCCTCTTCGCGATCGGTTTCAATTTGGAAGTTGTAAGCCATTGCGGCAATTATATCAGCATCGTCGGACGTCGGGAGGACAGATCCTGAGAGGATTGTTTGCGAGGACAGCATGGAGCGTGCTAGCAAGAGAGAGGAACAAGGTCAGGGATCTGGCTGAATGGAGACGTACATGGGGCCGGCGCCGAGGGTGCCTACGAGGAACCAAGTGAAGCGGCCGGCGCGATTGATGGTGAGGAACTTGAGGTGATCGCCGGGGGCGACGTCGAGATCGAGCGTCTTCCAATTCCAGGTATTGTCGACGCGCAGGCGATGCCGACCGGGAGTGACGGGGATCGTGACGGTGTGGCCATACATGAGTTCATCGACGACGCGCTTGCCGTCGAGCTTCACTACGATTTGGCGAAGTTGGATGTCGTCGGGCGAGGTGCGTCGGATGGTGATTTGCGCCTCGGGACTGATTAGCGCTTCAGAAATGTGCGGAGCGACGGAGGACATGACAGCAACCAGACACATAGCCAAGATTGGCTGTGTCACATTTTATTTCTTGAAGAGGTCCTCGAAGGCTTGGCGAGCATCGTTGTGGCGCGGCGGCGGTGGCGCGGCCGCGGAGGTAGTTCCCTTCTGTGCGTAGGATGTGGGTGCGGTGTCTTTCTCAACCGTCGTGCGAAATTCGTAGAATGTGCAGTTGTTCTTTGCGTCCTTGGGTGTGATGCGGTCTGGAATGGGCTGCGTGCACTCAAACTGAGCGCCGCTGTCGAAGAAACGGCACTGCTTGCAGCTGTGCAGTTCAAAGGCGCACTTGGGACACTGACCGTTGGGGTCAAAGCCATTGGTCAGCACGGCGCCACAATTGGAGCAGCGCGCGCGCGTGACGGTGCCCACCATGCGCGGCGTGCGCGGGCCGAACTGATCGGCGCGCGGACCGCCTTGCGGCGGCTTGCGGTCATGCGAGCGGTCCTTCTTATCTTGCTTTTCCGCGTCGCGATAGCCACGATGATTATATTTTCGATCCACAAAACCTCCTACAACTTGCCGGCAAGGCGGGGCGCCTTGCGGATTTGGGACGCGCTAAGACGGGCACGGGTGTCCCGTGCCCCTACAACTCTGTCTCGATAACCGGGGCGATCGTGTTTCGATCCACAAACGCCTCCTTACACCAGAGGTTGCGTGCGACATCGCAAAAGAAGTCGCCGCGCCTCTGGCGCTCGGACGGGCCCTGTCTGCCGCAGGCGGGCAGCCTGCGGTAGGCAGGCTAAAGCCCGCCCTTACAACCGCTACTTACTTGTATCCAATCGGATTGCTACACTCGACCGTTAATGCAATCTTCCCTAGGTTTACCAATCAGGATTGCCGACGCCGAGCAGGAGATGGGACATCTATGTTTTTAGTCCTATGGGAGTTCGAAGTCAAGCCGGGCCGCGCGCAACGTTTTCAAGAAGTCTACGGGCCCAGCGGTGACTGGTGCTCCCTTTTCCGCAGCGATCCGAATCATGCAGGAACCCGACTGTTCCAAGACACGGCGCGGAGCGATGTGTACCTCACTGCCGACTACTGGCTCTCCCGCAAATCCTACGAGGAATTTCTTGCTCTTCGGAGAAGCGAATACAAACGATTAGACGCCGCAACCGAAGATCTGACTCTTCGCGAACGCTATATTGGTTCGCTGGAGATTTTGTAGGCGCGCTCCATCGGCGCGCCCGAAGCAGCCGCGCCTGAGCCTTGGGTTCAGAGCAATCAAGATGCCAGCGCTACGATTCGCCCATTGACTGTCCAAGATCAATTGCGGGCCCACAAAGCAACGAGCCCATCGGCGCCAAGATCGGGTCTGACAAATTGATGCGGCCGGCCCTCTCTTCGTAACACGGATTCTGCCGCCAAATACCCGCTGCGCACCGCGCCTTCCATGGTGGCGGGCCAACCGGTGTCAGTCCAGTCGCCGGCCAAGAACAAATTTTGCACACTTGTTTCCTGTTTGGGGCGCCAGCGGTCGACTCCGGGTTCCGGGGAAAAGGTCGCTGCTGCTTCTTTGATGACGGTGGCCTTGATTAGGTTGGCGTCACGCGCGGCAGGCAATGCTTGGCGAACTTCCCTGAGGCACAAGTCAATGATCTCCTGCCTGGGCTTTTGCAGCAAATTGTAAGACGCACTGACCACAAGTTGCAGGTACTGACCTTTAGCGGGATTTTTCCCCGCGCCGTTTAGGGGAGCGTACAGGGCGGTCTTGTTGAAGATCCATTGCGTGGTCGTATCCAGTAGGGTGACAAATGGCTCCGTCATGACTTCGCGGTCAAACCAAAGATGGACGCCGGTGATCGGGGCGGTCTTGAGCATAGCGAGATTGCGGAATGCGGAATCACCGCGCTTCAATTCGTCTGGGATTAAGTCGGCTACAGCTGTGTGAGGGACGGCGACGATAAAAGCGTCGGCACGCTCTTCGCGGGCAGCGTCGAACTGGACGGCGGTTACGGCGCCATTTTCGATTTTGAGCCGGCGAGCGGTGGTGCGGAGATTGACCTCGCCGCCCTTTTGCTCGATGGCGGACTTGCAACCGTCGTAGAGTTCGGCCAGCGGAACGGTTGGGACGCCCATGCGGTAGCCGGTGCGATTGGAAAGAAACGCTTTCCAGAAGACGTCGATCCCATAGCGGGCATCGGTGTTCTCGAGTTCTTCATCCAGCGCGCTGACGAGCACGACGCGCCAGAAGCGCTCGATGGCACCTTTGGTCTGGTGGCGGCGGCGCAGCCATTCGAGCATGGAGATGCCGCCGAATTGGTTGACGTCCCAGGTGCGCCCATTGGTTTGCAGAATGTTGAGCATGGCCCAGGCGATGGAAAGCTTGTCTTTCAACGTGAGTGGTGCGAACTTCGCGAAAGCGCCGGTCATGTGAAACGGCGCGGGGAGCAGGCCGGCTCGCATTTCGCCGCGGCGGCCTTGCGGATCGAGGAAGAGCAGGCGATCGAAGAATTTGATTTTGTCGGACGCGCCCACGCGACGGTAAAAGTCGTCGAGATTGGTGCAGCAGCCGAGCGTGACGTGCTGGCAATTGTCGACGTGCTCGCCGTCGGGCAACACGTAGGAGGTTGCGCGGCCGCCGAGGAAGGGGCGCTGCTCGAACAGACGTACACGCCAGCCGGACTCAGCCAGCGCGACGCCGGCCGCCAGCCCCGCCAGCCCGCCGCCGATCACGATCACGTTTTTCAAGAATGTTCTCTTCCGTTAGGCGCGTGAAACGCGCTTTTGCGATGAATACGAGTTTTTCCGGTTTGGACAGGCGCACGCGCTCCCCGAACACGGCGTAGTCCAATTCTTCAATACGCGCGAGCAAGGCGCTGTAGGTATGCACGAGTAGCCACAGGGCTGGGCGGCTTTCCGGTTCGATGAGATTCAGCAGCGCGGCGCCTTCTTCGTAGCATTGCCAGGCGCGACTGGCTTCAAAGCGGAGAAGCTCGCGGACGCCGAGAGTGGCTGCAGTACGGGCGAAGTCTTTGGGGCTGACGTTGTATTGCGCGAGATCTTCGTCCGGCAGATAGACGCGGCCCATGGCGTAATCGTCGTGAACGTCGCGAATGATGTTGGTGAGCTGGAAGGCGAGGCCGAGTTTTTCGGCGAGGTCGAGGGCTCGCGAGTCTCGGAAGCCGAAGACGTGCGTGCAAGCTAGCCCGACGGTGCCGGCAACGCGGTAGCAGTATTCGCGGAGGCGGTCGAATGTCGCGTAGGAGTTTACGGTGAGATCCATTTCGGCGCCGGAGATCAGGTCGTGAAGGTAGCGAGCGGGCATGTTGTAGCGGCGCATCGTATCGACCAGCGCAGGTAGTACGTTGGCGGCGCCTGGCGGCGCAGAGATGTTGACGGAGGCATTCGCGTTGACGGCTTCGTCGAGGGCGGCTCGCCATTTGGCAAGGCCGCGCTGCTTAGCGGCGAGATCGTTGCCCTCATCTGCGACATCGTCGACCAGGCGCATGAAGGCGTAGAGCGCGGCCAGACCGTCGCGGCGTTTCTTTGGGAGAAGGAAAAACGCGTAGTAGAAATTGCTGTGAGACTCGCGGGCTATGCGATGGCATTCTTCGTAGGACTGCGCGAAGGCATCGGCGGGCTCTGGCTGCGTTGTGGCGGGCTTCGGATCTTTTGCTACGAGATGCGTAACGATTGCGCGGCCGAGGAGGCGTGCTTGCTTGCCTTTGCCGATCGAGGGGCGATGGTGAAGCGTGTCGTAACCGGCGGATTCGATAGCGTCGAGAACGGCGAGTCCGCCGCGGCTGAACATTTCGAGATCGACGCTAAGGCGTGCGTCCACCATTTTCACCAGCGGCATGCCTTCGGCGAATAGCGTGCGCGTGCGCGCGATCAAGTCTTTCATTAGATTGACGTAGTGGTCATCGAAGCGGCGCTCGACCAGGTTGGCTTCGGTGAGGCCGTGAGCGGCGGCGATGTCGAACGGGATATAAATGCGGCCCTTTTCGAGGTCGCGCGCGACGTCTTGCCAGAAATTTGCGAGCTGCAGAGCGGTACAGGTAGCGTCGGAGAGCCGGTGGCGCTCGTCGTCACGATAGCCGCAGAGATAGAGAACGAGGCGGCCGACGGGATTGGCGGAATAGACGCAGTAGTTTAGAACGGAATCCCAGGTCGGGTAGCGCTTCACGGTTTGATCTTGGCGGAATGCTTTCAGCAGATCGGCAAAGGGCTGCTTGGGGATTTCTTTCGCGACGATGGTTTCACGAAGCGCGATGAAAACCGGATGCGACGGATTTCCTTGGAAGCACTCGTTTAGTTCTTGCTCCCACCAATCGAGCAGCTCGAGCGCGCGCCGCGTGTCGGGCATTTCGTCACCGAGATCGTCGGCCCAGCGGCAATATGCGTAGACGTTATAGAAATGCTGATGCAATTCTTTCGGGAGCATCCAGGAGACTACGTTGAAATTCTCGTAATGATGCGTGGCGACCCAGCGCGTGTAGTTTTGCGCGGCTTCCGGCGTGCAGCCCGGAGAAGGCGCGTTCGCGGCGATTTCGAGTTCGTTGGGACGCAGCATTTGCTTTCGAACGTGGAAACAGTAAGGCCTTTCCTGAGAGCTGAGCCGATTTTTAGATTGCGACCTTAACGCCGGATCCGCGCGAAGCCGAGCCTAGCTAAAGTATCTCATGGGCGCACGGCGAGCTTGATTTCGCCGCTGCGCGATTTCATTTTTTCGAAGGCGTGGGGGAGATCCTCAAGGCGAATCTCTTCCGTGACGAAATCATGGGCGAGGATGTCGCCGCGGCGAATGGCTTCGAGGGCCTCGCGAATGAAGCGGGGCGTGTGATGAAACGGCGAGATGAGCTTGATCTCCGAATAATGAATCGCGGCAGGCTCGATTTCCACGCGCGTGCCGGAAGGCAGGCCGCTGAAGAAATTCACCACACCACCGCGGCGCACCATGGCCAAGGCCTGTTTCCAAGTGGCAGGATTGCCGGCAGCTTCGACGACGGAATCCGCACCGCGCTCGTCCTCGGTTAGATTTCTAACCGCTGCCACCACGTCGCGGACTTGGGTGACATTGATGGTCGCAATTGCGCCCATGCGCCGGGCGACTTCAAGAGGCGCAACTCGACGCGCGAGAGCAATCACGCGCACACCGCGGCGCGAGAGCATGCGGACATACTTTAGGCCGATGGGACCGCAGCCGATCACTACAGCGGTGTCGCCGGTGCGCACTTCCATCTCGTGAATGCCGCGCAAGACGCACGCGAGAGGCTCAACCAAAGCAGCGCTGCCGTCATCAACGGAGTGCGGCACTTCTAGCATGTTCTCCATGACGATGCGGCCGGGAATGCGCATATATTCAGCGTAAGCGCCGTTGTTGAACAGAAGATCTTCGCAAAGATTTTCCTGTCCGCGGCGGCAATGAAAGCAGCGCAGGCACGGCGCGGAATTCGCTGCGACCACGCGAAGGCCGATGCGCCACCTGGGATCAACGCGCTTCCCTACCGCGGCGATTTCGCCAACCACTTCGTGCCCGAAAATCGCGGGCGGCTGGATCATCTTGGCGTGATAGCCGCGTTGCCAAACTTTTAGGTCGGTGCCATCCGTGAGAGCGAGGCGCACGCGGAGCAGAACTTCGTCGGCGGCGAGTGGAGGGACGTCAATTTTTTCGAGACGCAAGTCCTCGCTCCCGTACAGCACGGCGGCCATCATTTTTGAAGGTACTACAGCGCGTACTGCTGCCGGCGCCTCTTCACCAATGACTTCCGCTCTCTTGGGTGTCGTGGTTCTCATGTGTGCATGATCAGAATTTTGAGCGACTGAGCCGTTGGACGTGCCGCGAGCTCCAGCGCTTCTTGAATTCTATCCAGTGGGAAGCGATGGGTGACAATGTCCATGACCGGAAGTTTCTTCTGCAGCACCAAAGTTGCCGCACTTTCTTGAATGTCTACCGCGGCGCTGTAGCTGCCCAGGATCTCCTTTTCGTCGATCCCAACCGCGGCCGCGGGAAACTCAATCTTGGTAACCGGGTCGTTTGCGGCGAAGAGCAAAACACGTCCCCCGGGGCGCGCTGCCGCGAGCGCGTCGGCCACAAGAGCCGGGTGCGCAACCGCAACCAGCACGGCATCCGCTCCCCGCCCTTCGGTCTTGGCCTGAATTGCACTTACCAGCTTACCATTTGTTGGGTCAAAGGACTCTATCGCGCCAAGGGTTAGGCTCTTGGCGCGGCGCTCTGCGATGAGATCGCTGGTGTAGAGGCTATTTGATTGCAGCTTGCTGACCATCAGGAGCTGCAAGCCGATCGGGCCGCAGCCGATTACGAGGACAGTTTCGCCCGGCGCTACGCGAGCCTTTTGCAGGGCTTTTACGATGGTGTTGATGGGCTCGATGAAGGTGGCCTCTTCGAAGGTGACGTTGTCTGGAAGCGCGACGAAGCCGCGTTCCGCGACCCAGGGCATGGCTTTCACGTATTCACCGAAGCCGCCGCCGTTGGGGGTGAAGCCGCCGGTGAGGCCTGTGGTCTTGTACTGCTTGCATTGAGAGAAAAGGCGCTTCTCGCAGTAGAAACATTCGCCGCAGGGCGTGTGATGGAAGCTCATTACGCGATCGCCGGGTTTCCATTTTGTGACGCCGGGGCCGACTGCCACGACCGTGCCGGCAAGTTCGTGGCCGAGGATTTGCGGCGGCTCGACGTAGCGCTGGAAAATTTTCTTGATGTCGGTGCCGCAGATGCCGCAGGCGGCGACTTTGATTAGAACTTCGCGATCGCGGACTTCGGGAACCGGAACTTCTTCTACGCGCACAATTCCCTTTTCGCGGTAGACTCCGGCGCGCATGGTTTTGGGGATGGGGCCGACGGTGCTGCGCAGGGCTTCGGCGGTGGAGCTGGACGCGCTCATTGGGCGGTAACGCTTTCTCGCTTGGCCTGCGCTTCGGAGCCGTTACCGTCCAGAACTTTGACGAATCGATCCAGAAAGTCTGCGAGGCCAACTGTCGCGCCCTTACTTTTTGAGCCGAAATCAACCAACGATGGAATCTGAGAGGGCCGCCGCAAAAGAAGCTTTAACAATGGCAGCTTTTGGATGTGCCCCGCGCGATCGACAAGCTTCTCTATTCCTGACGGCAAGTTGTCCTCGTGAGTATCACTAATCGCGCGAACAGAAATAGCCGGAATGCTTGTGCCGTTCACGATTTGAAGGACATAGTAGCCTTCCATATCGACGAAATCTGCAAATGCGGCCAGAGACGCTTTGGTGGACGCTTCAGAAACAATGTGCGGCTCAGTGACTTGCATTCTCTTAATTCGGGCACCAACTTCTTCAGCCAGACGCACCAGGTTGGTATTGCAGTGAATCACATCTCCGCCTGTGCGAACGGAGAGCGCGCGAGCTGCAACAACCTCCCCTGCCTGCAGGTCCGGCGATAATCCTCCCGCAAGGCCGGAAGAGACACATACATCGGGTTTGCGCTTCAGCAGCTCGCGAAGTACGTAACTAGGGCGATCTACCGTTTTACTCGCCTCCCAACCGATGCCGGTCAAAAACACGTCCACATCATTTCCAAACACAACTCCCCGATATAAGTTGCGACTGTTCGGGCCAACCGGAGCCGGCATCTCTATTGGGTCGAAGGAATGTCTGCGGCGCCATGGGGCGAACTCCGCTTCGACCGCGAATGTGACTAGAATTTTCATGCCATTTGTTTAAAGCTATCTGCTCAGATGCTGGACCGGAGCCACGCGCTACGCTCGCTCCGTAGCGCGCGCTACAAAGAGGCTGCCGCTTCGGCCATGCGCTTGGCGCGGCGGGCGGTGACATAGCCGTTGGCTTCGTACCAGCGGACTGCGCGCTCCAATGCAGCTTCTACCGGACCGGGGCGGAAACCCAATTCGCGCTGGGCTCGCGAGCAATCGACGAACATTTTGTGGCGCGCGATTTTCACGCCCTCGATAGGAATTTGCGGCTCGCGAAATGTGAGCCGCGAAAAAAGTGTATTGGCGTATGCCGCGCTGAGGGCCAGGCCGTGCGGAATCTTCATGCTGGGTGCGCGGAGGCCGGTGATCTTCGCCAGCGTGTCGAGGACTTGCTTCAGCGTGAGATTTTCGGCGCCGAGCAAGTAGCGTTCACCGACTTTGCCTTTCTCGGAGACGAGTAGATGGCCGGCGGCACATTCTTCTACGCCGACGAAATTCAATCCCGTTTCGACGTAGCCGGGCATTTTGCCATTCAGGAAATCGGCAATGATTTTGCCGGTTGGCGTAGGCTTCCAGTCCCACGGGCCAACGGGCGTGGTGGGCATGGCGACAATCACCGGCGCACCGTTCTTTGCGGCGTTCAACACTTCCTGCTCGGCGAGCCATTTGGAGCGCTTGTAGTGGCCGACCATTTCGTCCAGCCGGGCTTCCGTCGATTCGTTTGGCGGCTGCGGGCGATCCACCGCGATGGTCGCGACGGTGCTCGTGTAAATGAATTGCTCGACACCGGCTTGCTCAGCGGCAGCGAGCAGATTTTTCGTGCCGCCGACATTGGACTCGTAGATCTCTTTGGAGCGTTTGGCCCACAGGCGATAATCCGCGGCGACGTGAAAAACCGTTTTCACATCTTTCATGGCACGTTCCAGCGATGCGGGGTCGCGCAGATCGCCGGTGACATATTCCAGCGACAGATCGGAAATCGCGCGGTTGTGACTGGAGGCGCGCAGAAGCACGCGGACGTTATCGCCGCGCGCAACAAGCTGCCGGGCGACGTGACTCCCGAGGAATCCGGAGGCACCAGTGACCAGAGTAGTCATGCGATTGGCTAAAACCTGCTGCGCAGGCGGAATTCGCCGGGTTGGAATGTAAGCGCGCAGTATTGCTGCGCTTCTTGCGCCTGGTTCCGGAAGCGGGCCAGCGCGTACAGCGGGAACGAATTGCGATAGAGGTGATATTTCAAATAGAAGACACAGGGGAACCCGGTGCCGGTAAATTCGTCTTCGCTCCAGGAGCCATCAGCATTTTGCTGCTCGACAAGATAGGCGGCTGCCTTCTGGATGGCGGGATCACTCGTGTCAGCGCCGGCGAGCAGTCCGATTAGACCCCAAGCGGTTTGCGAGGCCGTGCTATTTCCTTGGCCCTTGGTCGCAGGCTCGTGATAGCTGCGGAGGGATTCGCCGAAGCTGCCGTCCGCTTTCTGCACGGTGCGCAGCCAACGCACGGCGCGCTGGCAATATTCTTTCGCGGTGAGCGAAACCGTTTCGAGGGCGCGCAGCACGCCGCTTGTTCCGTAGACGTAATTCACGCCCCAACGGCCGAACCAGGAACCATCTTCGCACTGATCCTGCAAAAGGAATTTCAGGCCGCGCTGCACCGCCGGATGGTCCGCGGCCCAGCCGTAGCGGCCCAAGCACTCGAGGACACGCGCCGTTACGTCGGCAGTCGAGGGATCGATCATCGCGTTGTGGTCGGCGAACGGAATGTTGCAGAGGAACGCCTTGTTATTGTCGCGGTCGAACGCGCCCCAGCCTCCGTCGCGGTTTTGCATGCTGAGCAACCACTGAATGCCGCGGCGCACGGCAGCTTCCATGCGCTTGGGATCGGGAAATTTCACGCGCTGTAGAGCCATCAGCACGAAGGCGGTATCGTCCACGTCCGGGTAAAAATCATTGCGAAACTCAAAAACCCAGCCGCCGGGCTCAGCATCTTTGTTTTTGACTTGCCAATCCCCAGGACCGAGAACCTGCTTCGACAGAATCCAGTCCGCGGATTTCACTAGAGCAGGATGATCCGGCGACAGGCCGGCCTCTTCAAGCGCCACCATGGCGATGCAAGTGTCCCACACGGGCGAGACGCAGGGTTGCATGCGGATGGTCTCGCCATTATCGATTTCAAAGCGTGAAAACTCACGAATTTCGCGCGCGGTCAACGGATCGTCTGGCCCGTGGCCGAGCGCCATGAGGGCGAAAATCGAATTCATCATCGCCGGATAAATCGCGGCGAGGCCTTCGGTGCGCTCCACGTGGTCAAGCAGCCACAATTTCGCCTCGCGCAGTGCCCGCTGACGCAGCGGCTTCCAAGGCAATTTTTCGTAAAGCTTCAGCGCACGGTCGAGCGCGAGAAAGAAGTTGCGCCAGGATAGGAGCTGATCGCTCCAGTCAAAGGCCGCTTTCTTGCGCGAAATATCGCAGAAGAGTTCATCGACGTGCGCGCGCTCCGGCAAGCGCCAATCCGGCCGCACGGCGGACAAAATCGCCATAGGAATGACGATGCCCCGCGTCCACGACGACATTTCATAAATGTTGAGGTAGAACCAATTCGGCAGCAGCATGAGCTCTGGCAAAATTGCCGGAACAAGTTCCCAGCCGACAGCCCCTACCAGAGCAAGATAAAAGCGAACGTAAGAGTTGGTGTGTTCGAGACCGCCAAGACGGTGCACCGTCTCTTTCGCGCGCACCATGTGCGGAGAATCCTGCGCATCGCCAGCGAGCTTCAGCGCAAAATATGCCTTGCAAGTCGCGTTAAGCTCGGAAGGTCCACCCGGATAAATGTTCCAGCCGCCGTCGGCCAATTGCCGTGTGCGCACGTAATTGGCGAGCTTGGCTATGCGCTCCGGGTCGGCTTTACCCAATACGTGCAAATAATAAATGTAGTCGGATTCGAGAGTCGTGTCGGCTTCGAGCTCGCCAACCCAGTGCCCGGCCTCCATTTGCAGAGACAGCAGGTGATTCGCGCCACGCTCGATGGCTTGCTCGAGGCGCTCAAGCCGTTCTTGCAGTCGCGAAGTGAATGTAGCCGCAGATGAGACTGGAGATTCCAGCCCAACCCGTGTGCTCGTCGCCAAAGCAAATCCCCCAGTGCGATTTCAGGCCGAAATGGACGCCCCGGCGCGTCGTCTGGCGAGCGCCAACTATTTTGCGGATAGCGTCTGTACTACTAAATTATCGCCGCCAGCCGAGCAGGGGTCAACCGCTAAGATGCCGCGGTGTTTACAAGGAGACGCCTGCGGCGTCATGGATGATGCCCTGCACCCGCCCCACGAGTTCGGGCGGCAAAGCCTCGCCTTCGCGTTGCAGGAATTGCGGTTTGCCGCGCAGGAGCTGTAGCGGTAAGCCCTGCCACGTTGCAGTGTCGTTCCCAGCGTGCAACGGCTGGCGCAGCACGAAAGCAGAAGCCCGATCCATTTGCAATTTCGCGGAGTCTTTGAAATCCGCTTTTGATGGGTCGAGGACCATCAGGTACAGCGAAGGCTTTAGAAATTGCAGCAGGGTGTTGCTTTCGAGGATTACGCTGGCCGGCGCCGTCTGATTATTGTTTTCCGACTCATGCAGAGCTTTGCGAAGCAGCGGCATGCCTTCTGCGAGAAATCCTTGTTTGGTGCGCAGCCAGAACGAGCGCCGTGCGCCCGCGGCCAGAAAACGGCCGCTATCGGTTTCGCTCGCGCGCTTCTCCCAACTGATCGCGCAGACGTGGTCATCCGGAGCGCAATCGCAATTCTCGCCATTTTGCGCGCAGACTCCGTGGCCGTACTGCGTAATTTTCCCGGCTATCCAATTTTCGTTGGGTAACGCGGCGATCAGATCGCAGACCAGTTGTGTCTTCCCGATACTGCGAGTATGTCCGCCAACGACGATAACATGCGACAGCATGCGTGTTTATTTCCGCTTTCTTGCCCGGGCGCTCTGCGCGCCGCGTGGAGAACTCTTTAGCTTCTTTTTGCCTTCGATCTTGCCCTCTAGCTCTTTGATGCGCGCGCCGAGCTCGGGAAGCCGTGCATACCAAGCATACGCCTCCTTGAACTTGCCAATCTCGCGCGCCGGGGTACCCCAAACAGTTTGTCCCGCCCGAATTGTCTTGCCAGTGGGAATTCCTGCCTGCGCGCCCGCGATCGCTCCGTCTTCCAATGTGCAATGATCGGCGATGCCCACCTGCCCGCCAATCACGACATGCTGTCCCACCGAGCTCGAGCCGGAAATGCCCGTCTGCGCCGCGATCACAGTGTGCGCGCCGATCTGTACGTTGTGCCCTACGTGGACCAGGTTATCGAGCTTCACGCCTTCGCCGACGCGCGTGTCATCCAGCGAGCCACGATCAATGGTCGCGTTCGCGCCAATCTCCACGTCATCGGCGATCTCGACGATCCCCAGTTGGGGGAATTTCCAGTAGCGGCCATCGCCGTACACATAGCCAAATCCGTCTGCACCAATGACCGTGCCCGCGTGAATTTCGACGCGGCTCCCGATTCTCGCGCTGGCATATAGCGTGACGCGAGGATGTATCCGGCAGCTTTCGCCGATCCAGCAGCCGGCTCCGATCACGCAATGAGCGCCGATCTGCGTGCCGTTTCCGATGTGTGCGTCTTCGCCAATCACTGCGTATGGCCCGATGCTGACATTGCTCCCGATGCGCGCGAGCGGAGCTACGATCGCGGTTGCGTGGATGCCCGCGGCAATCGGCCCGCGCTCGACTAAGAGCGCCGCTGCTTTCGCAAATGCCACCTTCGGCTGCGCGTGCCGCAAAACTGTTTTACCGCTGATGGCCACACCATCGCCGGCGATCACGCAGGCCGCTGCTGATGCGGCTGCCCGCCCGGCATGCTTGGCTGCCTCAACGTAAATCAGGTCGTGTGCCCCGGCGCGCTCCGGCGCAGCCACGCCGCGCACTTCAATATTGCGGTCGCCTTCAAGCTTGGCGCCAATCGCCGCCGCCAATTCCCCTGCCGTCTTTGTCATGTTCGACTCTCCGCAGTTCCCTGTCTGGCGCTGGTCCGCTCCGCTGAAAGTGGTTCGTTAATTGTAGAGTTCGGCTTCACCTTTTGGCCGCGTCTTCCACCGTGCGTGTACCCATACCCACTGTTCCGGATGCTTTCGAATAATCTCTTCAATCACTTTCGCAAACCGCTCCGTGTTCACAAAAATATCGCGCTCGGTATTTCCTGTTCGGACCAATTCCACAGGCGGCTCAAACCGCAGCCGGTATTTTCCGATGCCGGCGTCCCAATACGCGTATCCCGGCACCACTGCGGCGTCTGTGTGCAGCGCCACCCGAGCGATGCCGGTTGTCGTGCACGCGGACTTGCCAAAGAAATCCACGAAGACGCCTTCTTCCGGCATGGTGTTTTGGTCCGCCAGAATGCCCACGGTGCCGGCTTCTTTCAGTATTTTGAGCAGCGCGCGCGCAGATTCATTCTTGAAAATTGGCTGGTTGCCGGACAAACAGCGATACCCGTTGACCAGCTTGTCGACGCGCTCGTTGTCCAGCGGCCGCGCCATATAGTGCAGCGGAAAGCCATACAACGCGTGCGCAAACGACGACAGTTCCCACGCACCGATATGGCCGGTAAGATACAAAACGCCTTTACCGCGGCGCTGCCCATTCAAAAAGTTTTCGTGTCCATCGAGGATCAAGGCTTCCTCGATATTTTCGCGCGTGTACCGAGGAAAACGCGCGAACTCCGCGGCCATCCAGCCCAAATTGCGCACCATGCCGCGAATGACTACCCGGCGCCGCGCGTCGTCCCATTCCGGAAAGGCGAGGCGTAGATTAAAGTCGGCTGTGCGCCGCAATTTTGGCAACATGCCATACAGCGCCGACGCTACTGCCGACGCCAACGCGCGCGCCAGCCCACGTGGCCAAGCTCCCAGCATCTTCAAAATCGCCCATACCGCGGCGTACTCACACCACTCCCTCATCCGCCTCCCTTGTGTCGCGAAGCTGTGAACCAAGTATCCTACGCGCTGAAGTTCGCTCGCACCAATGTTAGACTCACACTTTCGTGGCCACTACTTTCACTGAGATTGCTCCGACAAAAAAGGAGAACGGGATCGCGGCGCGTATCGGCTGGGCCGCGCTTATTTGCGCCACGCTCTACGTGTGCTACTTCAGCCATCTGGGCGCGATTGGATTTGTCGGACCGGACGAGCCGCGCTATGCGTGGATTGCGCGTGATATGGCGGAGACTGGTGACTGGGTCACGCCGCGCCTGTACGGCAAGCCCTGGTTTGAGAAGCCGCCTCTCTACTATTGGGGCGCGGCGATTTGCTTCAAGCTTTTTGGGGTGAGCGAAGCGGCGGCGCGTTTACCGAGCGCGATTTCGGCGTTGCTTGCATCTTTGGCGTTGGCATGGCTCGCATGGCGCATCTATGGCGGTGAAACCGCGCGCTGGCTGCTGCTTCTGCTCCCGACTACCGTCGGCATGATCGGCTTTTCGCACGCCGCTGCAACGGACATGCCGTTCAGCGCGATGTTGACGGTTGCA
>Ga0209131_1001008_pt1 | contig 19444 bp, 21 predicted proteins | sample GraSoi_2013_40cm_FD_185826 | JGI IMG/M metagenome (GOLD analysis project Ga0209131, IMG submission 185826) | Grasslands soil microbial communities from the Angelo Coastal Reserve, California, USA - Sample 9_17_2013_40cm (SPAdes) (version 2) | ecosystem: Environmental > Terrestrial > Soil >... | reverse complement strand
CGGTCTTTATTGGATCCTTCCGCAAATGTTCAGCGATATTAAGTTGGATCTCCGAAGTAACCCAGTCTGCGGGCCGATCTTCCTGATGTTGCTTGATGCGCGCAGACATATCCTCGTCCAATGCCTGCGCAGTGGCGATGAACGTCACGGGAACACCGGAATCTTCAGCAAGCTTTTGTGCATAAGATGATTTCCCACTGCGTGCGCCGCCGAGGATGAAAGTTAATTTTCCCATATGATCTTCTCCAACTTTTTCATATCCATCGAATTCTCAACTGCATCTGCCAGTTTTTCAAGTGATTCTTCAAAGCGCTTCGATTGCGAAGCAGCTTGACCTCGCCAACCTAAACTTTTGAGCCAGGCATAACGAAAGGAATCATTATGGAATAATCCATGCAGATAACATCCCCATACTCTGCCATTCGACGAAGCGCTTCCATCGAGGACTTTGACCTGCTCACCGTTTCGTGAAAGGATCTCCATCCACGGCATTTGACCAGACGTCTCGCCCATGTGGATCTCATAGCCCTCGATCATTTCTCCAACAAGCGACTCGAATTTTAGAATTTTCGCACGGATCTGATACGTCGCTTTGTTTTCAGCAAATGTTGTCACAACGGGTAACAATCCCAAACCATCAGCCGAATCCTTTTTCGATTCCACATGTAGTGGATCATGAATACTTTTTCCCAGCATTTGATATCCGCCGCAGATGCCAACGACCATGCCACCATTGTTTGCAAAGTCAGTGATTGCTTGTGCAAGACCAGTCTGGCGCAACCATTCCAGATCAGCCATGGTACTCTTCGTACCGGGAATGATGACTGCATGTGGCTTCCCAAGTTGACTCGCCGAATCCACATGACGGATGTGCACGCCAAGTTCAGCGGGCAGCGAGTCGAAATCGTCAAAGTTGGCGATGCGAGGTAATGCCAGAACAGCGACGTCGATTTGTGAAACAGAAGCAGGTTCGGCGGCACGCGAGGCGGCTTCTATAGAAACAGCATCTTCATCAGGCAGATTAAGTCCGCGTAAATAGGGAATCACTCCCAGCACCGCCACATCCCCTTTTTGCTCGAGAATATCCACGCCATCTTTGAATAAAGAAAAGTCGCCGCGAAATTTATTGACGACGAGTCCGCGCACAAGAGCGCGCTCTTCAGGTTCAAGCAGCCAGAGTGTGCCAAGTAGTTGGGCAAAGATGCCGCCACGATCGATATCACCAACAAGCAAAACAGGAGCGTGGGCATATTGCGCAACCGCCATGTTAACGATGTCGCCGCGCTTGAGATTGATCTCAGCCGGGCTGCCTGCGCCTTCGATGATCACAAGATCGTACACGTCGCGCAGGCGATCCAACGCGGCAGTCACATACTCCCACAGGATGGCCTTCTTCTCGTAATAGTTTTTCGCCTCAAGCGTTTGCCATGGACGGCCCATCAGAACAATTTGAGAACGCGAATCCGCTTCGGGTTTAATGAGCACGGGATTCATATCCACTGTAGGTTCAATTTTAGAAGCCGCTGCCTGTAAAGCCTGGGCGCGTCCGATCTCGCCTCCATCTGAGCAGACCGCCGCGTTGTTTGACATATTTTGTGCTTTAAATGGGGCAACGCGTACGCCGCGTCGCGCGTAAATTCGGCACAATGCTGTGACGAGCAAACTTTTGCCTGCCGATGAACTACTACCTTGAACCATCAATACTTTTGCAGTCATAAAATATTTAGATCCACATGTGCAATATAACCAGAGGGAAAATAGCCAGAGCAATACTGCAGATCAAAATTCGACGGGCGCGCGAAAGATCAGTGACCTCAGGCAAACGTAACCCCAAACCCAAACGATAATGATTGATCTTTTCCAATTCGACGCCCAATGCACCGGCCATTACGCTCATTGGCACTCCTGCGTTTGGGCTGGCGGTTTGACGCGCATCGCGCCACATAATATGCCAGGCATTCATAAGGTTAGCTCCACAAAATGGAGCAGATAATACGATAAACAACCCGGTTAAACGAGAAGGGATCAGATTAAGTAGATCGTCGAGCCGCGCAGGAATCTTCCCAAGCCATTCACGTGCCGGGTCGCGATAACCCAACATCGAGTCTGCAGTATTGATGAATCGATAAGTTAGCGCCGCAGGCAAACCACCTAATGCAAAGAAAAATAATGGAGCAAAGATCCCGTCCGATGCATTCTCAGCGACAGATTCAATAGCCGCAGCTGCAACTTTGGCTTCGTCCAGTTGCGAGGTATCGCGGCTGACCAGATGCCATGAGAGCAGACATCGCGCTTCCAACAGGTCATGTCTTTCCAGCGCGGCTTGCACCTCTCCTGCCGCACGATAGAGTCCACGCAGAGAGATGGTGGATTTAAGAACGAGCGCGATACCAAGCCAATTAATGGGTGTTGGCAAGTAATCAAGAAGATTGGTAAGCACATAACCCATTAAAGCAAATAAACCTGTACCTACAACGATCACAGCCGCGCCGTGCAAGAATTCAAACATTGGTTTTTTGCGCGGACGATAACGGGTCAACAAAGAAATGAGGCTGCCCATCCATGCAGTGGGATGAAAACGATTGGGAGGATCACCCAGGATAAAATCCAGGATTACGGCAAACAGTATGATCATTTTCCCAAAATGGAATCATGAACAGCCTGGCGCACGGCCCGGGCAATGAGCCAGCCTAATGTAGTGACCGGCCCTGCATAAGATTGAATTTTCCCCTTGCCTGTTGCAGCCACAGTGACTGTATCTGTCGACGTGCCAGTAGCAGGGTCACCATGCGCGGTAAGAATGTTCATCTCCTGCATAATAGCAGACTTGGCCTCTGTGGCAGTAATAACTGCGTTGAGCATGGCAGCACGCGTCAAGCGCGCATTGAGTAAAAGAATAATATTAATGGTCCCTGGTTGATGCGAAAAAGGTGGAGTGACTCCCGCACAGGCAGCATTGCTTACGCCTGCAGTAACAAGCGCTCCGACACCCAACCCATCTTGCTGCAAAAAGACAAGCCGCGCTTTATTTAAGTTGACCGCAGTCAATAAGCCAATAAACCGTTCGTTGATTCCCACACGACCGGCGAAAGCATCCAGGTCTGCCTTGGGGTTGGGACAGTAATAATTTTTGTCCACATGAAAGTTGAGAATATGGTGGACTCTTTGAAAGCCACTTCCTACAATCGCCGAGGAAAGTGTAGATAACGCCGAATCACTTTGCACATGTACAGCATTGAGGGTATGAGAGATGGAAATACCTTCTATAGGGATGTTCATAACTTATTTCTGCAAATGAGATATATCATTGAACAGCTTCAGGATTACACTCTCTTCATAAAACGAAAGCTCAGAGACCGAGCCGGTCGCGGATTCGAACTGCGAATGGCGGTTGAGGTCGATGTCCAACGAAATGCAAAGCAAGGCACGGATCACGCCACCGTGTGTGACAATCAAAGAAGTTTGATCTGTATGTCGAGTTTTCATTTCATCGACAATGGATTTAACACGCACGGCTAGTTGTATAAGAGTCTCACCGTTCGGAGGTGAAACATGCGCGGGGTCGGCCATCCATTTTTCCAGCAGATCAGGTGATTGAGCCTGTATCTCGTTATAAGACATTCCCTCCCATTTGCCAAAGGAAATCTCGCGCAACCGTTCGTCCTTGTTGATACTGAGGCCATGCTCTTTTGCAATCGACTCAGCAGTCTGAACACAACGGATCAGGTCACTTGAATAGATCACGTCGATCTTTTCATTCGAAAGACGATCTGCAAGCTTATGCGACTGTGATAGGCCTGTCTGATTCAAAGGCGCGTCTGTAATTCCTTGATAGCGATGGTCGAGGTTATGCTTTGTCTGTCCGTGGCGCGCGATCAACAAGCGCATATGACTATACTTTGACCGTGAAAAATAATAATACAACAGTTTCCACGATGACAGTCACGGTTCCGTAAATATCGCCTGTCAAGCCGGGCAGTAAGCGCATCACATACAACGCGACTAGAAAAGCAATCACGGCTGCGACGAACATAAGAACGAGTCCGGTCCAGGAAAACATGAACCAGGAAACAACGCCTGCAATCAAGGTGGCAAGAAATACTTCCTGTATGCCTACATTTCTTTTCATCTCAATGCCAAGTCCATCTTCGCGCGCATAAGGCAAGGCATAGATCACAAGCGGAGAGGCCCATCGCCCAAGTGTCGTCGCCAAAATAAGGGCAGGCAAAACATTAAGAGAAGAGACGAGCGCAGTATATTGAGTCAGCAAGACCAGCACTCCTCCTGCAACTCCAAACGCGCCCACGCGCGAATCTTTCATGATCTCCAAACGACGCTCAGTAGTGAACCCACCGAAGAGACCGTCGCAGGTATCCATGAATCCATCGAGGTGAAAAGCACGGGTAAAGACCACCCACGCAAACAAAGTCAATGCCCCTGAAACATTCAGTGGGAATATTGATTGCGAAAGGTAATACACGCCATATAACACAGCACCCAATACCAAGCCAACAAAAGGAAACCACGCAGCCGCGCGACCCATCTCCAGTGAGGTGAACATGCGACGAACAATCGTTGGAAAGATGGTAAGGAATTGAAATGCTGCGATGATCGGAACCATATTATTCTTTTTCTGAAACGCCTGCCTCGCCAAATGTGGCCATCTCAGCCAGAATTTTACAGGCAGCTTCTGCGAATGAGATACCCAGCGCCGCGCCCGTCCCTTCGCCGAGCCGCATATCGAGATCGAGCAATGGCTTCAAGCCAAGCCATTCAAGCATGATGCCGTGTCCATTTTCTTTTGAACGATGCGCAGAGATCAAATAATCTTTGCATTGCGCTGCAATGCTTACCGCGATCATCGCCGCTGCCGTTGAAATAAACCCATCGATCATGACGGGTTTTCTGTGCGAGGCCGCGCCGAGCATTACACCTGCAAGCCCGCCAATTTCAAAACCACCCACCTTTGCAAGGATATCGAGTCCCTCATTCGCATTCGGTTTGTTGACATCCAGGGCGCGTTCGATGGCAGAAATTTTTCTAGCAAGTCCTTCATCATCCACGCCAGTGCCGCGGCCGGCAATTTCTCTGGGATGTTTTTTTGTCAATACGGATGCAATCGCAGCCGATGAGGTTGTATTGCCAATGCCCATATCGCCAGTGCCGACGATGTCTAACCCGTGCTCAATTTCTTTCTCGACAATTTGCACACCGTTAAGAACAGACTCTATTGCCTGTTCACGCGTCATTGCCGGACCCTTTGCCATGTTCGCGGTTCCGTAGGCAACTTTCTTGACGATAAGCCCGTTGTTCGCAGGGATATCTGTTGCGACACCCATGTCCACAATCACCACACGAGCGTTGACATGACGTGCCAGCACATTGATCGCTGCGCCGCCCGCGAGGAAGTTCAACACCATCTGCGGAGTCACCTCCTGCGGATACGCGCTAACCCCTTCTGCGACGACTCCATGATCTGCGGCCATCGTGATGATGACTTTGTCTTTTATCGCAGGGATGGGTTTGCCGGTAATGCCAGCCAGTTGAATGGATAGTTCTTCAAGCCGGCCTAAACTTCCCTGAGGCTTCGTGAGCATATCCTGTCGGGCACGCGCGGCTTGCATCGCGGCCTGATCGAGAGGTTGGATATTTGAGATTATTTTTTCAATAGACACTTTCCCTCACCTTGGCCCTCTCCTAAAAGGAGAGGGAACTCTAGAACTCCACGCCGGCCTGAGCCACGATCCCCTGTTCATATGGATGCTTGATGACTTTCATTTCAGTCACGAGGTCGGCTTGCTCGATCAGTTCGTCAGGGGCAGAACGGCCAGTGATCACAAGATGCAAGTTCAGGGGCCTATGCAGGCGCAACCATTCCATCGTCTCAGATATATCGATCCATTTGTAGATCATGGTGTAAGTGAATTCATCCAGCACGATCAAATCATATTGATCGCTTGCGATCTTTTCCTTGGCGATCTCCCAGCCATGACGCGCGCGCGCGGCGGTTTCATCCATATCTTTCGATGTCCAGGTGAAGCCATCCCCGGTAGTATGCCATTCGATGCCGAGTTTCTTTGCGGCCTTGATCTCGCCCCATTGACCTGTTTCTGCCTTGATGAACTGGATGACACAAATGCGAAAGCCGCGTCCCCATGCGCGCAAAACCATGCCGAACGCGGCCGTGCTTTTACCTTTGCCGTCCCCGGTGTTGACGATCAGCAATCCTTTTTTCATGAGACTCCTGGAATAATAAGCGGCACGCCTGTTTCAGGATGTGCGATCACATGCACCTGCATATGATACACGGAACGCAATATTTCCGAGGTGAGCGTTTCCTGCGGACTCCCTGCAACGCATAGCAATCCGTTTTCAACAATTGCAATACGGTCTGCAAAAAGAGAAGCGAGGTTCAGATCGTGCAGTGCAACCAGCACGGTCAGATTCTTTTCGCGCGCTTGTTTTTTGATAAGTTTTAAAAGATCGATCTGATGAGGCAGATCCAGGTGCGTGGTGGGCTCGTCCATCAATAGGATCGGTGTATCCTGCGCAAGGGCACGCGCTAATAAAACGCGTTGTTGTTCACCACCGGAAATTTCATCCATGCGACTTTCAACCAGATGAGATGCGTCCACTTGTTCCAATGCAAGACGCGCAACCGCTTCATCTCTGCTCGAGGTCTGACCGAGGAAATTGAGATATGGCGTACGCCCAAGCAAAGCCGTTTCCCATACAGTAAATGCTGGGGGCATGGATACAGCTTGAGGGACAACCGCGATCTGCTGGGCGCGTTGCATGGATGAAAGTGAAGTAACATCTGTATCATTTACTTTGATGATTCCACTACGAATCGGAACCACACCGCTGATGGAACGGATCAATGTGGATTTCCCCGCGCCGTTCGGGCCGATCAACGCAACCACCTCGCCCGAGTGAACTTCAAGTTGAATGTCATGCAACACCTGGCGTTTTCCGTAATAGACAGAGAGGTTTTGTATCTTTAACATAACTCACCAATATCCCTGATTCTTCGAGCGGCGCAGCACCCACAAAAAGAATGGCGCGCCAGCCAGTGCAGTGACAATCCCCACGGGAATCTCCTGCGGCGCGAGCACGACGCGCGAGATCACATCTGCAAATAATAATATGGATGCGCCGCTGATGAGACTCAATGGCAGCAAACGACGATAGTCCGCGCCAACCCACATGCGCATAAGATGCGGCACGATCAGCCCCACAAACCCGATAATCCCAGAGAATGAAACTGCGGTTGCTGTGACAAGCGAAGCAGCAACCAAAATGATCGTACGCGTGCGCGTGACGTTGAGCCCGAGTTGTTGGGCCTGGTCATCCCCAAATTGCAACAGGTTGAGAGCATGTCCACTCATCAGTAAAACTCCAACACCTATGCATAGAAATGGGAGAATCGCGAGGATCGAAGTCCATCCATTTTGGATCGAGCCACCGAGCAGCCATCCCAGCGCGCGGCGCATTTCATCCGTGGAACGAAGCATCAGAAAGGATGTGAGCGAGGTTGCAAAAGAAGAAACTGCCACACCCGCGAGGATCAAATTGGTCGTAGGAACAGTATGACCGATCCGCGCAATCGCATACACAATGGAAACGGTTAACAACGCGGTCATAAATGCAGCCAATGGAACGATCAACAATCCCCAGAATGAATACGGCCATTGAATGGATAAGGCAATCACCGCGCCAAGCCCTGCACCGGAGGCAACACCGATCAAATAGGGATCAGCCAGCGGATTGCGAAAGAGTCCTTGATAGGACGCGCCGCTGATGCCAAGGGCCGAACCCGTGAGCACGACAAGGACTGTGCGCGGCAATCGTATCTTCCACAAAATGGATGCAGATATTTCTGCACCGCGTCCGATCAACGTATTCCATATCTCTGCTGGAGAAAGAAAAACAGAGCCGATCGCAATGCTGAGAAGCAAGGCGAAAAATAGAATGACAAAGGAGGAAATATAAGTGGCGCGGCGCATATTATTGGTTTGTAGGGGCGGGGTAATCCCGCCCCTACAAAAATTTATTTAAACAAATCCGGATGTAAGAGTTTCGCCATCTCCTCAAGAGCGTCTACAAGACGCGGCCCGGGACGAGTTGCAAGGTCAGGGTTGAATGGATAGATGGCATTATTTTTTACAGCGGTAATCGAGTCCCAGCCGGTGCGCGCAGCAACAGATTCAACTGTTGTACCATAGACCGCGTCGCCAAGCAGAATAATGGATGGGTTTGCAACAACCAATTCTTCCGAGCTGATCTGTGCCCATTGATCCTTTAACGATGCGCCGACGTTGGAACCACCGGCACGCGAGATGAGCAAATCAACAAACGTACCCGGGCCACTCGTCCATGGCTTGAGAGGATCTGTCCCGTCCAATTCATAGAAAACCGCCGGGCGGGCGGAGATCGGGGCAATCTTCTTATCGATAGTAGCAACACGAGTTTGCAAAGATAAGACCAGAGTCTTCGCCTCTCCATTATGGCCTGTCAATTGACCAACAGTGGAAAGGTTTTCATTCAGGGACTCGAAGGAATTCGGATTAGGCAGATCATATACAGTAATGCCAAGGCCTTCCAGGGTTTTGACCAGTTCAGGCGCATTCAATTCAGAGGCCAGCACCAGATCAGGTTTCAGCGCAATAATCTCCTCAGTGCTGAAATCACCCATCGAACCGCCAACACTTTTAACTGCCTTGGCAGATTCGGGGAAATCGGAAAGTTCATCGCGGCCAACGACCTGATCTCCCGCACCAATGGCGAATAAAATTTCGGTATTGGAAGGCGCAAGTGAAACGACGCGCTGTGCCGGGGATTCCAAGGTCACTTCACGGCCAAGCCCATCTGTGAGCGTAATGGCGGATGAAGCTTCCGTGGCCGTCGCGACGGAAGCAGGTCTACATGCAGCGAGTGAAAGCGCAAGTAATGTAATCAAAAAGAAGGTCTTACGAAACATGAGTTTCTCCTAAGTTAAAGTAGTTATTACAAATTAAAATCCCCAGTCGATGACTGGGGAGGTTGGAAGGGCAATCTAAACAGGTCGCCATCCACCTCCTTTCCGCGAGAGTGTGGTGAACAGACCAGAAGCGGGCGACCTGACTCATTGGCAAACGCCAATTTACAGTTGCGGGACAGCGTTGGATTTACACCAACTTCGCCGCGTTCCAATCATTATTTAATTGAGTGTATTGTATGACGCAATGTAGAAAAGAGTCAAGCACAAAAATGCCTGCAACTTTTCTCGAGTGAAAACTGTATTAAACTCTAGCTATGGATGCGCCTCTTGACCGCGAACTGATTCTGCGTGCCCGGCGCGGCGACCACGAAGCGTATGGCGAACTTGTAATGCGCCATCAGACAAGTGTATTCAATGTTTGTTATCGCATCCTGCAAGAGCGCAGCGAAGCGGAAGACATGGCACAGGAAACTTTCATTCGCGCACACAGCCGCCTCGAAAGTTTTGACCTTGAACGTGCGTTTGGCCCATGGATTCGGCGCGTGGCCGCGAATGTTTGTCTGAATCAACTTGAATCCCATAGAATAACAGTTGAATTGGACGACGAACATGATGCCGATGAAAACCAAAGACCGGAAGCAACCTATGAGGCCAGGGAAAGAAACGAGCAAATTCGCCGCGCGCTGGCATCCCTGCCCTTGAATTATCGAGCAGTGATCGAGTTAAGACATTATCAGGAAATGTCATATGATGAAATTGCCCTTGAATTAAAGATCCCATTGAGCGACGTGAAGAGCAATCTCTTTCGCGCCCGAAAACTATTGGCGGAGAAACTCAAATGAATCATCTCAGCGATGAACTCTTGAATGAATATCTGGACAACGCTTTATCGAATCGAGCGTCTGTCGAAGAACACCTCGCGCAATGCATGGATTGTGCGGCACGTTTAACCGCCCTGCAAACATTATTTGCAGAAATAGAATCCCTGCCAGAAGTGACATTATCGCGCGATCTCGCCGCACCGGTCATGCTCAAGATAAAAGGCGCCAGTCTTTCCCCGCGTTGGCTTACTCTGACAATTGTTCTGCAAACCGCGCTTGCCTTGATCGCGATCATAATCACCGCCCCATTGGTGAAGCAATTCGCTGCCTCATCCGTATCTGTTCTACAACCTCCGTCACTGACTGAAGTCTTTATTCGACTCCAATCACAATGGGTTTTATGGCTGGACATGCTTTCTCAACTTCGCATGCCGGTCATGCCCGAAATCCCCATTATCGAAGTTTCAAGTCTGTATTTCCTGCTTACACTTGCCGGTGTATCGATGGTCTGGCTGGTAGGCAATGGGTTGTTATTGAGAAATCAAATCAAACAATAGGAGACTTTCATGTCGGACCTTCTTCGCCTGTTTTTCGTTATTGCATTCCTAACACTCGGTCTTGCCGCGTACTTTCTTGTTGTGAGTACATTATTTCCCAATCGTGTGGCCCGTACAAAATCTGCAATCCAATCCACACCCGCTCGTTCCTTCGGCATCGGGCTGGTGAATTTTGTTTTCTTTGCTGTAATTGCAATCGCGTTGTTTTCAGGCGCTGAAAAGTCCGGGCCTTTCATCAAAACCCTTCTTACGATCCCCGCCTTGTTGATCACGGCGCTTTTGGCGACCATGCTAAGCTTCGGTCTGGCCGGAATGACAAGCCTGATTGGCGAACGCATTCTCCCTGAACTCACATCATGGAGGCAGTCCATCTTGGGAACGGTATGTCTGTGTTTCGCCTGTGCGCCGCCATTTGTTGGATGGTTTTTATTATTTCCCTATGCCGGCCTTGTGGGAATCGGCGCATTCATTCTGGGTTTGTTCCAACGGGAGCCGAAATCATAATCATTAAACTTAAATAAAAAGAGGCCGCATCCTGCGGCCTCTTTTCACTATTTCGACGTTGGTGTAACTCTTAATCTGCGTGCAAGCAGGATCACGATCATGAAGGCCAGCGCCATAACGAACATACCGGGCAATCCATATTCATCGGCAATGCCCGTATTAGGCAAAGCAGTTGAGGTGGGTACAATGGTCAATTGCGCGGCGGCGGCCTGTGTAAGTGCTGCAGCTACCGTCGCTGTAATCGGGGATTGCGTAATAGAATTTGGGTCAGGTGTGAGAGTATTAGTCCCTACAGCCACCACAAGAGTTGCGCTCGGCAAAGGGGTGGGAGTAGTAGTTGGCAGAATTGCCGCTTCAAAAGTGGCAGTCAATGCCTGGTTGATAAATGCATTGGCGGCCTGAGCTGTAGCAGTACCACTCGTTGAATTTGCCTGTGAATTATTTCCCTGAAGACCCAGCAGATAAACAGCAGCCAGACAGGCAACCGAGATCAGGATGATCCCACCTAGAATGCCTGCAACAATAACGAATGTACGATTATTGGATTCCTCTGGAGGCGGCTCGGAATCAAAGTTGTCAAAACTGGTATCTGCCATGGAGCACTCTCCTAAAGATGGTTCGCCTTTGCCTGTAACAAGTTGATTCGCAAATGTTCGATATAGTTGTTAAGCAATGGTCAATATATTATCCCACAACTTCAAGGTTTACGAGAGGCGCAACGACCATTTCGCCATTCTCAAGTTTTATCTCAGCTGCAGGTGCACGCAGACCGCTTGGCAATGTGGTTAAGCCGGGTTTCAATGCCGCGATTGTACCAATCATACCCATTGCAGGCGGACGACGCATACGAACCTGCAATCCCTGCGCAAACGCCTGCGCTTCGCTTGCAGAAGGTGGGTCAATCGAAACTGGCAATGAAATAATTACTTCCGGGCGTGCACCGCTATAACGATTGTACATCTCGGCATTCACTGTGATCTCACGCTTGGCATTAGTGCTAAGCAATTTATACGCGGCGGAATTCATCGGCAACGGACCAAACCCATCCGTTACCATGATCGGATAACGCATCTCACGCGCCACCGGAATAAGCGATGGGTATAAGCCGGAGAGGATCAAACCGCGCACGGACATTTCACCTGCGGCTTGTAAAGTCTCCGCATCTTTGACCATGCCTGCAAGCAGGATCGAACCGCGTAAACTTACATCCAGACGTGCGGTGGAAAGCACTCCATCCGGGCTTTCTGTAATATTTACAAGCTGGCCAGTATCGATCTTTCCATTGCCCCAGACACCCTGAATGAGGGCGCCAGCGGTTTGAATCACGGCACCACGATTGGGAATGACTTCAATGATCGTGCCTGGGATGCCGGCTTTCAACTCTACTTTTGAGAGGCCCACCTCCATCAGGACCTGACCTCCTCCGACTGCCACCACTCGACCTTCACGTGGCGTCCGTACTGTGTGGGAAAACAAGCCTGTGCTGGTCGCCACCTCTGCATTCGCAGCAAGCTGGTCTCCTATTTTGCACTTGATTAGTTTATCTGCAATAGACGGATGCACGCGCAATTTACCTGCGACATCCAAAAGCACATGCTCACGCGACCAACTGGTCTCAGCGATCACATCCGCCGGATTGACCTTCTGGCCCATGCGTACATTGACAGTACCGGAAACCGGAAGAAGGCGTTCACGTACAATCGAAGTCAGGCCGACAATATGATGTACAGGTGCAAGCATGTTCATTCTCCTGCCAAAGTCCAATTCCATTTTTTGATGAGCTCACGACGGCGTGCCGCATCCGCTGGCAAATTAATCGGACGGCCGCGTCCATCCAGGACGACACCCAGTGCACCGCCAGCCACATTCATCGGCTCGCGCGGAAAACGTCCCGGGCCGAAACCAATATCGGCACCGCGCAAAAGCTGGATGGTAAGCTTGCCCACTTCACCGCTGGGCAAAGGCAAGGTTTCCAAGCCTCCATATTTCAATTCGACGCGCGCTTCGGTACCGTTTTCATAGGTTAACCTGGCGCGCAGGATGGATGAACCGAATGATGCGGAAACTACCGGCGAAACGACGGTTCCCACACTGAGGAAGGCACCGGATTCCATCACCTGCACTGGAAGTATATTGTTCTGCTCAGCAGACGCCCCTAACAATGGAAGCAAATTATTCTGATCGAGAATGACCGTGGTGACGCCCACAGGTTGGATCGAGTCAAGCAGCAGAAGCAGGCCCAGGCCGGGACGCGAAGCGTCACTTAGGGCAGAACCTCCGGCAAGGATCGGTTCAAACAGCGGGGTCAGAGTCGGTTTGATATTTGCGATATTGCGCGGAAAATCGCGGCGGGCTGACTGCATCGCCAGGAATAAAGACTGTCGCGCCACGGCTTGTGAAATAGCGAGATCCTCTTTTGTTGCAGCAATCGCCGAAGGGTGCAACGATTTTTGGTATAGATAATCGCGTAGCACGCCTGTGGATATATCGAACATGGACCAGCGCAGAATATCTTCGAGTGTTGTGTAGTTCAACAACTCCGCCAGGTTTTCACCAAGTCCATACTGCGGATACACATTTAAAGTGGAACTGCCTTTGAATCCAGCAGAGATCACCGCTGCGGAGGCGCCGATATCCACACTTAAGATGCCTTTGTTCGAGCCGTATACTTTTGCAAGGAAACGAACCATTCGACCAGTTGCATAGGCGGTGGGCAACATGTGTCCGCCGGCCCATGAACTCAATATGTCCACGCCTTTGAGCTGTCGTTTGCGGATCTCAACAACCATGTGAGCCATTTCGCGCTCGGCCGGATCAAGATCTTCCGTCTCAAGTGAAGGCCGCACATTCGGGGTGAAATGCAACGAGGCGGCCAGTGAACCGACGAGGCTCTTCACTTCCTCTTCCATCTTTTGATTGCCAGCGTACAGGACGGCCGGGCGTTTCTCTTCAGGGAGAAGGAAACTCGCAAGGCCAATCGGCTCCAATAATTTTTGAATGGAACGCGAGGCGCCTCCATCAGTACCGCCGGTAATCACAACGAGATCAGGGCGTAGACGAAGGATACTGTCGATTTGCTGATCCGGCTTACGAAGGTCATTTAATCCGATGGTGTCCACCACGCGCGTATATGTGGAGGCAGTCAATCGACGCGCACTTTCAAGAGACACTTCCTTCAGCAGACCGACGATGGCCGTTTTGATCGTTGGACCGGCGGAGATGGTGACGGCCAGCGCGTCCACACCGGACCCGTTGGCCTGTGCCGGCGTAATCAAGTTCCGCGATCCGTCGATCAGGCTTCGCCCAATGACAGTTTCCAGGTTTGCGATCGCATTACGCGCGCCTTCGCTCACATCCTTGAGGGGCGCTTCGGCCGTGGATGGCGCTACACCGGAAGCCACAAAACGATACTCGCCTTCAACGACATCGAATAATACAGCACGCGTATTTGCCGCGCCGACATCCACTGCAAGTAAGGAATTACCGTCAACCAATGAGGAAGGCATGATTTAGATTAATTTCCCAATGAAATTCACCAGTGATGAAATACGTTCGATCAATGCGGTCAGCGCCGCTGCGTAGACGCCGGCGAACATTGCACCCAGTGTAATGCCGATAAAAATGCGTCCAAGCCAGGCCAGGATTTCGATAAAACCGAACCTGCGTACGGATCCATCCGGCCTCGCACTTGCTCCGAAATGGAAATAGATCAATGTCAAGATCGTTCCTGCAAGAATGACTCCGCCGTTGACCATTACCTCAAATAAATTGACGCCGCGCGCGGCTGCCGCATTCACATCAAATGCGTTAATGGTTCCCAGCAGCTGTGGAATCAAAGTCCCGCCTAATGCACCGGCAATCGTCACGGCCGCGCCCACACCAACGAGAAAAGCCATCACCGGGCGCGCCAGGCCGGCGAGACGCGGCGCAAGTTTCATCAAGATCAATACCGCGCCGACCATCGGCGCAACCAAAAGAAGTTTCTCCTGCATGGGAGCAGTCACCAGGGGAATTACAAGGCGCGGCAGAAGCACCTGCCACCAGGCCACGGCCGCGATATATCCGGCTGAGACCCCGGTGAAGATATAGATCGCGATCCGAAACAGTGGATTGTCCCCGATCAAATAGCTGAAGACCACAATTGTAAAAAGAAAACTGATAAGTCCAACAATGATATCGGGAGAAAAAGCCACTTTATCTGCCTGCCTTTGCAGCTGCACGATCGCGCAGACCCAGAGCCAGGCTCCATAAACCACCACCCAACATCAAAGACATTGCCAGCAGCAAACCAAGGCTGTATGCATCCCAATAACTTCTTGCAGTACCCGGGCGACCTGCATTGTTCTGCTCAAAGATCGCGCCTCCATATAAACCGTTCACAATGCCAGTCACCTGGCCCGAGTCATAATAAGGTTGGATCATCGGCGCGGCTTGTGCGCTGGAAACGACTACTAAAGGAAAAGGAGTAGCCTGACGTGTGGACATGGTTTGTTCGATCCATGCTCGAGCCGTATCGACGTTGTCCGTGATCACGATCAAGGCTGCAAATTGCGAAAGAGAGGTTACTCCCTGTAAAGGGGCAGATGCCCATGCCGAATTGAGGGTAATGTCGAACGGCATGGTGATCACCGGGTTCTGAGTAAAAGCACGGATGCCCATTACGCCGCCGGGCAGATAGCCTAAATTTAAATATTGATTTCCATATTGGTAACCGCGCTCGGCCAAAGGCCCGGCAAGAAAGTGCTCGGCGAGGATTGCACCTGTCTCATTTGTTGAAATAAAAGTCAAACGCGGGTGACGCAATACCATCATCTGATCGAACATCGGCGCAGCCGCGGCTTCCATTTCTCCCACTCGGGCGGGATGATAATCCACCGCCACAAGTACCGGCGCACTTTCGGGTACATTTTGCGCCACTTGCAATGCGCCATTAAATTCGTTCGGTACAGCAACAGGCATCGAGAAGATGCGGGTTTGAAGAGAGGTCACACCGATGATCAGTACCAGGACTGCAAATGAAATCAACCATCGTAAAGTGCGCGAAGTTCTAAGCGGAGAAAAGGAAGTGATCGGTACAGGTTCGGCCTCAGCAGCAAGGATCTGTTCCAATAAGGCGGCGTGAGATTGCTGCTCTTGCGAGGCCTGCAATTTAATGGAATATATCTTGGGCTTGCTCGAAGGTCCATAACCCGGCACGGCCGGCAAGACGCCCTGCAAACCAGATAATGCACCGCGCGACTCAAACGTCTGATCACTTGAAAATGAAGCGGGTCGCGCGCTGCTGGTTGTATCGACAGGACGCATGGCCTGCACCCACGAAGGTAATTCTCCGGGAGTAATAGAATCGGATAATGCAGGGGTGCTTGAAACCGGTGCGGATGGCGACGCGCTCGAGAGCCAATCCGGCATCTCAGTGAAGAGTGCGTTTTCACCTCCATCTTTAAATGCATCAGATGTGAAGGTCGGTGGTAGGTTTTCCTGCGCTTTATCCACCGAAAATGGAGTGGGCGGTGGCTCATTAGATTTAAAAGTAGATAGCCAACCCGAAGCTTCCGCTGGAGCCGCCGGGGCCTCTTCAGCCGGCGAGTCTGCAAAGATCGAGGATTGTGGCGCAGCGGCTTTCAACCAATTTGGAATATCCCCAAATGCCGGCACAACATCATCCAACGCAAACGGGTCTCGCGACGGAGGTGGAGCCGGCGGACTCGGCACGTCAGCGGATAACCAGATCGGTGTTTCTGCCTCTGCTGGATTCGCTGCGGAATTATCATTGCCTTTCAACCACAGAGGCGTTGTATGTCTGTTCAAATTCGGTTCAACCGGTTTTGGTTGATGTTCTTTCAACCAATCATCGCTAGAGACGCCCTCGGCAGAGGTGGCTTTGGGATCAATGCCTTGCAACCAGTTGGGCACATCGTCTGCAGAGGAGGGGGCCGCTTCAAACGTACCCGAAGCTGGGTCTGCGAAAGAAGATGGGCTCTCGCCTTTAGCTTCCTGCTGCATGTCCGAACTCAGCCACGAAGGGACATTACCAGGATCCTCTTCCGGGGTCATGCGCTTTAACCAATCCGGCGAGTCAGAGTCTGAGGAAGAAACAGCTGGAACAAATTGATCGTTGGAAAATGATCCGGGTTCAGAAACCGGTTGATCGGACCAACCGGCGGAATCGCTGGCTGGGACATCATCTTTCTTTCCTTCAAGCCCACTAGATTCGCGGAACCAGTCTTTTAATTCGTCCTTCTCTGTATCTGATGAGGCCTCTTGCGTATTCCCCTGCCATGCAGGTATGCTTTCTTTAAGAGCTCCAGTGTTGCCTGCAAAATCACTTCTATCTCCAAGCTCCACCCGGCGTGCTTCTGATGATCCAGAATCGATTTTTTTTTGCTTCGGTGAAACCCCGGTAATATTCGCCAGCCAATCCGGAGTGTCTTCATCGTCATCGCCGCGTGATTGCGATCGCAAACCGGCCAACAAGTCCGGCTCCGATGCGTTTGGTGGAATGATCCGCTCCTGTTGCTGCATGGCTTGCGAAGTATCAACTTCCGCAGACTGACGGGCTTTATTTCGAGCATCCCTTAACCATTGCGGCAGGATCGGTTCGAGTTCGGCAGTTACTTTTTTTGTAGGGATTTGCCCCGGATGAAGTGGAGCATCTGCTCCTTTAAGAGGCCCGGTCAGCGGTTGCAGACGCGACTGACAGTACTGGCAAAACTCCTGATCTGCAGCGTTGCCTTCGCCACACACCGGACATTTAATGATGTCTGCCATTAATTGCCCCCGTATGGACGATCAGCACCAAAGAGCACGCGCAAGCCGGTGGTCAATGTGCCAAGTGCAACACCGATCAATATTCCACGTGCGCCGCCCAGGGCAAGTACTTGAGTAATCCATGGACGGAGGGTCGTACCGATCAAAGGCATATCACCAAAAGGCAAAGTGGCGGAACCTAGAACGATCAATATTGTTGTTAAAAGAAAGAGGATGCTCATTACGTCTACGCGACGGCGCAAGAGACGGATCGCGGCGTATAACAAAGTGACAGTCAGGATCCCCATGAGTGAGGCCTCGACCGGCAGAATAATCGCATCCAGCATCAGTTTCATGGTGGCATGTTCCGGCCCCAGGATGATGCCGAACAACAACGTGGCGACCATAAAGACGATCAGAAAGGCGCTGTAGACACTGCCCTTTTCACGACGGCGGATCTTATCCGCATGTACAAAAAGTAAATTAAAAACACCCACCAGAGCTGCCGCGCCGACAAAGATCAGCGCCCAATTTAACAAAAGAGTTTGTACATCTTTAAGTGGGGAAAAATAGTAACCCGCGAGAATCAAAATGCCCGCGGCAATGGCGATCACAACTGTAACAACACGCATTAGAAATTCACCCCTGCAAATTTAAAGAAGGCACCGAGCAGCAACCCGATAATAATCAACCACCGCAGGATATCCTGTACCGTGAGGCTTGCCGCATGCGAGGCTCCCGCGCCGATATATGCACCGGTCGCAAATAATTCCTCGCCGATCAATGGATCCTGCGAACTTGCAAACAGCACCGCTTGGCCGGCCAGATCATCGCTTGCACCGATCACCGCGACATTCTCGCGGTCTGATGCTTCTGTCAGCAAGGCAGCTTCCGGACCAAAATGTCCGATCATGATATTAGCCGAAACGTTTTCATTCTGTGTGATATGCATGGCCCCGGCGGCAAACCCAAATGGACCGAAGCCGGTCACACGTCCGGTGGTTGGCGTATACAATTCATCTGCCCCTGCGGCATGATAGCCGGCCTGGAGCGTATCTTGTGTGAGCAAACCAAGAGCCGGGTCACCCGAAGAGGCAACGGGAGGGCGGTCACTAACCGATGTTTTTTCTGCGACATTGCGCAGCATCGCAAGACCAGCCAAAGCAGAACCTGCGCGTGCGTCCAACAACCCCCCATGCCCGAGGGAAATGTGCAGACGCGTACCATCCTCAACGCTTAACCCGATCATGCGATACAGACGGATCAATGCAGGGATCTCGCGCAGCTTGGCCGGAGACCGTTGATTCCATAATGTGATGACGAGCAAAAGGAATGCGCTGACCGCAATCACACCAAGTTCGATGCTGAATTCATTCATGATTACGCCCTGTCTTGAATTAGGAAAGAAGCGAAGGCGTGCGCTTCATGTTCTTCTTCCAGCATTTCAGCAAGCGCAGTTAACTGCTCGCTTTCAATAAAGCCGCGCCCAAAATAAAGCGCCTGCGCTCCAAGCAAAGCAAGAGGACTTCCTGCTTCAAGAAACGAGGCGGCTATCTGTTGAAGTTGATAATGGCGCAAGGACTCAGCCCAGCGCGGCCAATATTCGCGCGGCGACTTCATATTAAATTGGGAGTATAGCATAATTCCAAGGTCGACCCGTGCGCCATACACCCTGCAGGGTTGCAAGTGAATTGCAGTTCGAGTTATGGCCCTATGGTTGTTCCCGCCTCGAGCACTGTATCCTTTGGTATGACCACAACTCCGTCGCGCACATACCACTTGTCGTTATCAATATCGGTGTTGCGCGGAAAGGGACGGATGGTTACATCCGAACC
>Ga0209131_1001007_pt1 | contig 19449 bp, 19 predicted proteins | sample GraSoi_2013_40cm_FD_185826 | JGI IMG/M metagenome (GOLD analysis project Ga0209131, IMG submission 185826) | Grasslands soil microbial communities from the Angelo Coastal Reserve, California, USA - Sample 9_17_2013_40cm (SPAdes) (version 2) | ecosystem: Environmental > Terrestrial > Soil >... | reverse complement strand
ACGACACATTATTATCCTGGAACTCGCTCGCGGCGCAATCGCTCCAGGCGTCGAGCGCGGCCTTCGAGGCGACGTATGCGGAGAAGCGCGGCGCGCGCGTGAGCACGCCGATGGACGAGATGTTGATGATGTGCCCGCCGCCTTGCTCCACCATCATCGGCAGGAAGCCCATCGTGAGGCGCAGGCTGCCGAAGTAGTTGAGCGCCATGGTGCGTTCGAAGTCGTGGAAGCGGTCGTACGACGATGCGATGCCGCGACGGATGGAGCGGCCCGCGTTGTTGACGAGGTAGTCAGCGCGTCCGAACTGCTTCTTCACCGTGGCCACCAGCTTGTCGCAGTCGGCCATGTCGGAAAGGTCACATGAGACGAATGTCGCGCTGCCGCCAAGCGACTTCGCCTTGGCGATCACGGGCGCCGCCTTTTCCGCATCGCGGGCGACCACGACCACGTTGGCTCCGGCCTCGCAGAGCTTGTAGACGGTCGCCTCGCCGATGCCCGAGGTGCCGCCCGTCAGCACCACGACCTTGTCGCGCACCTTGCCCGCGAGCGAGCGGTCGATGAAGAGGTCGGGATCGAGGTGGCGTTCCCAGTAATCCCACAGCCGCCATGCATAGTCCTCGAGGCGCGGCACGCCGATGCCCGAACCCTTCAGGGCCTTCTGCGCATCGCGCGCGTCGAAGCGCGTCGGGTAGTTGATGAACCGGAACATCTCCTTCGGGATGCCCAGGTCCGCCAGCAGCTGTTTCTGGATGCGCCGCACGGGGGCGAGCCCCATCACCGAATCGACCACGAAGGACGGGATGAAGCTGAACATCTTGGCGTTCAACCGCATCGTCATCTGCGGCGCGTGCGCGGCCTTCGCGAAGAGGTTCAACACCTCGCCCACGCGCATCGGCTCCGGATCGGTGAGGTGGAAGCAGCCGCCGTCCAGGCCCTTCTTGTGGGCGATGTGGTCGATGGCGCCGGCGACGAAATCCACGGGCACGATGTTGATGCGCCCGCCCTCGATGCCGATCGTGGGCATCCATGGCGGCAGCGCGTTGCGGAATTTCTGGATCAGCTTGAAGAAGTAGTAGGGCCCGTCGATCTTGTCGATCTCGCCCGTCTTCGAGTGTCCCACCACGATGCCGGGGCGGTAGATGCGATAGGGCACCTTGCACTCGTTGCGCACGATCGCTTCCGAGTCGTGCTTGGTGCGGAAGTAGGGATGGTCGAGCTCCTCGGCCTCCTCGAACATGTCCTCGCGGAAGACGCCGTCGTAGAGTCCCGCCGCGGCGATCGAGCTCACGTGGTGGAAGGTCTTCGCTGCGAGCGCCTCGGAAAGCTCGACGGCGTTTCGGGTGCCTGCGACGTTGGATTCTTCCTGGCTCGCCGAATCGGCTGAAAGATCGTAGATCGCGGCCAGGTGGAAGAAGTGATTGATCTTTCCCTTGAGGCTCGCGATGTCCGCGGCGGATAGTCCCAGCTTGGGCTTTGCGAGGTCGCCCACGACGCCCACGACGCGTTTCTCGTCCGCGCCCCAGCGGCTGCGAAGCTCGTCGAGCTTCTTCAGCGATCCCTTGCGCACCAGCACGTAGATCGTGCCCTTGCGCTCGAGGAGGCGTTCCACCAGGAAACGTCCGATGAACCCGGTCGCGCCGGTCACGAAGTACGCCATCGATTTCCCTCCCGAAGAACGCCTGTTTTCGCTCGAATGATACAGAGAAAAGTTTAGGGTGAAGGCTCTAGAACTCCCCTTTACGATGCGCGGTATATGAATCCATCACCGAAGGAGAGAACGATGAAAAGAACCAAGCGCAATGACCGCCTCGCCGCCGTGCGCAAGCTCGGCAAGACCGCCATGGCCAGCGTGGAAGCCGCGCGCGACAATGCCGCGCTCCGCGTCGAGGAAGCCCGTGCCCGTGCGGTCGACACCGTGAACCAGCTCGAGCGCGCCTTCGAAGCTCGCGTGACTCGCGCCATGTCGCGCCTGGGCATGCCGACCTCGCGCGAAGTCCGCGCCCTGGCCCGCGAAGTGGCGACACTCAAGGCGAGCGTGCAACGTCTTTCCCGTTCCCGCGCCCGCGCTTAAGTAAATGACGCAACGGCGGCGCAAGCGCCGCCCGCGCATCGGTCTCGCGCTGGCCGGCGGCGGCCCGTTCGGCGCCATCTACGAGATCGGTGCGCTCGCGGCGCTCGAGGACTCCATCGAGGGGCTCGAGCTCACGCGCCTCGATTGCTACGTCGGCGTGAGCGCCGGCGCGTTCCTCGCTGCGGCGCTCGCCAACGGCATCCCGGTCCGCGACGTCTATCGCCTCTTCATCGCCGGCGGCAAGGGCGAAGGAGCGATCGCGCCGCGGCTGTTCAACCGGCCCGCATGGCGCGAGTACCTGCGCGCGGTCATCGAGCGACGCGTGCCCACGGGCCTCTTCGACAACGAGGCGATCCACCGCTACCTGGAGCAGGCGTTCACGCGCCGCGGTCGGACCAACGATTTCCGGCTCCTGCAACGAGCGCTCTATCTCGTGGCCACCGATCTCGACAGCGGCCAGAGCGTGAGCTTCGGCCGTCCGGGACACGACGGCGTTGCGATTTCCAGGGCGGTGCAGGCGAGCTGTGCGCTGCCGGGCCTTTTCCCGCCGGTCACGATCGACGGGCGCTCGTACGTCGATGGCGCCCTCAGGAAAACGCTCCATGCCTCGGAAGCTCTCGACAACGGCATGGATCTTCTCCTCTGCGTGAATCCCATCGTGCCGTTCGACGCGCGCCATTCGCCGCGGCCCGTGGATCTCGCGCGGGGCGGATTGCCGGTGGTCCTGTCGCAGGCTTTCCGCGCCATCATCCATTCGCGCATGGCGCTGGGCTTGTCCAAGTACCGCACGCTCTACCGCAAATCCGACGTGCTGCTCTTCGAGCCGCCGCCGGGGGACAGCGAAGTGTTCTTCACCAGCGTCTTCAGCTACCGCGGGCGCCGTGCCGTATGCGAGCACGCCTATGCCAATACGCGCCGCGACCTGGCGAAGCGCGCCCCGGAGCTCGCTCCCGTTCTCGCTCGCCACGGCCTGCGCCTTCGCCAGGAGGTGATTGCGCGCACCGCTCCCATGCCGCTGGGCGCCGCGAAAGCGATTCGTCGCCGGGGATTGCGGGAGAGCGCCTCGGAATTGCGTGATACCCTCGGCCACCTCAGGACCTGGATGGCGCAAGAGGGAGCGTGACCCGACAGGACGGCAACACGGTGCGCACCGAGCGCACACGGCGCAGGATCCTGGACGAGAGCTTGCGGCTCTTCAATGAGCATGGCGAGGAGAGCGTCACTACCGCGGACATTGCTGCCGCCCTGGGCATCAGCCCCGGCAACCTCTACTACCACTACCGCAACAAGGACCAGATCGTGGCCGAGATCTTCGGCCGCCTCGAGGAGCGCCTCGACATCGAGCCACGCGTGGATTCCGACGCCGCGCAGGCGATCGAGGATCTGTGGCTCTACCTGCACCTCATGCTCGAGGGAATCTGGGATTTCCGTTTCTTCTACCGCAACCTGCACGGCGTGGCGCGCCGCGACCGCCGGCTGCGCGAGCGCTTCAACCGCATCGCCGGGCGAAAGCTTGCGTCCATCGAGGGGCTGTGCAACGGCCTGGCGGCGCAGGGAGCGCTTCGCGCAAGCGACGAGGAGATCCACGCGCTCGCCCGCAACGTGCTGCTGGTGGCCACGTACTGGCTTGATTTCCAGGCGCTGCGCCGCGGCAGCGACGATGCCGCGGACCCGGGGCGCGGCGCATACCAGGTGATGATGCTGATCGCTCCGTATCTAGCCGCAGAGGCGCGCCGCCACGTCCAGCGGCTGGGCCGCGCCTACGTCGAATGAAGGGATCCCCATGCCGAAGCTGAAATGGACCGCGTTCGCCCATCCGTCGAAGTCGTTCGTCTATGCCGGTGACAGCCTGAAGAAGAATTGGGCGAAGCTGCATCGCGGCGACTGCGAGCCGTTTCCGCCGGATCCGGGCGTCCAGGAAGCCTGGCGCCTCTTCCACCAGGGGAAGTTCGCCGAAGCCGTGGAGAAGGGCCTCGCCGCGGGTGGGGCCGGCATCACGGCGGCCAACAAGGCGCAGGCCATTTACGCGAATGGGGTAGAAAAGAAGGAGAGCGCGAAGATCTCGCATTTCGAGGAGGTCATGAATCGCGCGAAAGCCCAGGCCGATGCCTTCCCGAAGAATGCCAACGCGCATTACCTCTACGCCTATGCCGCGGGCCGCTACAGCCAGCGAATCTCGGTCGTCAAGGCGCTTTCGCAGGGCTACGGCGGCAAGATCCGCGCGGCGCTGGAGGCGGCGCTCAAGCTCCAGCCGAAGCATGCCGACGCCCACATCGCCATGGGCGCTTACCACGCGGAAATCATCGACAAGGTGGGCGCGCTGGTGGGCGGCCTCACCTACGGGGCGAATGCGAAGGAAGGAGAAAAGCACTTCCGCAAGGCGCTGGAGCTCGCCCCCGATTCGCCGATCGCGCGCATCGAGATGGCCAACGGATTGGTCATGATGCACGGCAGGAAGATGGTGGACGAGGCGGGAAAACTGTATGCCGAAGCCGCTGGAATCGATCCGCGCGACGCCATGGAGAAGCTGGACGTGGATGTCGCCAGGGAAGAGCTCGCGTGAATCGCTGTTGCTCGCGCGCTACGTCGCCTGTGGAAAAGCGCTTTTCCAGAGTGAAAACGGTTGACAACGGATTTTGGGTTGCGCATCCTCTCGCTGTCGCGCCTACAGAGGCGAGATGACTAGAACTCAACGTCACCATCAGATTGGAGGATTCATCAATGGCAGCTAAGAAAGGCAAGTCGAAAAAGTCGGCGGGCAAGCGCCCGGCGGCGAAAAAGCCGATGAAGAAGGCCGCGACGAGGAAAGCCGCACCCCGCAAGAAGTCCGGCGCGAAGCGGAAGCCCAATGCCGCATTCATGAAGCCGATGAACCCGAGCTCCACGCTCGCGGCCGTCGTCGGCAGCAGCCCCATGCCCCGCACGGAAGTGACCAGCAAGCTCTGGGGCTACATCAAGAGGAACAACCTCCAGGACAAGGTCAACCGCCGCATGATCAACGCGGACGACAAGCTGCGCGAAGTGTTCGGGGGCAAGCGCCAGGTCTCGATGTTCGAGATGACCAAGCTGGTGTCCAAGCACCTGAAGTAAAGCCTTCGGCGTCTGCATCAGGCGACAACGGGCCGGTCGAAAGACCGGCCCTTTTTCTTCCGGCCCCGTTGCCAAGGAGTCCTGCCGTGAAACTCGTCTCCACCCTCGGCGCGCCCACCGCGCGCGGCCATTACTCCCAGGCGATCGTCCACGACGGCATCGTCTACGTCGCGGGGCAGCTTCCGATCGTGCCCGGCGCGCCCGACAGGCAGCTCGCCGGTTTCGAGGAGCAGGCGCGGCAGGTGATCGACAACGTGGCGGCGATCCTGGGCGAGGCGGGCAGCGGCCTCGACCACATCCTCAAGGCCACGGTGTACATCGCGGACATCTCGAATTGGCCGGCATTCAACGCGATCTACGCCGAGAAGCTGGGCGGCCACAAGCCGGCGCGCACGGTCGTTCCCGTCGCGGGGCTGCACTACGGTTATCTCGTCGAGATGGACGCGATCGCGGCCGTCAGAGGTTCCTGAAGCGCTTGGGTATTGCCTTCGCTTTGGGCACCTGTTCGGCGGCGCCATCTTCGGCCGGTAGCCACGGCGTCATGAGCGTGAGCCACATGAGCTTGTCGAATTCCTCGCCATAGGCGCGGACGATACGCGCCGGATCCGGCACGAGTCCCGCGTCGGTGATGACGCCGAACTGGATGCGCCCGTCGTACGAGAGGATCGAGATTCCCATCCCGATGCCGCCCGACTGCGGCACCCAGAACTCGAGTCCCGAGATGTGCTGGCCGGCGAAGTAGAGGGCGTGCTGCGGTCCCGGCACGTTCGTCATGACCGCGCTCGCGTTCGCGCCCAGGAGCCGCGTCACTTGCTCCTGCAGGGCGCGCGGCCCGTAGCCGACGGCCGAGAGCAGCGCGAGCGCGATGACGGGCTGGTAGGAACCCTTCAGCGCGCGCATGCGCCTGCGCACTTCGTAGAGCCTTTCCAGCGGGTGCTCCATTCCGATCGGCACGTCGAGGAACACGAGGCCGAAATGGTTGCCCAGCTCGGCGCCGCGCCCGGGCGGACGCAGGTTCACCGGGACGATGGCGCGAATCTCGAGCCCCTCGACCGCATCGCCCTTTGCCACTAGGTAGTCGCGCAACGCGCCCGCCGCCATCGACAGCAGGACGTCGTTGATGGAGCAGCCCAGCGCCTTGCCGATGGCCTTCACCTCTTCGAGCGGCAGCGATTGCGCCCACCCCACGGCTTTGCGCTCGCCCAGCGCACCCTTGAAGCGCGTGGGCGCGTCGCGCCCCATGAGCACCAGGCGCGCGACCTCGGACGCGATCTCGATGCCCTTGCCGGCGATGCCTTGCATCGCCTGCGCCGCTGCCGCGGGCTCGAGGGCGAGTCCTTTGATCGGCTCCAGGAGCCCTGTCCAGAAGTCGCCTTCACCGCCGCCTTTCGCCGCGGCAGGCTTTCGCGCCGGCGCCTTGAGGCTCGCCTTCGCCGTCGCGTCCGTCATGGAGAGCATCACCTGGATGAGGGCGATGCCATCGGCGTAGCAATGGTGGATTCGCAGCACCAGGGCGCTTCCCCCGGCGTAGTTGTCGATCACGTGGAACTGCCACAGCGGCCGCGCGGGATCGAGGGGTGTCGAGGCGAGCTCGCTCACCAGCCGCTCGAGCTCGCGTTTTCTTCCCCGGCCAGGGAGCTTTTCGGCGACGACCTGCGCGGCGAGGTCGAACTCCCCGGGCTCCTCCCACCACGCGCCGGCCGCGTCCTGCACGGCGCGCTGGCGGAAACGGCGAAACGTGAGGAAGCGAGCCGCGATCGTCCTTCGCACGACTTCAGGATCGAGGCGGCCCTCGAACATCATGACGCCCACGATCATCATCAGGTTCGTGGGCTGCTCCATTCGCAGCCAGGCGGTGTCGACGCCCGAGATGCGCTCGCGGGGAGTGGCTGCCATGGCGTAGTAATCTACCCGAATGGCGGACATCAGGAAGCAATTCGACGACGCGGCCGCGGCGATCCTCAAGGCGAAGAAGGACCCGGGCAACGACATGAAGCTTCGCCTCTACGCCAACTTCAAGCAGGCGACCGAAGGCGACGTGAAGGGGAAAAGTCCGGCTTCACCGACTTCGTGAACCGGGCCAAGTACGAGGCGTGGGCGAAGCTGAAGGGCACCGCGCCCGAAGAGGCGATGAAGGCCTACATCAAGCTCGTGGAGCGCGTGACGCGCGAGTAGCGCGTTTCTTTCCCTTCTTTTTCTTCGCCCCGGCCTTCGGGGCCGCGCCCTGGCGCGCCATCAGCTCGCGCATCTGGTCGGCCAGCTCTCGAACGCCCTGGTTCAGGTCGGCGACCTCATCGCGCGTGAGCACGCCCAGGCGCTTGAGCGAGCGCTGCACGCGCTCCTCGAAGACCTGCTCGAGCTTGTCGAATCGCCCGCTCGCGCCGCTGGCCGATTCCTTCAGCGAGCGCAGCGCCTGGTCGGCCGCGCCGCGCGCCTGATCGCCCAAGCCCTTGCCCTGCGCGACGAGCGTGTCGAACATGCGCGGTCCCTCGGCGCGCGCGCGCTCGAAGGCGCCCAGGCCCGCGAGCCAGATCTTCTGCGCCGAATCGGTGATTGCGCGCGCGGTGTCGTTGCCCGATGCGGCGGTAGATTGGCGGGAACGTGAGCCCGCCTTGCGTGTGGCCATCGTGGATCCTCCGTTGTTCGTCGTGGCAGCCTTAAGGTTACACTTCGCGCATGGCAACGATCGCCGAGCACAGGCCCGTCGAGCGCGTCTGGCTCAAGTCATACCCTGCGGGTGTGCCAGCTGAAGCGGACACCGGCCGGTATGCAAGCGTTCCGCAACTCCTGGGCGAGAGCTGCAGGAAATTCGCCTCGCTGCCCGCGTTCACCAACATGGACGCGACCATCGACTTCGCCACGCTGGACCGGCTGTCGCGCGATTTCGCGGCATGGCTCGTCGGAGAGGCGGGCCTTTCGAAGGGCGATCGCGTCGCGATCATGATGCCCAACCTGCTCCAGTATCCCGTGGCGCTTTTCGGGATCCTCAGGGCCGGCATGGTGGCGGTGAACTGCAACCCGCTTTATACGCCGCGGGAGCTGGAGCACCAGCTGAACGACGCCGGCGCGAAGGCCATCGTCATCCTTGAGAACTTCGCCACCACGCTGGAGCAGGTCATCGCGAGGACGTCGGTGAAGAAGGTCGTCACGACCCAGCTGGGCGACCTGCTGGGATTTCCAAAGTCGCTCATCGTGAACTGGGTCGTAAAGCACCGCAAGAAGATGGTTCCCGCCTGGAACATCCCCGGGACGGTGCCCATCAAGACCGCGCTTTCCCAGGGCAGGGGACGCTCGCTCGAGGAACCCGCGCTCACGCACGACGACATCGCGTTCCTTCAGTACACGGGAGGCACGACCGGCGTCTCCAAGGGGGCGATGCTCACGCACGGCAACATCGTCTCCAACCTGCAGCAGGTGTCCGCGTGGATCGGCACGGGCCTGAAGGAAGGCGGCGAGCTCGTCATCACCGCGCTGCCGATGTACCACATCTTCGCGCTCACCGGCAGCTGCCTCACCAACATCAAGATCGGCGCGCACAACGTGCTCATCACCAATCCGCGAGACATGCCGGGATTCGTGAAGGAGCTCGGCAAGTACCGCGTCACTTTCATCTCGGGCGTGAACACGCTCTTCGCGGGCCTCATGAACACGCCCGGATTCTCCCAGCTGGACTTTTCGGGCCTCAAGCTCACGCTGGGCGGCGGCATGGCGGTGCAGCGCGCGGTGGCCGATCGCTGGAAGAGCATCACCGGCTGTCCGCTGCTGGAAGCCTACGGGCTCACGGAGACTTCGCCGGGCGCGTGCATCAACCCGCTGATCGAGGGATTCGAGTACAACGGCACCGCGGGCTTGCCGATTCCCTCCACGGTGATCACGATCCGCGACGACGACTGCCGCATCCTGCCGCTGGGCGACACGGGCGAGATCTGCATCGCCGGCCCGCAGGTCATGAAGGGTTACTGGAACCGTCCCGACGAGACGGAGAAGGTGATGACGCCCGACGGCGCATTCCGCACCGGCGACATCGGGCTCATGACGCCCGAGGGCTACGTGAAGATCGTCGACCGCAAGAAGGACATGATCTCGGTGTCCGGCTTCAAGGTGTTCCCCAACGAGGTCGAGGACGTGATCGCGATGCTGCCCGGCGTGGCCGAGGTGTGCGCCGTCGCCGCGGCGGATGAGCGCTCCGGCGAGGTCGTGCGCGTCGTGATCGTGCGCAAGGATCCTGGCCTCACCCGGGAACAGGTCATCGAGCACTGCAAGAAGAACCTGACCGGCTACAAGATCCCCAAGATCGTGGAGTTCTGGAAGGAGCTTCCCAAGACCAACGTGGGCAAGGTGCTGCGGCGCGAAGTGAAGAACGCGCCGCAGCAGTCAGGCTCCTAGATCGCCATGCTGGGTCCCCGCCTCCGCGGGGACGGCGTAACTGCTGCGCTGGACGTTACGCCGCCTTTTCGTACACCGGCCCGTACTCCCGCAGCGCGTCGCAGATGCGCTGCACGCCCCAGTCGATCTGCTCGCGATCGACGATGAGCGGCGGGGCGAAGCGCGCGACGGTGCCGTGCGTGTCCTTGCTGAGCACGCCGTGCTTGAGGAGCGTCTCGACGAACTGGCGGGCGCTCGCGCGGCGCGTGTCGATCTCCAGGCCGATCAGCAGGCCCTTGCCGCGCACGTCGACGATCATCGGGCTCGAGATCGACTTCAGCCGCTTGAGGAGGTAGGCCCCGGATTGCGCGGCGCGCTCGGAGAGCTTTTCCTCGAGCAGCACGTTGAGCGATTCGAGCCCGACCGCCGCGCCCAGCGCATTGCCACCGAAGGTGCTGCCGTGGTCGCCGGGGCGGAAGACGTCCAGCACGTGCCCGCGCCCGCAGAAGGCGGAGACCGGGATCAAGCCGCCGCCCAGCGCCTTGCCGAGGATGATCGCGTCGGGCTCCACGCCCTCGTGGTGGCACGCGAGGACCTTGCCGGTGCGCCCCAGCCCCGTCTGCACCTCGTCGACGATCATGAGGACGTTGCGAGCGCGGCAGATGCGAAGCGCTTCGGTGAGGTAGCCCTCGGGCGGGACGATGATGCCCGCCTCGCCCTGGATGGGCTCGACAAGGAATGCGGCGGTCTCGGGGCGAATGGCGGCTTCCAGTGCGCGCGTGTCGCCGAACGGGATCGCATCGAAGCCGTCCGCGTAGGGGCCGAACCCTTCGCGATACTGTGCCTCCGATGAAAACCCCACGATGGTGGACGTGCGGCCGTGGAAGTTGCCGGCGCAGACGATGATGCGCGCCTTGCCCGAGGGAATTCCCTTGACCGAGTAGCCCCATTTGCGCGCGCACTTGATCCCGGTCTCGACGCCCTCGGCGCCGGTGGTCATGGGAAGCGCGCGCTCCATCCCGGTCACTTCACACAGCTTCTTCAGGAAGGGCGGCAGGCGGTCGCTGAAGAACGCGCGCGAGGTGACGGCCAGGCGCTGCGCCTGCTGCGTGAGCGCGGCGACCAGGCGCGGATGTCCGTATCCGAAGCTCACGGCGGAATACGCCGAGAGCATGTCGAGGTAGCGCCGGTCCTGGTCGTCCCAGAGCCAGACGCCTTCGCCGCGCGAGAGCACGACGGGAAGCGGATCGTAATTGCGCGCTCCGTACTCGCGCTCGAGAGCGATCATGTCGCTCATAAAAAGGGTCCTTTGATTGCTCGTGGCATTGCAGGGCCGGGCGACAATTATATCTGTCGTGACAAGCCCTTAGCCACCGAGTTCAGCGAAGAGTCTTCGCGAGGGCTGCCGAAGACCGCGCGGCGAGCGCGTAAATGGATAGTTGCGGATTGGCCGCGATGCTGGTGGGAAAGACCGAGCCATCGTGAACGGAGAGGTTGCGCAGGTGGTAGTGGCGGCCGTCCTCGTCGACGACGCCGGTGCGCTCTTCGGGTCCCATGGCGCAGCCGCCCATCACATGCGCGCTCACGATGCGCGCGGCGAGCGCGCGCATCGGCAGCGCATCGATGCCGTCGCGCGCTTCCTTCCAGTTCGCGTATCCCTTCGCGTTCTCGTGCACCGGCATCACGGTCTGCGCCCCGGCAGCGAACTGGATCTCGGCCATCGCGAGATAGGCGCGGCGCACGCCTTCCCAGAGGTAGGCGGGCATCGAGTAATCGAGCATGGGCGTGCCGTCGCTGGCGAGCATCACGCGCCCGCCGCGCGATTCGCGGTGGAATCCGTCGCGCAGGAGGGCGATGACTACTTGGACGTTGGGGAATTTCTTCATCCAGCCCGCATGGTCTTCGCCGAAGCCGGGCAGGGTGATGCCCGTCAGCACCGGATGCGTGGGCCCGGATTCAAGCTTGAATCCGGCCCGGCCGTCGAGGGGCGCATTTTCGATGAAGTGATCGCTGTAGATCGACTGCGGAGCGCCCGCGTGCCCGTCCACTCGCTGCGGCATCACCGCCGCCGAGATGACGGTTGGATGCAGGAAGGTGCGCCGGCCCGTGAGCCCATTGGGGTCGGGCGCGTCACTGCGGATGAGGATCGCGGGCGAGCCGATGCCGCCTGCCGCGAGGACATAGTGGCGCGCGCGGATGCGAATGCGAGTGTCCGTCGGCTTCGCGCCGTTGCCCGCGACCCCCGCGGCTTCGCATGCAACGACGCGGTCGCCTTCGATCACGAGGCGCGTGACGCGCGCCCTGTGCACCAGCCGTGCGCCGCGCGAAAGCGCCGCGGGGATGGTGGTGACGAGCATCGACTGCTTGGCATTGATCGGGCAGCCCATGCCGCAGTAGCCCAGGTTCGCGCAGCCCTTCACGTTGCGCGCGATGGCGCCGTGCGCGTAGCCGAGCTTCGCACAGCCGCGGCGCAGGACGTCGTTGTTCTCGTTGGGCGCGACCGCCCACGGCGCGATGGCCAGGCGCTCTTCCATGCGTGCGAACCACGGGTCGAGATCGTGCGCGCCGGTGCGCTTCAGGCCCGCGGTTTCCTTCCAGTAGGCAAGTGTGCGCGCGGGCGTGCGGAAGCTCGAGGTCCAGTTCACCGTCGTGCCGCCGCCCACGCAGCGGCCCTGGAGGATGGTGATCGACTTGTCCGTCGTCTGTCGCGCGGAGCTCTCCTGGTAGAGCTGCGGGTAGGCTTCGCGCTCGCGCATGCGGAAATCGGTGGACGACGCAAGCGGTCCTTCCTCGACGATCACGACGTCCAGGCCGGCCGCCGCGAGCGATTCCGCGCTCACGCCGCCGCCCGCGCCGCTGCCGATGACGACGACGTCGGTTTCGAGCTCGAGGTCGCGCTCGAGCGTGGCGGCATCGGTCACCTTCCAGCCGGCGGCGAGCCCTTCGCGGATCGGATCGCGCACGGCCATGTCAGCCCACCGCCGGCGGGCCCGGATAGCCGATCGCCGCCCACGAGGTGGAGTTGCCGTACCACGCGGCCTGGATGAGCTGCGTGAGCGCGCGGTAGCTCGCGCGTTGCAGGGCGAAGGGGCTGTCGCGCCAGCGCAGGAGGAATTCACCGATCTGCTGCGGCGTGGATTCCTCGAGCGGCGACCACAGGCCCGCGACGGCCACGCGCAGGGGTGCCGTGTGGAGGAAGCTGAAGAGCTCGCCCATCTCCTGCTGCACGGGAATCGACAGGCCCGCCACGGCGCGATCGAACGCGGCCACCACGTCCGCGACGGCCGCGCGCCGCGCCTCTTCGTCGGCCGGCAGCGCGCCCGCCAACACGACCGGAACCAACGCTCCCACGCTCTTCACGCCACGCGCGTCGAGAAACCGGTAGGCTGCCGGCGCCGCTGAAACCGGGCGATCGATCCAGCGCGCGAGCGTGAGCAACGCCGCGCCGGCGATTCCCGCCTGGATGAATTGGCGCCTTCGGATCCGCACGTCAGCGCGACAGCAGCCGCATCAGCCGCTCGAAGCGCGGGCCGTACGGTGGCCTGAAAAGGCCGAGCAGGTTGAGGCGCGGCTGGCGGAACACGGCCTTGCGCTTGGAAAATGTCTCGAACCCCGCGCGCCCGTGGTATTCGCCCATGCCGCTGGGACCCACGCCGCCGAAGGGAAGGTCGTCCTGGGCGATGTGCAGGATCGTCTCGTTCACCGTCGCGCCGCCGGAGACTGTCTCGTCGAGCACGCGGGCGATCGTTTGCTCGTCGCGATCGAAGACATACAAGGCGAGCGGACGCGGGCGCGCGTTCACGTAGGCGATGGCGTCCGCCGTATCGCGGTAGCCGACGATCGGCAGCAGCGGACCGAAGATCTCCTCGCGCATGACGCGCAGCCCCGGATCCGCGGACACGAGCAATTGCGGCGCGACCTTGGGCGAGCCCGACATGTCGCCGCCGCCGGGATTCACCTCCTCGATTCGCGTGCCCGCGCGGCGTGCCTCATCGAGAAGGCTCGCCAGGCGCTCGCGATGGCGCGCGTTCACGATCGACGAATACTGGGCATTCTTCGCAAGCTGCGGGTACATCCGCTCCACGCTTGCGCGAGCAGCGGCCACGAAGGCCTCTATGCGCTCCTCGGGGACCAGCGCATAGTCCGGCGCGATGCACGTCTGGCCGGCGTTCAGGCACTTGCCGTACATGATCTTGCCGGCGGCCTCGGCGATGTCGATGTCGCGCCCCACGATGGCGGGCGACTTGCCCCCCAGCTCCAGCGTGACGGGCGTGAGGTTCTCGGCCGCCGCGCGCATCACGTCGCGCCCGACCGCCGTGGACCCGGTAAAGAGCAGGTGGTCGAAGGGCAGCGACACGAATTCGCGCGCGAGGTCGGGCCCGCCATTCACGACCGAAAGCAGCGCCGGATCGAAATGACGCGCGACGAGAGCGGCGAACAGTTCGCCCGTTCGCGGCGCGGCTTCCGACATCTTCACGAGGATGCGGTTGCCGGCGCCGAGCGCCGAGACGATCGGGCCCGCCGCGAGGTAGATCGGGTAATTCCACGGCACCACGATGCCCACGACGCCCAGGGGCTGGAACATCACGCGCGAGCGGCCCGGCAGGAACCACACGCTCGTCGCGCGGCGCTGCGGGCGCATCCAGCGGCGCAGGTGACGGCGCGCATGGCGTGCGCCTTCCAGCGCGGGAAAGATTTCCAGCAGCCGCGTCTCTTCGGCCGCGCGACCCTGGAAATCCGCGTCCACGGCATCGCAAAGCTCGCGGGTCGCCGAGCGCAACATCCATTCGAGGGCGGCGAGTGCGGCAATGCGTTCGCGGTATGTGGGTGCGGAAGTGGAGTCGCGGACGCGGCGCTGGCGTTCGAATGCTTCGCGAGGCGGCCGAGCGGCGGGCGCGGAATCCTTGAGGTTCAACGTAGAATCAAACGACCGTTTGAATTTCCCAGCATAGCACCTTGAATCCCGTCGCCGCGCGCCTCGAAGAGCACCTGCGCAGGTTGCGCGCGCTGCGCGGCGAGGGCGCTCGCGCGCCCGCGCGGCTGCAGGAGCTCAAGCGCTGGCAATCGGAGCGCCTCGAGCGCACGTATGCGGATTTCTCAGCCCAGCCGCGCTACCGGGGCGCCACGGCATTCTTCATCGTCGACCTCTACGGGGCCAAGGATTTCAGCTCGCGCGACCAGGCGATGCTGCGCATCCTGCCGGTGATGAAGCGCATGCTGCCGCAGAGCGCCGTGGAGACGGCGGCGCTGGCGATCGAGCTGGAGTCGCTCTCGGAGGAGCTCGATCACGCTCTCGCCGGCGCGCTGGTACCTGGACCCATCACCGAGGCAACCTATGCCGAGGCATATTCGGCGAGCGGCAATCGCGGGGATCGCGAGCGGCAGGTCGAGCTCATCGACGCGACGGGCCGGCGTCTCGACGCGTTGGTGGGCAGGCCCATGGTGGAGCGGATGCTGAAGCTCATGCGCGGACCCGCGCGCATGGCGGGGCTCGCGGACCTGCAGGATTTCCTCGAGCGCGGTTTCGCGGCATTCCGCGCCATGCAGGGCGCCGATGAATTCCTCGCCGTGGTGAAGCAGCGCGAGACGCGGATCCTCAACCGCCTTTTTTCCGGGGCGGCGAAGCCTTTTTCACCTTAGCGGCGGGCTTGGCCGCGGGCTCTTTCCTCGCGGCGAAGAGCTCGTCCATCTCGTGCTGGATCGCCTGCTCGATCGAGCCCTTCATCGCCTTCAGCAGGAATCCCAGCGTCACCACCAGATGCAGGTCCTTCGGGCCCATCGCGAGCGAGCCCGACACGCCGGGGCGTTCGAACCGCAGCACGTCCCCATCCCAGTCGCCGGCAAGGCCGAACTTGCGGCCGAGCTTGTCGGCCATCCGGTCCGCGGCCTTGCGCGCATCGGCGGGCGACATGTGGTGTGCGCGGCGGATGTCGATGTCGGCCATGGGATCTCCTTATTTGTTCATCACCGCGCCGGGCAGCCAGGTCGCGATGCCGGGCACGGCGCAGAGGATGAAGATCGCGAGGAACATGAGGCCCACGAAGGGCATCACGCCCCACACGACGTCGCGAAGCGGGATGTCCGGCGCGATGTTGCGGATCACGAAGATGTTCAGGCCCACGGGCGGGTGGATGAGGCCCATCTCCATCACGATCGTCATGAGGATGCCGAACCAGATGAGGTCGAAGCCCGCGCTGCGCAATGGCGGCAGGATGATGGGCGCGGTCATCAGGATGATGCTCACCGGCGGCAGGAAGAAGCCGAGCACCAGCACCAGCCCCAGGATCGCGCCCAGCAGGAACCACTTGGAAAGGTGCAGCCCCACGATCCATTGCGCGCCGCTCTGCGAGAGGTGCAGGTAGCTCATCACGTACGAGTATAGGAGCGACATGCCGATGATCAGCATCAGCATCGTCGACTCGCGCAGCGTCGCCGCCAGGATGGGCGCCAGGTCCCGGGGCCGCCACATCGCGTAGATGCTCGCAATGAGCACGAGCGCCAGCACCGCGCCCAGCCCTGCCGTCTCCGACGGCGTCGCGAGGCCGCCGTAGAGCGCCACCATGACCCCGATCAGCAGGATCACGAAGGGAAGCACGCGCGGCAGCATTTCGACCTTCTGCCGCAGCGTGAGCATGTCCTTGTCGAGGTATGCCGAGTGCTTGCCGGTCGCCACGAACGCCGCATGCGCGGTGCGGTATTCGCGCCGGAACTTCCAGACCGCGTATCCCGCGAAGAGGACGACCAGCAGCAGGCCAGGGCCCACGCCCGCGAGGAACAGGCGCCCGAGCGAGACTTCCGCGGCGACGGAGTACAGGATCATCGTGATCGAAGGCGGCAGGAGGATCCCCAGCGTTCCGCCCGCGGCGATGATTCCTGCGGCGAATCCCGGCGAGTAACCGCGCGAGCGCATCTCGGGAATGCCCGCCTGGCCGATGGCCGAGCAGGTCGCCGGGCTCGATCCCGCCATGGCGGCGAAAAGCGCGCATGCGAACACGTTCGCGATGCCGAGCCCGCCGGGGATGCGGCTCATCCACGCGTGCAAGGCCGCGTACAAATCGCGACCGGCCCGCGATCTGCCGATGGCAACGCCCTTGAGGATGAAGAGCGGAATCGAAAGCAGCGTGATGCTCGCCATTTCCTCGTACACGTTCTGCGTCACCGTATCGAGCGAGGAAGCCGGCATGAAGAAATACATGAACATCGCGGCCACGGCCCCGAGCGCAAGGGCGATCGGCATGCCGGTGAACATCACGGCGAGCGTCGTGCCGCCGAAAAGCAGCCCGAGCGCGAGAACGCTCATCGGTCCGCGCGCTTCTGGAGGCCGGCGGCCACCTGCAGGGCGATCTGGACCGCAAGCAGCGTAATGCCGACAGCCATGAGGCCGTACGGTATCGACAGCGGCGGCGCCCACGCCGAAGTCGTGGTCTGTTTCTCGACGAACGCCTCATGCCACAGCGTCCACGACTTCCAGGCGAAGAAAGCGCAGAAGAGGAAGGATGCGATGTCCACGACGATCGCCCGGACCCGGTTGGCGCGGGGCGGCAGGAAATGCGCGAGCAGCTCGATGCCGATGTGCCCGCGGTACGACTGCACGTACGCGCTCGCCATGAAGACGGCGCCCACGATGCAGAACACGGCCGCCTCGTCCTGCCAATCGGTTGCCGCCTTGAAGAAGTAGCGCGACGCCACGCTGTAGGTGAGGATCAGCGCGGCGGCGAGCAGCGCCACCGATCCCGCGCGCACGATCCACGCGTTCAGCCAGGCAAGCGCGCGCGCGGCCGTGCCGAGAGAGCCGGGCGGAATCTCCGGGCCGGCCGCGGGTTCGAGGCCGGCCTCGACCGCGCGCGTCAAAGGAGCTTTTCGGCCGCCTTGAGGATCTGCGCGCAGCTCTCGCCCTTCTCGGCGTAATCCTTCCACGCCGTGCGCCGCGCGATGTCCTGCCACTTCTTCAGCGTCGGCGCATCGAGGTCGTACACTTTCGCGCCCGCCTTCTGGTAGACGCCGGCCACCGCGATGTCGTCGGCCTTCGCGCCTTCGGTGCCGAGTATTTCCATTTCGGCGCCGACCGCCATGATGACGTCGCGCTGGTCTTTCGGCAGCGCGTCGAACACCTGCTTCGACATCATGAGCGGCTCGCACATGAACCAATACGCCTGGCCGCGTCCCGTGGTGAGGTGCTTGGCGAGCTCCTCGAGACGGAACGAGATGAGGCTGGTCGACGAGGTGAGCGCCGCGTCCATGGCTCCCGTCTGCATCGCCGCGTAGATCTCGTTGGACGGAAGCGACAGCACCGAAGCGCCCGCATCCTTCAGCACCATGTCCATCTCGCGGCTGCCGCCGCGCACTTTCATACCCTTCGCGTCCTCCGGACCCACCAGCGGTTTCGAGCGGCTCGCGGCGCCGCCCGCCTGGAAGATCCAGCTCACCATCACGATGCCCTTCTCGTTGAGGAGCTTGTCGAGGATCCGGCCGACCTCGCCCGTCTTCCACTTCGCCGCCTGCTCGTACGACGGGATGATGCCGGGCATGAGGCCGATGTTCGTTTCCTGGACCTCGCCGCCGGCGTAGGGCAGCGGATAGAGGCTCATGTCGAGGGCGCCCTTGCGCATCGCGGAAAACTGCGCGTTGGTCTTCATGAGGGACGAGCCCGCATAGACCTGTGCCTTCAGCTTTCCGCCGCTGCGCTTCTCGACCTCGGTGGCGAACTTGCGGCACAGGCGGTCGCGGAAATCCCCCTCGTCACCGGACCCACCGGGGAATTGATGCGAGATCTTGAGCGTGGTGCCTTGCGCGGCGGCTCCGCGGGACAGCAGCAGGAACGGGATGGATGCAGAAGCACCCTGGACGAAACGACGGCGCGATACGCTCATGACGATCTCCTCTAGTTATCGATCTTGATTCCAGCTTCCTTGACGACCTTACCCCAACGCAACACTTCCGAGTGCACGAAGCGCCCGAACTGCGCAGGCGGCTGGCCGCCCACGACGGCTCCTTGCTCTTCCCAGATCCTCTTGATATCCGGCTGGCCCAGCGCCTTCACCACTTCCTGGTACATCTTGTCCACGATTTCCTTCGGCGTTCCCTTCACGGCCCACAACGCATACCACGTGGTCACCTCGAAATCCGCGAGCCCCAGCTCCGTGAGAGTCGGCACGTCGGGAACGATCGGCGATCGCGCGGGCGTCGAGACCGCGAGCGCGCGCAGCTTGCCGCTCTTGATCTGCGGGGCCGAGGTTGCCATGCCGTCGAAGGCCATGTCCACGTTGCCGGCGATGAGGTCCTGCATCATCGGTCCCGCGCCCTTGTACGGGATGTGTACGAGGTCGGTTCCCGTGCGCAATTTGTAGAGTTCCCCCACAAGGTGGTGTGAAGTGCCGTTCCCCGCGGAGCCGAAGTTGAGCTTGCCGGGATTTGCCTTCGCGTAGCTGAGGAAGTCCGCATACGTCTTGATGCCCGCGTGTTTCGGGTGGATCACGATCACGTTCGGCACGTACGCGAGCACGGTGACGGGCTCGAAGTCCTTCTCGATGTTGTAGGTGAGCTTGGTGTAGATGGACTCCGCGATGGTGTGGTGGATCGCGCCCACGAGGAACGTGTAGCCATCGGCGGCCGCCCGGGCCGCCGCCGCCGCGCCCACGGTTCCACCGGCCCCGCCCATGTTCTCCACGTAGAAGTTCTGGCCCGTGGATTGCGAAAGCTTCGCCGCAATCGGGCGCGCGAACACATCCACGCCGCCTCCCGCAGGGAAAGGATTGATGATGCGCACCGGCTTTTGCGGCCACTGCGTTTGCGCACCGGCGCCGAAGGCCGCGAGGGCAAGCCCCAAGGCGATGACACGCAGGAACATGCGTTTCATTCTTCTCTCCTCCGGCTTTGTGAGTCTTGTTATTTTTGTGTTGCGCTGCTACGCGGCGCGCCGGCTC
>Ga0209131_1001006_pt1 | contig 19450 bp, 15 predicted proteins | sample GraSoi_2013_40cm_FD_185826 | JGI IMG/M metagenome (GOLD analysis project Ga0209131, IMG submission 185826) | Grasslands soil microbial communities from the Angelo Coastal Reserve, California, USA - Sample 9_17_2013_40cm (SPAdes) (version 2) | ecosystem: Environmental > Terrestrial > Soil >... | reverse complement strand
TGAACAGGCTGCCCAGGATGTAACGGGTCATGTCGGTGGTGAGATCAAAGGGCAGATCTTCCTGATCCCTTCGAGTATCAAGGCAGGTGAGATCGCTCGCATCCTGCGTGAAGGTTATGACGTTGGGTTGCTGAACGACGGATTCCGCGATGTGATCGACAGGTTGAACCTCGATTATCTGTTGATCGATACACATCCTGGTCTAAATGAAGAGACGTTGCTCTCCATCGCCATTTCGAATGCGCTGGTCATCATTATGCGCCCCGACCAGCAGGATTATCAAGGCACGGCCGTCACGGTAGATGTTGCCAGGAAGCTCGATGTGCCGAAGATGCTGATGCTCATCAACAAGACCCCCACCTCCCTGGATTTCGACGACGTACGCGCCCGCGTGGAACAGATCTATAATGCGAAAGTGGCCGCGGTACTTCCTCATTCGGATGAAATGATGACTCTCGCCAGCTCAGGTATTTTTTCGATCCGTTTTCCCGACAACATCGTGACAAAAGGTCTGCGAAGTCTCGTAGACCAGCTTAAGGCTTAGGGCAATCTCCTGACTGGGAGTAGCCATGAACGAATCACTTTTTGACAATACAATCAGGGAGTTGGAGGCACGTACAGAGGATATTCGACCTTCCGATGTCGTTATGTTCTCAGAGCCCCTGCGCAGTGCACTGAATTTTATGATCCGGCTTGGGCGTTTTAGCCTGACCGAACTTTCTGAAAAACTTGAGTTTACACGCGAGCAGTCAAAACAAATCGCGGATCATCTGGTGGAAAGACATTTATTTGTCATTTCACGATTTTCGAACAATGAGGAAACCTTTTACGAATCCCGCCTTTCCTCGCTAACCCGGCCTTTAACCCGGCCCCCCTCGGATATCTGGAAAAAGATAGATTGACCTTATTTTCCCAACGTTTGGACGTTGGGAAAACTTTTTTGTTCGGCTATAATTAAACAGTATGGCAGATAAACTTCTCTCCCGATACGAAGAACTCAAGGCGGAGATCAACCGTCATAATCACCGCTATCATGTACTGGATGCGCCGCTCATTAGCGATCTGGAATATGATCGCCTGCTCAATGAGCTCAAACAGATCGAAGCCGATCACCCGCAATGGATCACATCCGATTCGCCCACACAACGAGCGGGAGCCAGACCCGCCGACCGTTTCGAAAAAATCCGGCACCCGGCACCGATCCTTTCGCTCGCGAATGCCTTTGGCGCGCAGGATACGCGTGCATGGTTCGAACGAATTAAAAGATTGGACGACCGTGTTGAAAAAGCAAAGTTTGTGGTGGAGCCAAAGATAGACGGCCTGTCTGTGGTGCTCCATTATCGCGACGGGGCATTTGTGCAGGGCGCTACGCGCGGCGATGGAGAAGTGGGCGAAGATATCACATCGAATTTACGGACGGTAAAAGCAATTCCACTTCGCATCCCGATCGATCCAAAAGGGCCGAAACCGCCAAAAAATATAGTGGTGCGCGGCGAAGCATTTATTCCGAATAAAGATTTTGAAGAGCTGAATCGTAAACTCCTTGAAGCGGGTGAAAAGACCTATCTCAACCCACGCAATACTGCTGCGGGTTCCTTGCGTCAGCTCGATCCGCTCTTGACTGCCTCACGCCCGATTACATTGCTGGTATATCAGATCGTGCATTTTGACGGCGGCAAGATCCCCACCTCCCAATGGGAGATCCTGGAATATCTTAAGGGATTGGGCTTTCCTGTTACCGATATTGCGCGCCGCTTCAACGACCTCGAATCTGCCATTGTATACACAGAAACATGGAATAAGGGCCGCGAGAAATTATCGTACGAAGCAGATGGCATGGTGATCAAGATAGATGATTTGACCCTTGCGGCAGAGCTGGGCTTCGTAGGGAAGGATCCGCGCGGCGCGATCGCGTTTAAATTCCCTGCGCTTGAAGTGACCACGACCTTGAATGGGATCAGTGTTGCAGTGGGCCGCACTGGCGTATTGACTCCAAATGCAGTACTCGAGCCCGTTGAGATTGGCGGTGTAGTTGTGGAACGCGCCACGCTGCATAATTTTGACTACATCGCTGAAAAAGATATCCGCGTAGGTGATCGTGTACTGGTTAAACGTGCAGGCGAAGTGATCCCCTACGTCATTGGCCCGGTTGTAGATGCGCGTACCGGCAAAGAGAAAAAATATAAACCACCTGCAAAGTGCCCGGCATGTGGTCAACCTGTGGAACATTTCGAGGGTGAAGTGGCATGGTACTGCGTCAATGCTGCCTGCCCGGAGCAACTCGTCCGAAATGTGGAGCACTTCGTCTCGCGCGGCGCGATGGATATCGTGGGGCTTGGAATAAAAATTGTGGAGCAATTGATAGAGGCCGGCTTGGTCAAGGATGTAGCAGACTTATTTACCTTGAAGAAAGATCAATTGCTTAAGTTGGAAGGGTTTGCAGAGAAAAAGGCAGATAACCTGCTTGCGTCGATCAAGCAGGCTAAAGGTCAGAGTTTGAACCGCTTGATGGCAGCGTTGGGAATCCATGGAGTGGGTGAAGTGATGGCAGGCGACCTTTCCCGCGCCTTTGGCGATTTGTCAGCTTTGTCCAAAGCAGGCGTGGATGATCTACAGGAGGTTGGTGGACTGGGGCCAAATATCGCTGAGTCGATTGTGGACTGGTTTTCTCAACCTGCTAATCAAAAAGTGTTAAAGAAGTTGAAGGCTGCGGGGGTTTGGCCGATAGCCAGGAAAAATGAGAAGAAAAAGAAAGGCGCGCTCAATGGCATGACCTTTGTGGTCACCGGCACTCTTGCTGGGTTTACGCGCGATGAGATCAAGGAATTCATTGAAGGCAATGGCGGCAAGGTGATCGATAGCGTGAGCAAGAAGACAAGTTATCTCGTCCTTGGTGAAAACCCGGGGTCAAAACTGGATAAGGCTCAATCTCTTGGCGTAAAAGTCATTGGCGAAAAAGAGTTGAGGAAGCTGGCCGGTGGATGAAGGATATTTTGATTAGATGGTTCACAAGTTTCAATGCTTTTCTGATCCGTGTCACAAACGGCCGTATTGGAAGCAGGCTTGGTACACAGACCATTCTGCTTTTGTACACCACTGGACGAAAGTCCGGCGAACCACGGATCATACCGATCGCTTATTTTCGATTTGAGGAGAACTATCTACTGGTGGGGTCCAATTGGGGCAAGGAAAAACACGCGGACTGGTATTTGAATCTACTAAAAGAATCACATGGAATGATTCGGGTCGATGGGAAGAGGATTTCCGTTAACGCGCACGATGCTCAAGGGGATGAATATGATCGCTTGTGGAAGTTCGTTGCACAACGACATGCCCAATATCTGAATTATCAGAAGATGACCACGCGCCGCATTCCGATCATGGTGCTGCAGCCCACTAAAATTTAGAGATAAAAGATGGATGGGGGCCGTGTTTTCAGTGTAACTAGACAGAAACATTTCCCTCGGCTACACTTGCCCAATCTTTTCTGGAGGCTTTTGTATGGATATTAACAAAACTGATGATGCTGTTACCAGACGCATGGCTGCCCTTCAAGCGCGTGTGAAAGGTATGAAGGAACATAACTATTATTTTTATAACCAGGCGGTGGAAGAGATTCTGGATGGGTCACGGGTACGCGTGAATGGACGAGTGATGGGGATGTATGCTTCCTATAGTTATCTTGGCCTGGTGGGGCACCCTCGTATTAATGAAGCCGCGAAGAAAGCAGTGGATAAATTTGGTACCGGCACCAATGGGGTTCGTACCCTTGCTGGGACTCTGACGCTTCACAACGAGTTGGAAGAGACCATCGCGAATTTTAAGCATACGGAAGCAGCGATTACGTATACCTCCGGGTATGTTACCAATTTGACGGTGATATCCACGCTGGTGGGCCGCGGCGATTATGTATTCTCAGACAAGATCAACCACGCGTCCATTGTGGATGGATGTCTCATGTCCGGCGCAGAGTTCCGCCGGTTTCGTCATAATGATATGGAGCATCTCGAGGGTTTGCTCAAAGCCGCACCTGCGGATGTTGCCAAACTGGTGATTGCAGACTCGGTCTTTAGCATGGATGGTGACATTATCAACCTGCCAAAGACCCTCGAATTGTGCAAGAAGTACAATGCGTGGCTGATGATCGACGAGGCGCATTCTGTTGGCGTGCTTGGTCAAAAAGGCACTGGCATCGAAGAACATTTTGGTCTTGGGGATGTCATCGATATCAAAATGGGCACACTAAGCAAGACCATTCCTTCCGTGGGGGGATATGTGGCCGGCAAAAAAGAAATGATCGATTATCTGCGACATGGAAGCCGTGCATATATCTTCTCGGCTGCGTTGCCGCCCGCGCAGGCCGGCGCTGCGAATGAGGCCTTTAAAGTCATTCTTGATGAACCCTGGCGGATCGACCGTCTCAATGAAAATACAAAGCAATTCATTGGCGGGTTGAAAGGCATGGGTTTTAACACCCTTTTAACTGAAACTGCGATCGTCCCGGTATTATGCGTAACAGATGAACGCGCCTATGAGCTTACCAAGCAATGCCAGGAAAATGATGTGTTCGTATTGCCCGTTGTATCCCCGGCTGTGCAGGAAGGGATGTCTCGCTTGAGAGCAACTGTGACTGCTGCGCATGAGCCCAGCGAGATCGAACGGGCCATGGATGTGATCGGAGTTGCGGGCAGGAAGATGGGGATGATAAAGTGATTTTCAGGATATAGACAAGCACAGTCAATCATAGATTTAGATTGGGAGGCTAACAAACTTGAATGGGCGCGGAAAAGGAAAGTCCGTGTCCATTTGTTTTTAAATAGTCAAAAATTTATATAGTACATTATCACATTTCATTCATGAATTCTATTTACAATACAACTCGTCTTTGTGGTACAGTATTTCCCGCACGCTATACAAAATAATGATCTGGCATATTATTGAGACCACCTCGGCCATTGCCGAACTTGATTCCTCCACTGAAAACGGCCTATCTGCCGCGCAGGTAAAGGAACGCGTCTTGCGATATGGTGCGAATGAACTTGTTGAGCGCGGTGGACGGACCTCTCTGCAAATTTTGTGGGAACAAGTCAGCGCGACAATAGTGCTTGTCCTTATCGGCGCCGCCATCCTCGCCAGCGTGCTGGACGATACGAAAAGCATGATCGCGATCCTTTCGATTGTCGTGTTATATGCATTCCTGGGATTCTTTCAGGAATATCGCGCAGCGCAGGCAGTTACCGCGCTCAAGAAAATGCGAGTCTCGGACGTTAGTGTGTTGCGTGATGGCAAATTGAGGGAACTCCCCGCGCGCGACCTAGTCCCCGGTGATATTGTTCAACTTGAGACCGGGATCATTATCCCTGCAGATATGCGTCTGCTCGAAGCAGTTAATCTCCGCATTCAAGAAGCGGCGCTAACCGGCGAATCAGACACGATTGAAAAACATACCGCTGCCCTTTCGGGCGAAGACCTGCCTCTGGGTGATCGCCGAAACATGGGATATATGGGTACCGCTGTAACACAAGGCCATGGACTCGCGCTTGTTGTAGCAACAGGGATGCAGACAGAGCTTGGCAAGATCGCCGATCTTATCCAGGAAGTTAAAGAAGAAAAAGCTCCGCTTCAATACAGGTTGGATTCGCTGGGCAAGGCCCTCGCCTTGATTGGTCTTGGGATCACAGCGTTGATCTTTATCCTTGGTTTGATAGGCGGTGATGAATTAAGTCATATCTTTTTCGCGACGGTTGGTGTTGCGGTCGCGATTGTGCCGGAAAGCTTGCTGGTAGTCGTGATCATTAATCTTGCGCTCGGCGCCCAACGCATGTTCGAACGCGAAGTGTTGATCCGCAAATTACCCGCCGTGGAAACGCTCGGTTCCGTCACCGTGATCTGTTCCGATAAAACCGGCATATTGACTGAGAATCGCATGACCGTTCTGGTCCTCGATATTGCCGGACATGCTTTGGATCTGACTGAGCAGATGAAGCGCGGCGGCTCGCTTCGCGCTACCCGAGGGTTGGGCGCGCCGGTCCAATCATCTCTTTCGCTCGCGGCAATCGGCGGCGCATTATGTAACGACGCGAAACTGATCGACACCGGAGACGACCATTATCATACGCTGGGCGATCCAACGGAAGGAGCGATCGTTGTAGCCGCGGCGAAGATGGGGTATTGGAAATCGTCATTGGATTCATCTTTTCCGCGTGCGGCCGAGCTTGCATTCGACTCGGAAAGAAAACGCATGACAACCGTTCATCATTTGGGGCAATACGATCCTGAAGTGCTTGCGGGTGTGGAAGTGGGCGACCGCCGTTATATTGCGTTCACCAAAGGCAGTGTGGACGGTTTGCTTGACTTGGCGAGTCACGTTTGGGTGGAGGGAAAAGCTCAAAAGCTGGATGCAAAATGGAGGTCGAGAGTCGAAGCGGCGAACGAACGTCTTGCGAAAAAAGGGATGCGCGTCCTCGGCGTTGCCTTCCGTTTGCTGGATGCCATCCCTGAGATCCTCCAGACCGATCTTGAGCAGAACTTAACGCTGGTGGGTTCCTTCGGCATGGTCGACCCACCGCGTGCAGAAGTGAGAAATGCGGTGGACCTCTGCCACACTGCAGGGATTCGACCGGTCATGATCACGAGCGACGATCCGTCAACTGCCATCGAGATCGCGCGTCAGCTTGGGATTACAAAGCGTGCGCGTGCATTAACCGGCCTTGAGATCGAACGGCTCTCATTTGACGAAATAAAAAATGTTATAGATGAAGTAAATGTGTTCGCACGCGTCGCGCCGGAGCATAAATTGAAGATCGTGCAGGCCTTGCAGGCAAAAGGGCATATCGTGATAATGACCGGTGAGGAGGTGAATGATGCGCCTGCGCTTCGCAAGGCAGATATCGGTGTGGCAATGGATGTCAGCGGCACGGATGTTGCGCGGGAGGCCTCTGACATGGTTTTGCTTGACGATAGTTTTGTAACGATCGCCTCTGCTGTGCGTGAAGGGCGCACGGTCCACGATAATATTCGTAAATTTGTACGCTTTAGTGTTGCGGGAAATATCGGTAAAGCGCTGTTGATGGCCCTCGCGCCATTCCTCGGAAGTTCCCTGCCTTTGATCCCATTGCAGTTGCTTTGGTTGAATTTCCTGATAGATGGTCTTCTGGGAATTGGCATGGCTGTGGAAAAGCCTGAAACAGATACCATGAAGAATCCGCCGAGCCCACAGAAAGAGAGCGTGTTTTCAGGGGAGGCTGGCAGGCAAACGATTTGGGTTGGATCGACGGTCGGCGCGTTGGCAATCGCGCTTGGTTCCTGGTATTACTTTACCGGTCGCCCCGAATGGCAGACCATGATCTTCACATCGCTGGCGTTCATGCAGATCTTTCATGCTTTGGCTTTACACTCGGCAAAAGATTCCTTTTTGAAGGTAAGCTGGTTGAACGGTCCGTTATTGATTGGGATGGCCGCGCTCGCGATCCTGTTGCAATTGATCGTGTTATATAACCCGGCCCCCAGTAAATTCTTTGAGGTGATTCCACTAAATGGATATGACCTGTCCATCGCTGTATCAATGGGTGTCATTGTGTTTGCAATAATGGAGTTGAAGAAAAGTTTAAAAAAATAAAAGCGACTTATCCGAAACTTTCAGTGAAGAGATGAGGTATCTGGCTTGCATGGTACTTTTGGGTTAATGAAATTGTCTTTTGTTAATAATATTTTTAAGAGCAGTTAAGATTAGATTTATTTACAGAGAGTAATATCGGTCAATTCATTAACGAACAGAGTTGATGTTTCTGGCCGTCGTTTAAATCATCCCACTCATCCAAAACATAAATTGAATATTAAATCCATCAGTTAACGATGGATAAGCCCGCAACTGCGAAGAAGATCACCCCTCATACCAGTTATTGTCCATTAACGTAATCCATCTTGAAAAGGAGGTGATGCCTTTACCAATGAGACTGCTGTTTCCGGCCTGACCCGTCCACAAAAAGAACGGGAATGGCTAAGATTGACCGACAACAGAAAGGAAAAATAAAGAATGAAAAAAATTACACTAGCCGTTGCGCTTGCGCTGGTTTTGGCTCTCAGCACGATTGGCCTTGCCGGCGCGATCACAAACGGCCAGCCTGACGGCAACAACCATCCCTATGTGGGATTGGTCGTGTTCGATGTTCTCGATGCGAATGGTAACCAGGTGCCCTCGCACCGCTGCAGCGCTTCGCTGCTTACCCCAACCGTTGTCTTGACCGCTGGACACTGTACAGATGGAACGGTGGCTGCCCGCGTCTGGTTTGATGAGATCGTTCAGGGTAATCCTGAATATCCATTCAGCGGTGCGACTTCCTATGATGGCACGCCCTATACCTTCCCGGATTTTTGTATCGGGTGTGGAAACGGCCTACCCGGATTTGCCGCCGGCGATGTTGGGATCGTCGTCCTGAGTGAGCCGGTTCCAACCAGTGTGGTCAGCCAGTATGCGGCTCTGCCGTCACAGGGTTTGATCGACACATTGAAAAACAAAACCAAGGTTGACTTCGTAGGCTATGGAGTGCAGGAACAGATCGTTGGGAACGGGCCTCCCGTTTGGGCCGGCCTGCGCAACCGCCTGTTTGCTCCAAGTGAGCTGGTATCTGGCAACTTTGTGCACAGTGATCAGTTCATGAAGTTTGCCCTCAATCCGGGCGGCGGTTCAGGCGGTACTTGTTTCGGCGACTCGGGTGGACCCGATCTGCTTGCGGACACGAATACTGTTCTGGCAGTCAACTCGTATGTGACCAATTCCAATTGCTCTGGCGTTGGCTATTCCTTCCGAGTGGACACTGCGGATGTGCTGGCATGGATTAACACTTTCCTGCCCTAAATCCGAATCCGTATAGATAAGTCGTGGAGCCACCTTTATGGTGGCTCCACTTTTTATTAAAACATATTGTATATTCTGGCTTAAAGCAAGCTTTGAATTAATTCCTCTAAGATTGCCCTACGACTTCGTAATGCAGGACATTCGGCTCAAATTCAAGCAGGAAGTCCTTGTCTTCCGGATAATATTTCGCGACTTCCACGTCTTTCCCTGCAAAGCCTTTAATGGATTCCATGTCTGTCCAAAAGGTTAGCGTGATAAAGTGGGTGATATCGCCCTCGGCTCGTTCGAGGATATGAACGCTGATATTTCCGTCAACCGAACGATAATCCGGGATTGCGCGTGCATTGAGAAACTCACGATAGGCTTTTGCTTTTGCAGTCGGTACGCGGCCATGCCACATTCTTGAGATCATTTCTTCAGTTCCGTTTATTTTCCCAAGGCTTTCTTCACAGCATCGTATACATCCACAACGCCATAACCATAGGCGGCGTTCGGTTTGCTTCCCTCGAAGCATCCTGGATTTGTATTGCCTTTGTAGGGCTGCGCGGTATCAATGATGAGTTGTTCAGTCGCATCGATATCGCCGATGAGCTCCGGTTGAGCAGACCAGATCAACGCCACTACGCCTACTAGATGCGGCCCCGCCATGGACGTACCACTTTCTGTCCCGTACGTTGCCTGAGGCAGAGCAGAGAGAATATCCACGCCGGGCGCAACGATATCCGGCTTCATTCGTCCGGAGCCATCCGCCGTCACCGGGCCGCGGCTGCTGAAATCGGCCATATTCCCATGCAGATCGATTGCACCTACAGAAAAGACAGAGTCATACAGAGAAAGCGGCGATTCTATCGTTGCACACATCGGCCCGTCGTTTCCGGTGGAGACCACTACAAAGATGCCTGCGGCTCTTAAATTATCCGCGGCAATCTTCAACGCGTTCGGATCGCAGCCTTCGATCTCCGGGCATCCCCAGGAATTGTTCATCACATGCACGGCTCTTGTCGGGTCTCCATCTTTAAACGGATCGCCATTATGAGGAAAAGGTGCGAGCATGAATTGCATACAGTTGAGATAATATGCCGGGTTCCCCAAATTTCTATCGAGGTTCACGCAAGCGATCCATTGCGCTTTTGGCGCGACGCCAATGCCGTCTTGCCCAAGGATCGTTCCCATCGTATGTGTGCCATGGCCCACTTCATCATGCGGTGATGTGCTGTCATCCCAGGGGTCGTACCAGTTGTAATCATCTCCCTGATTAAAGCCGCGATATTGTTCCCGGATTGCGGGATGAGTTCCATCGACTCCTGAATCGGATTGCCCGACTACGATCCCTTCGCCGTGTACATTGAACTCATTCCATACTTTATCCGCACCGATCATGGCGATATTCCACTGGACGCTGCCGTCAACGCTGGATACATTTCCAGGCGTGGATTGATCGGGAGGAACAGCGCGCAGATGTGGGCTGGGGAGGACGCGCTCCACATCCGAACGAGTCAATAGGAAGAGTCGCACGAGGGTCCCGCCGCGCACCTCCATGGCATTTTCCAAATAATACGGTGTGTATTCAACGCCGGTTGAATCGAATATTTTTCGCAAGTTGGCCTGCGTACTATTTGCGCGCTTTGTCAATAGCTCGTACGCGGCAGTCAGTCTTTCATTACGGTCTTTGATGGATGCAACTTTGGAAATATCCGCCTGATCCTTCATAATGACAAAGAGCTGGTCGCCATAATTTCCCGGATGACCGAACAGGAAGAACAGCGCAATAAGGAACAACCACAAGACGCCGGTACCGGCCCACCCAACCGCTCGCTTGGTTCTGGACCCGGCACTCCTCGCGGCTGTCGAACGCAGGATCAACGCGATGATGCTTGTGACCCAACCAATCAGCAGTGCAATGCCGCTTGCTTTTGATGCAACGCTGAAGATATCGCCAAGTACGATGGTGAGTTCTGTGGGGTCGAAGAATGCCAGACCCGCAAATGCAAGCAGACCTATAGCTGCAGCTGCTGCAGCACGTGAAGGCAATATGGCCGCGATGGCAAACGAAAACGCAGGGACGAGCACGAGCAGGATGAGTTGTGATCCGTCATACCCGAGTGCAGATGCGAGCAGCGCGAGCACAGCCCCGATGCCCACACCATCCAGAAAAATATTTCCTGTTGCAGGAGGCATCAACGCTGAGGCCAGTAAACCAAATGCCAGCCCGGCGAGCAGGTCGAGGAACACGTCACCAAATGAACCGAAGGAGCCGTAGATTGCAAATGGAGCAATGCCAATGCCCGCGACCAGTAATCCAAAGGGAAGCGCGGCGCGATCCCATTCAATATTCTTTCGCATGCGGATGACAATCAAGGCAGTAACAAGAGCCATAATAAATTGCAACATCGAACCGATCTGGTCATTATTTGGGCCAAGCGTTCGCAAGATCAATGCAGGGAATCCTATCAGCGCCGCGCCCAGTAAACTTGTGTATATCGGCTTGAAACGATCGTCGGCGGTATATCGCCATAACAAGGCAGAGATGCCACTGATCACGACCGCCTGCACGGCCAGGCCGATCGTCCCTGCCCAGGCCAGGTTCCTCAAACTTAAGGACGCGATCGCGCTTTGCTCCGTGGACCACAGAATGAAATGGTAAATGAACAAACAAAACGGCATGGGCAGTGCGAAGAGCAGGAAGATCACCAACGCGGAGGTGGATCTATTTTTCGGCTCTGTGCTGTTTGAATTGGATTCAGTCATTTGATCCTCCTTTCAATCAAGCGACAGTCACTTGTTCTTTTTCTATTTCGTGAGGTCTCACGTTGAAAACTTTAAATGCCCATTGAACCACTGGGCCAATTAAGAAGGCAAATATCAGCGTGCCAATCCCGGCCGGGCCGCCGAGCAACCAGCCAATGATAAAGATAATGATCTCCACGGAACCGCGTGCCGCCCTCAGGCTTAACTTTGTGGTGCGATGGATGGCGAGCATCAAACTATCGCGCGGACCGGCCCCTGCATTCACGCCAATGTACACGGCGGTGGCAATTCCCTGAGTAAGAACAGCGGCCAGCAGCATGATGAGTTGCAATGCGAGATTTTCTTTTAAGAAGGGAATGATCGATAGGAACAGATCCAGCCATAGCCCGATGCTCAAGATGTTCCCCAATGTGCCCCAGCCAACCTTTTCTCTTAACAGAAGCACAATAACCAATACGCAGAAAGCTACAATGATGGTCATTGTTCCAATGCTTAATCCCGTGATTTTGGAAAGTGCCACCTCAAACACAGACCAGGTGTTTGTGCCAAGGTTGGCTTGAATACTCAGTGCAATCGATAAGCCGTACAAGGCAAAACCAATTTGGATGACGAAAAAATCACGAATAAATGTATTCCAGCGAATGGGTTTCAGCATAATTCTCCTTTGGCGTGGTGATGATACCATGCCGCCCGGATACAGTTATTTAACCCCCAATGTTAATTTCTTCCTACACTTTTCTTAGCGTAACAATATTTGCCAATAACAACCTCCAGCGCAGGCGCGACCATATTTTTGCCGCGCTGACCACATCTGCATGTGTTAATGGCGAAGGCGCGAACAGACTTTGTGAATAAAGTTCAGTGAGTTGATCGATTTCATTTTGAGAAGGAGAAAACCAGTTTTGCAGGCGCGGTCGAGCTGAGATCGAGGTCAATCGTGCAATCAGGGTCGAAGCATATTGATGCACCGTCTGGTCCCGCGAGGCGATTCCAATTAAGGGACGCGCGATAAGACGCAGTCGTCTATATAACAGTTGAAGTGCGCGTGCTGGATCGAGTCTCGTCACATGAAGGGAATCCAAAACGATCCAGATCAGCATAACGACGATCAAACTACCGGCAAGGGGCCACAAGTTCAACCCGCGAAAGAAAGATACAAATCTACCGTTGAAAGGTTTAAAAGGTTGCCAGGCCGGTAAACCCTGCTTGGGAGTTGAGGCTCCGCTTTCATCCGGATAAACGATTGCGGGTTCGCTGGCGGTGGGTTCAAACTCCACCCAGCCGATGTTTGCAAAATAAATTTCAACCCAGGAATGAGCATAGTTTTCCGTGACGGTGTAATATGCATGTTCGACATCATAAAACCCGTTTGCATAACCGACCACCAGGCGCGCAGGCAAACCTGCTGCGCGAGCCAGCACCACCATGGTGGTCGCATAATAATCGCAATAGCCACGCTTGAGATCGAAGAGAAAATAATCGGCCACATCACGGCCAGTGGGAGGTGCCCCGACATCCAATGTATATGGAAATTTTCGCAGATAATCTTGAATGGCCAGGGCGCGATCATAGGTACTTGGCTCGGATGCGGTCAGGTCGCGCGCGAGTGCGAGGACGCGTTCAGGCACCGAATCGGGCAGGACGAGGAATTGTCTGCGCACCCAATCGGGATACGTGGTGGGCGCGGCGCGTAATTGGTTCGCGTTGACGTCCAGCAATAGGGACTGCGCCAGATATGACTTGACCGGTGCAAGGGCAGCCAGCAGGTCGGAATTAAGCAATGGATCGGTTTCGTCTTTGCGGACCCAGGCAGCCTGGAATGGAACGTCCGCGCTGACAAGTGTGCCGGTCCAATATAATCTGCCGCCATTCTCGTTAGGGAATGTCACTTTCTGTTTCACAATCCGATAATTTAAAGCGCTGGTGTCAAACAACGGCTGTTCTGAAGGGATATCCTCCGTGGAAGCTGCGGGATTGGTCCATCCTGCGCCGGTATAAATTTGATAGGTGAATGTGCGCCAGTAATAACGCGGCACGATAAGGTGCACTACAGCCGGCAGAGGGGGCAGGTCTCCTGTGGATATGGTCATGGCGAGCTGATGCGAAAGTTCAGGCCCGGCACTGACCAGATAAAAGCGAGGCAGCCCACCTTCAAACCCCATTGTCATAAATTTATTTTTTGTGCCCTCGACTCTGGGCGATGGCGTCGGAGATGCATGGCCGGGCTTGTTTTTATCGCGCAGATCATCGAGAATATCCTTGACCGATATTGTCGAAGCAAGAAATGACACTGTCACTAACGCCAGCGTCAGCGCGCCAACGAATATCAGCGTATCCGCGCCGGTGCTTTCGGAATAATCTGTCTTGACTGTCTTCCACCCGTTTTGTAGATTTGCATAACTGGTCAGACCGATCAGGAATAAGAGTAGGGCCAAATGCAGCCATAAAACCTGCGTCCCTTTGCCATTTTGATTGAGCACAAGAGCCAATACGACTGTGGATGGGAGCATGCCGGCCAGTAAACGTTTGTTGTGATAAATTTGCCAACCTGCCCAGATCGCGATCAGCCACAACGCCATGCTCCATGTCAACGTGCGGACCACCGGATCCTCGATACGGATTCCATGAAGGAAGGCTGCAACCCATAGCGTAAGCCGCTGGGTAAATGCGAATATTCTCTGTATGAAGTCATCTCTTGCCAGAAGCAATGGTGAAAAGTCAACGTGGGTTTTATATCGAACCAAATCGATGAAAAAGAAAATGGTTTGCTTGAGTATTTCAAACAGCGAAGTGCTCATGTGGCCGATCCGAATGAACAAAGCCGCCGGCCCAATTCCCAATAAAATGATCCCCGATGAAAGCCGGCGTACTTTTTGCATGACCAACGCCCAGGCAAGCAACACGCCGATCACCGTCACCGGCAATAAGAGAGTAATACCCGCATCCCGCACGATATTGCTGAGCGCGAGGGGCAGGCACGCAAGCGCCGTCACGGACATCAGGATGATCATTTCCGGAATATGAAAGAGGCGTTTCAGGATCGCCGGCACTATGATCCCAACCTCTTCCAGGTCATATCACCCGGCAGGCGCGCGGGTACGGCTTTGCCTGTTGGCATGATGCGCCATTCCCATTGTCCGCGCCAGCCGGGACGCGCTTCTGGTCGTTGTAACAGGTCCCGGGTAAGGATGAAGCGAGGAATTCCCATGTGCGCAAGCGCGTCCATCAACAGGTCTGCATGTTCGGGTGCGCCAAAGGATGCCGGATCCATCAAAAGGATCGTGGGATTAATTCCTTTCCAAAGCAGGTGTGTCAGTGAAGTCAGCCAATCGCTTTTGATCGACGATGTGATGACGATCAGGCTGTTGCGTTGACCGAGTGTTGGGCTGGCACGTTCAAGCAGTTCTGAAAGAGGCAGGTGTCCCAGCTCAAGTGCGGCGAGGGCATGCATGATCTCCAAACGATGGGGTTCGCCCAATTGCGGTTTTAGCCAAACAGTACGTGAACCACTCGCGAGTAAACCCACCGAATGGCGGGCGCGCTCGCCGCGATCTGCAAGGGACGCAGCGGCGATGACCCCAAGTTCAAGCGTGTTCTCCGGACCCTGCCCAGCCTGTACATTGGAATCAGCATCCAACACGATCCACCAATCGTTTGCAGGCGCGCCATCCATGATGCGTGTGTATAGTTTTTTGCGCCGCGCACTGGTGGGCCAGTGCACTTGTTTTAAAGATTCGCCTTGCAGGTATTCACGCACAGTGACCGCGTTCACGGTTTGTTCGGGCACATTCGGGCGCGGCCGGCCTTCACCCATCCAACCGCCGGGCAGAATTTCCACCGAGGGCAATGAGATCACCGGCGGCATGACCACCAGTCTGGCGCTTTCAGGATGATGAATTTCAACGGAATAAATCCCGAACGGATCGCTGCTTCGTAGCGTGGTTCCACCCAGCGTGTACACACCGCGTCGAGTGCACAGTCCTCTGGTACGCCACGTATTCGATTCGTGACCTCCTATGCCCACTGCGCGCGCCGCGGAATAATCTGGAAGATCCGAATGATCTACCACTTCCACCCATGTGGCTGGCGCAAATCCGTTGTTCGTCAATGTAAATTGTTCTTCGAGTTGATCGCCCACCTGCGCCCATCCGTAACGGACTTCACGCGTCAATCGCAATTGACCCTTCAACGACCGGGCCCATAACCAACTGATCAGCCACGTGCCGCCGAAGGCCACGACCAAAGCCAGCCATATTTTAGTGGGATCGAGTAATCGCATGACCAGCGTGCCAAGCGTTAATATAGGCAGCAGGCTGGAATTGAGTCTTATACGTGCAGTCATCCCGCCAATTATACGCTTTGTTATTCGTTTCTTAAATCACTTGCAAGTTTATTCCATATTGACGAACTAATTATCTGGAGGAAATGGATTCTTGAATGTGAAAGCGAACTGCGTTGGACCATGAGAGTCCAACTTTGCCAGTCGTTCCTTCGCTTCGTCGACGCTGGGGACGTGACCTTTTGGAATCCACCACAAGGCGGTGTAAGTACTTTCAAATTTCTCGAACCATGCCTGCCGCCCGCGCAGTAATTCGGCGTGCATCGTGTGATAAACAAACTGTTTCAAGTGCTCGATGGATTCCCATACCGACATGTTGACCAAGATCCGATCATCGTCGTATGGGCGCAGGGAGGTGGCGTTACCCTCGGAATTTTGCAGTCGCCATACAAAGCCCGCGCTTCCATCTGCCATGGCATTGATCTCGTCGAGTCGATTCACAAATCCCGCCATGATCGGATCTTCCAATGGAGCCTTGATGCGGCCGATGTTGACTTGGGCAATATGTAGAGTGTTCAATTGATCATCTCCTGTAATAGATTACCTGCACACTTTGTTTGGCACTCCCACGCCACGCGAACTGAGATCTTCAGGAATCTTTAAAGAACTCCACTCGTTCAGGTTTATATTCAGAGCGGGATGATCGCCAGCCGCAGAACTATGGATCGAAGACAAGAGTCACAATCCAGTTTTCCATATCGGTGGCTGGTGCAAGGGTAACCAACAAAACATTCTTGTCTTTGGTGAACTTCATGCCCAGCCATCGGCTGTCCTCGAGGTTCCAGCCCAGCGATTTCAACCTATCGGTGTAGAAAGTCTCTATGGTGCCTGAGTCCACAGGGACCTTGAAAGTATACGTGCCGGTGTTGACCTGCTGACCGGAGATTGCCTGTGGCATAATGGGAATCCCGTTCCAGTTGGCCAGCGGTTTATTGGTTGAACTAAAATCGCTGGGATTTCCTGAAGTCAGCGTCTCATAGGTAAGTGCAAGCGAGGAAGTCGTGGGATCCGGGGTGGGCGTAGATTCGGCTGGCATTGAACGGAATAAGGGCATTAGGTTGAAAAGGGTTACGCAGACGAAAACAATGACTACGATGGCAACCTGCGTCCAGGCCACCCGTTTCTTGGATTCAGCAGTTGCCGTGGAAGGATCCCATCTTCCATAGAAATACCAGAAGATGGCCACTGCTACAACGATCAAGAAACCATAGAACGACCCGGCATAAAAGTTAATGATAAAAGGGTTGAGTTCCGTTTTTGTGCCCGACGGTCCATCCACACAATACCATGTCAACGTGGTGACGCGTTCCACAGGAGAAACCTGATAGTTCTGTGAATTAACTTGCATTTGGCCCCTAGGGCAGACGAACGGTTTGGCGACTGTATTCAGCGCTGGGAATAGCGAACCCAATCCGATGGAGACGAAAGTGATGCCCATGAACCAGCACCAAATAAACCCGGCAATAAGCCACATGATTGTGCTGGTTTTGATCTTCATATCGGTAAATTGCTTTCTTTGTAAGAAATTATTTTGCTTATAGTATCAATCAGTATGCAATCGGATGCGCGCCCTGCCCGCTGTGTCAGGCAGCGTTACTTACGCAATGCCGCTGCCGAAAAGTAGATGAGAACTCCACAAAATATTAGAACTGCCAGCAGTACGGGGATTAGCACAACGAAGGCGGACTTCAGCGCCGACAATTTGAGTGTTGCCCGCACGTTTATATAAACGAGATAAAAACGGAAGGCGTAAAGGCACAGCGACAAGATCAGGAATAATCCGCCTGATACGCCCGCGAGAATTAGCGCGAGGAGCGAATCGATCACTTTAACAGGAGTAGTGAATAGTGAACTTCTGTAAACAAAACTGCCGAAAGATTGTGCGCCACCAAAAGCTCTACCCAACCCATAGGGTAGGACTATCCACAGAAGTAAGACGATGAAGAAGCCGGCGAGGCCGATTGCGAGCACGACCAACGGATTCTGAAGATTGTTTAAGACAGCCGTGAGCTGGTTCGGGCCAATACGCTGTGTGAGTTGAGCGCCAATAACAGCGCGCCTCGGCGCTTGCATTGTATTCGAAAGCATGGTCAACAATATGGTGACGATAGTTCCGATTGCCATGTAAAACATGCCCAAGCGCCAATCCTTGCCTCTGATTGCACTAAATGTTTTGAGCGTAGGTCGTCGGAGGAGCGTGAAACTGTCTTTCAGAAGATTTTTCAACATAGCGTCCATCCTTTTGAGATTGGATTGCAACGATATTTAACAAGCTGCCCAACGAAACTGTCGAAAAAGCCTAAAGTGGAAAAATTAATTCCCACTTTGGTATGATAAATCGATCAATAATAAACATCCCGTCCCACCCGTATGGTTGAACAGGGTACTTTCTGCCTATCGATTCCCATTTCCGTGTTCTTAGTTGCACTTATTCGACAGTCTCAACGGCCTGCGTAAGTCGGCTTTAGGGGATAGCGGTGGACGGGTAGGTGTGGACTCTGCTTGAGAGCAGGAAAAACTCGAAATCACGCTGCGCGAAATGTCTGAAAATGGCGACGCCTCCCATCTGCCGAAGCGTAGCGAAGGTGTGCACGCTATTGTAGGCGCGCGATTCTTAATGATTGCTCTTATGGCTATTCTGTTGCATTCCAATCTTGAAGTAATTGTACAATGCTTTTATTGTTCCGTTGTTTGGCAACCGTCAAAGCTGTCTGACCATCGAAGTTTTGCCAACCCAAGTCAGGCTGGCCATTCTCCAAACACCATCGTACTATTACCTCATGCTCCTTACTGACCGCATTGTGCAATGCGGCTGAGATACCAGTGTTTGCACCGTATTGGGCAAGCAATTGGATTAACTCAATGTTGCCACTAAGAGCAGCATGGGTCAGAAGAGGAATCCCGTGTGCACCCGCTGTATAAATTAAATTGGGGTCTTCGTGCAGTAGCTGTTCTACGTCGTTTATTCGTCCAAGCATGGCGGCAGTGCAGATTTCGAGAGGCGCGCCTTTTGTAAGCAAGAATTCAGCTATCACAACATTACCTATATGGGCAGCGCCTTGGATGGCAGTTTCTAAATCATTTTCTTTCCATTTATACGCGACATTGAGCAAAGTTGGAAATTCAGCCAGCATTGCCTGGGTCTTATGTAAATTACCATGGCCTGCGATTACGAAATCGCGGATTTGATCGAGAGAAGGAAACTGCGAATCAAAATTTGTCATCATTTGATCCTTTTGGTGAGATAAAGTTTTGCAAGGAACCGCCCAACTGAGGGTTATCCACTAAAGGGGAATTTACGGACGGTACAACCGCGTAAAAACGGCGCATGATTAATATCAAAGTAAATTTTTATCATTGTATAGTTTTCAATCGGCATGGTCAAGCGCCTAGCCGAGTTTCCAAGCTGTATTCTTTGCCCAGTCCTGTGCCGCATCCCAGATCAGATCATAAACAGGGTCCTTGATGTCGTAATACGTTTCGATATCATCTGCATGTCGTTTTGC
>Ga0209131_1001004_pt1 | contig 19476 bp, 20 predicted proteins | sample GraSoi_2013_40cm_FD_185826 | JGI IMG/M metagenome (GOLD analysis project Ga0209131, IMG submission 185826) | Grasslands soil microbial communities from the Angelo Coastal Reserve, California, USA - Sample 9_17_2013_40cm (SPAdes) (version 2) | ecosystem: Environmental > Terrestrial > Soil >... | reverse complement strand
GTATTCCCCAACAACCTCGCCATCCACGAGCACATAAGCATACGTACCTTTGACAATCAAGGTGAAATTGGCTTCATCAGGCTGATCTGCCGGATTACCAAATTTCACCTTTCCGGTTCCACGAGTTAAGCCAACTAATTTTGAATAGCTGGCAGTTTGATCAGCATTGAGAAAGATAATCTTACTTCTATCAAGAAAGACAGCATAATGATCACCATTACCCTGAATGGCAAAAATAAATCCGCAGCCAGATGAATCCGCATTTCGGAAGGCACTGGACCAGGTGAAATGGGCGCTCATGTAAAAATTACTGGTCTTTGTATCTAATTGCTGCCAGTTATACCAGCCTAATTGCGCCCAGTCATAGGTAAAATCATCAACTTCCGTGATTTTCCCATCAATGGTTTTGAGATAGCCCTTATCAAAGTACGATTGAGTTTCGGCGTTAAACTCATCGCTGCGTTTGGTCGCCGCCAGGTTAGGCGTCTTTGTTGGTCTGGGTGTTGGCGAGGGTTTAGGGGTATTAGTTGGCGTAAGGGTAATAGTTGCAGTTGGCTGTGGGGTATCGGTTGAGGTAGGTGTGGATGTGGGCTGCACAGCTGACGTACTACAAGCCAGCGAGGTAAAAACCAGGATCAATATCGCGGATAGTAGGGAATTTATTCTTTTTGTTTTCATGGCATGCTCCTTTTGATAGATTGAATTGATATTTTCATTATGGCTGAATCCCTACTGCCACTTCAAGACCATTAACTGCCAAAAACTGTTAAGCTTTGTTGGCAAATCTAAAGGGTCGTCTCGTTCGGTAACAAAGGTCTTCATTTTCATTTACCCAGCACTATAATGATAATTATATATTCAACGCAAACTTGCGCAAGTAGCATTGCTCAGTTCTTGGAACCCATACCATTTTTATTCATACAAAATCGCTTACAATAGTCAGGACTTTTCACGAGGAGACAATCCCATGCAGCTTAGCGAAGACATTCGCACGAAAGTAATTTTTTTTCAACGGATCGAGATCACCGAGCATCACATTTATAAACGGCTCGCAGCCACAATCAAATCGCCTGAGAATGCAAAGATTGTTGCCCAGATCGCAGATGATGAAATGCGGCATTATGAAGGCTTGAAAATATATTCTGGGCAGGATGTACAACCTAACTGGCTTACGATGTGGACGTTTTATCTAATCAGTCGCATTTTCGGTTTTACCTTTGGCATCAAGCTCATGGAGCGTAGCGAAAAAGGCGTGCAAAAGGACTACGATCAAATCATAGCCGCTGTCCCCGAAGCTGCGACGTTTAAACAGGAAGAGGAATTCCACGAGGAGAAACTTGTTGCGATGTTGGACGAAGAACGATTGCGTTATGCAGGTTCCATTGTGCTCGGTTTGAATGACGCGCTGGTGGAACTCACAGGCGCGCTTGCAGGTTTGACACTCGCCCTGCAAAATGAAAAGCTGATCGCACTTTCTGGTCTCATCACAGGCATTGCGGCTTCGATGGCAATGGCAGCCAGCGAATATCTTTCTACGCGCTCAGAAAATACGGATAGGCGTCCCGTGCGCGCGGCGTTCTATACTGGCACCGCATATTTCGGCACTGTCATTTTCTTAGTTCTCCCTTATCTGCTATTCAAAAATTATTATCTCGATCTGGGTATCGCGCTCACAACAGCGGTTCTTATCATCGCGGTGTTCAACTATTATATTTCGGTTGCCAAAGACGAATCCTTCCGCGAACGTTTCGTGGAGATGGCTGGTTTGAGTCTCACAGTTGCGTTGATCTCGTTTGTAGTTGGCTTCTTCATCCGCAAATGGATCGGAGTTGATGTTTAGCACGGAAAGTGAGTCGCACGTATCTTTGACATGAAAATCTTAACCATCGATATCGGTACAGGCACGCAGGATATTTTTCTTTACGATTCGAATCTCGACATTGAGAACGGATTCAAACTCGTCCTACCTTCGCCTACCATGATGGTTCATCGCCGTCTCAAACAGGCGCTTCATATGCGGACCCCGATCTTGCTCACTGGACATCAAATGGGCGGCGGACCCTCAGCCTGGGCAATTGAAGAATATGCGCGCGCAGGGATTCCCGTCTACATGACGGCATCCGCTGCAACAACACTGAATGATGAATTGGATAAGGTCGAGGCGTTGGGGATAAAGGTCATTGGGGAAGATGAAGCTACAGGTCTAAAGTCAAAGGTTGAAAGTTTGGAGTTGAGGGATTTTGATTTTGAACTAATCTCAAAGACTTTCAGAGATTACGGTGTTTCGTTGAATGATTTGGGAGTAATCGCTGTTGCAGTATTCGATCATGGCAACGCACCTGCAGGAGTTTCAGATCGTCAATTCCGATTTGATTATTTAGACGAAAGAATTAGGGCTCACCCCCATTTGGGGGCAGGGAATTCTCTTTCGGCGTTTGCTTATCTTTCTAGCGATATTCCCAAAATCATGACACGTCTGCAATCCGTCGTGGACTCGGCGGGCGAGTTGCCTTGTCCACTGGTGGTAATGGATACGGCTCCTGCGGCAGTATTGGGTGCGAACTTTGATCCCGTTGTTACGAAACATGAACGGAAGATCATTGTCAATGTAGGGAATTTTCATACGCTGGCGTTCCGTCTCGGTGATGGGATCGAAGGAGTATTTGAGCATCACACCGGTGAGATTGATCTACCCAAACTTGAAAAGTACATTCGCGCATTGGCAGATGGCTCACTAAAACATCAGGATATTTTCGATGACATGGGACACGGTGCGCTAGTATACGGTGATAATCCATTTGAGTTTGGCAAAGATGATTTTGATGTGGTGGTAACAGGTCCGCGTAGAAGTATGTTTGCAAATAACCCAACATTGAAGCCGTATTTCGCCACACCCTTCGGTGACATGATGATAGCAGGATGTTTTGGTCTGCTCGCGGCTACAGCGGAGGTCATGCCTGATTTGGCAGAATCAATTTACGGGTCGATGAGAGGCGGGCGCGGACGTGGAGTCGCGCCGTGGGATAATCCTGTATAAAGGAGTCGATTATGAATCAGCATTTACATCTGATTACTTTGGGCGTAAGAGACTTTGAAAGGTCGTATAAATTTTAGGTTGAGACTCTGGGATGGAAGTCTGCGGGCGCGAGTCAGGACGATGTCGCGTTCTTTCAAACGAGCGGAGTAGTGTTAGCAATTTATCCACGCGACAAGCTGGCAGAGGATGCATTGATTGCTTCAGAAGGCAGCGGGTTCTCAGGCATCACTTTGGCATATAACACGCGCAGTGAATCTGAGGTGGACGAAATTATCAAAGACTTGAAATCAAAAGGCGTGAAAATTCTCAAGGAACCACAGAAAGTTTTTTGGGGCGGATACAGTTCTTATTTCGCTGACCCCGATGATTATCTTTGGGAAATTGCTTATAACCCATTCTTTCCGTTTGATGAGCATGGGAATCTAAAGCTCGACTGATCTTCATCAGGGAAGAATCAAATCATAGCGTTGTTCGGTCAATGGGATTCCAAAAGCAGTGGATGGCTTTTCTTCGGTAAGCTGATAACCATACCACTTGTACAATTTTGCAGCAGCCACCTGCTGTTCGGTCGTCCAAAGATAGGATGATTTGTAACCACAGCCGTGCAAATATTCTATGAAAAGATCCATCAATTTCGTTCCCAAACCCAGACCGCGATATTCTGGCTCGAGCAGAAAGTAACGCAACTGCGCGGCTTGACCACGATCCAGTAAAACCAGCGAGCCGATCATGCGCTGATTGTCCGCAGGACTGCTTTGCTTGTGCTCGCAAGCCCAAATGCGATTCCGTGCGGGGTTATATTTTTCAATGAATTCGCCGAGACTATTCGCCACGTAGCCCTCAAACTGCAGGGTGTATCCATATTCCTGATGATACAGCCTGCCATGCATGGACATGATGCCGCCGATGTCACCTGGTCGAAGCTCAGTGCGGATGGAAACATCATTCAGCGAAATTTCGTTCATTGAGTTAGCTCGTCTTCTGAATACGATAAATCTGGCACGAGATCCGAAATTCTCACATCGGAAATCTTCTCTCGCACAACATCTGCCGCTTGAAGAGATTCAGAGGCTAGGGTATGTGCAACACCCACGCAGCGCATCCCAGCCGCCTTCGCAGCCTGAATGCCGTTCGCTGCGTCTTCCACAACAACACATTCGGCAGGAGTCACTCCAAGGGTTTGAGCAGCGAGAAGAAAGATATCCGGCGCTGGCTTTTTGTGCTGCACCAGTTCACCAGTTACAACCGCATCCCATGACTCGATTGGCAATCCAATTTTCTGCAAGTTGACAGCAACCTTGATCCGATCGGCACTGGAAGCCACAGCCACGCGGAGTCCCGCCTTTTGGCAACTGTTCACCAATTCGTGAACGCCTGGGAATGCCTCGAGTTGCGTGGGAACAAGCTCAAAGTAAATCTCATAGGTTCTATGTTTCCCTGCCGCAGCGTCGAGTGGAAAATGATACTTTTCCGCCACACCGCCAACGTAACGTTCCTCCCCTGCCCCAACGAAAGGGATGAAATCAGCGGGCAGAACTTCCAAACCCTTTTCTTTAAACATGGCAATCGCCGCCGCATTGATGAGCGGCTCGGAATCGGTGAGGACACCATCCATATCAAAAATAACGGCACGAATGTTTGAGGTCATGAAGTGATTATAATACTCGCGTATTAATCGGGTTCGACCTTGGCTTCCCAAGGAATTTGTTGAAGACCTTGACGGTGGATTGGTGTATCATTCGTTGGCTGGAACATGAAATACAAGAACCAACAGTTGTAACTGAATCCTATTTGAGAGCTTGGTGTGATCCAACAACACCGAATGGGGCTTTCGTTTGGGTTGTTTCAAAGAAAGATCGAACAATCACCAGAAAATCACCTAAATCATTATTTTCTGAGAATGATTTTTATACATATTACGACTCTAAAAATAACCGCTTTCTTGAGCTAGAGCATAAACTACAAGAGGTTGAAGCTAAATTTATACAATTACGTGATAAAAAGCTAATACAACATGTTCCATTAACGGAAAACGACAAGCTAATAATAGCGCTATTTGCGTCATCAACCTTTGCACGAACAAAACGTTGGAAGGAAGATGGGCAAAAAATCTGGCAAGAGTATATTAAAATGGTAGACAATCTCCCTCAAGATATTGAAATGAAAGTCAAGGCGTCGCAGGATTATAAGGATGTCATCAATATTCATCGAGATCAGCCAATGATTTTCCATTTATTTCTTTTCACAAATGTAACTGCCCCGTATCTTTACGAAATGAGTTGTGCTATTTATGAAACAAAATCGGAACCCGGCTTTATCACTTCTGACAATCCTTGTTTTTGGTTTGACCCGGCAATTTACAACCCAAACCTATCAATAACATACTTTGGAATTGGATCACCAACACTTAATATTATATTGCCGATTTCACCACAGCAATATATTTCGTTGGAGAAAAATGGCGCAGACGGTTACATTAACCTGAGCACACGCCCAGAAGAAATTATGATTGTCAATGGAGTTAATAACCTGATAGCAATGAATTGCAATGAATTGATTGTTGTTAACAGTAAGACTTTCAAGGAGAAATGGTTTGAGGGTGTGTAGATGGTTTATCTAGACTTGGCAGTCAAAACATAAAAGAGGAAGCTTGGCATGAGTAAAGTAGGAGTCGAGGGGAGATCATTCAAGAAAATATCACACCACGATCTCAAAAGATTAGCTCAAATAGCATATAAGGATCAACGAGACTTTTTCAGGCAATATCCAAAATGGGGCAACCTATTCGCCAAAAGAGTTCTGTGCATTGCATTATGCCAAGGTGCAGCGAAGCACTATACTGACACTCCAACAGGAATTAATGACTTTGATGTATATACTTTTTATAAAAAGCATCATCGCGTACGCTGGTATGCAAAGCGAATAAAATCTTATGATTTTGGAAACGCAAAGTTTGGTCAATCCATAGACAAATCAAATTTTATCGGGCGCCGTGTAGATTGTCTCGGACGTGAGATTGAATTCAAAGAAGGAGATGATGTACTTATAGCAATACGAAGATATTTACAGGAGGGGAAGACGAAAACAGCTAGGTTGTTAGCACAAAAGGCTGTGATTTTATTGGAGCCCGATTGCAGCAAAGTTGTTTGGGTTGGCAATGATGCAGTGGAAGGTAACATAAAGAACCTTTCGATCTTACCTTGATTGGGACGAATAATCGAAAGTCGGGTTGTCGGTTGATGAGTTTATTGACTCTCCACTCGCGAAGGGCGGCTTGTCCGCTTATGGGTTTGATCGTTGAAGCGCAATTCAGAACATTCAAATCAAGGTGGGGTAAGAAAAGTCTAATGGTCACGTCGGTTTATCAATAGTCATAGAAACGAGGCATCAGCATGAACGGCAAAACAGTTCTAATTACAGGCGCGAGCGCAGGTATTGGTTTGCACAGCGCCATCGGTCTGGCAAAATTGGGCGCAGAAGTGGTGATGGTGGGTCGCGACGAGGGACGCACAGCGCAGGCGGCGGAATTAGTTAAATCACAAACAGGTAATCAAGCAATCTCCTATCTACTCGCGGATCTTTCATCGTTGAAGGATGTCCGCAAGCTGGCGCAGGAGTTCAAAAGTAAATACAACAAACTGGATGTGCTGCTCAACAACGCGGGCGCGATTCATTTCAGGCGGCAACTGAGCGTGGACGGCTATGAAATGTCCCTAGCGCTGAACCATCTCAATTATTTTTTGTTGACCGACCTGCTGCTGGATATGCTCAAAGCAGGACCGTCGGGACGCATTGTCAATGTCTCGTCGCGCGCGCATTATCGCGGTCATGTCAACTTTGATGATCTGCAAATTCAACACGGGTATAACCCAATGGGCGCCTACAGTACGTCCAAATTGATGAACGTATTATTCACTTATGAAGTGGCGCGGCGTTTGCAGGGCACGAACGTCACAGCCAATTGTCTGCATCCCGGCTTTGTCGCGAGCAATTTCGCGGTGAACAATGGCTGGTGGGTACGTTTGGGCATGGTGTTTATGTCCGGACGCATTTCGGTGGAAGAAGGGTCAAAGTGTTCGATTTATCTGGCTTCCTCACCTGAAGTCCGAGGATTGAGCGGAAAGTATTTCAACTACGATATGAAAGAGCAGCGTTCTTCCGACGAGTCGTATGATGAGACCGAAGCAAAGCGTTTATGGGATGTGAGCGAACAGTTGGTAGCAATAAGCAAATAATTTCATCCCCAAAAGAGTGGATTCAAGTTTTCGTCGTCCAATTTGGGGGACCTTTCGGCGGGTGGAGATCGCGGAATAAAAAGAGCAAGAATCGGGTGGCATCCATGTTCCTTTGACAATAAACTATGTGCATGTTTATTAGTAATCAAAGGAGAATAATATGCACCTAACTATTCAACCGAGGATCTTATATTTCGGCACACCCGTTGTGCTGATCAGCACCCTCAACGAAGATGGCTCTGCCAATCTTGCGCCCATGTCTTCGGCGTGGTGGCTGGATCAATCATGTATGCTGGGTATGGGTTCCCGTTCCAAAACGGTTGAAAATTTGCTGCGCGAACGAGAGTGTGTTTTGAATCTGCCGTCCTCTGACCTTGTTAGTGCAGTAGATCGGCTGGCGCTAACCACGGGGAAAAATCCCATGCCAGGGTACAAGACAAAGATGGGGTTTCAATATGTGCCAGATAAGTTTACGCACGCGGGGCTTACTGAAGTCCCATCAGATATTGTCCGCCCGCCGCGCGTGGCTGAATGTGCTGTACAGCTTGAAGCCATCGTCGAGAGATTCCATCAATTCGGTGACTCAGATGATTTTTCCATGGCAATTGAGGCTCGGATTATTCGGGTTCACATCGACGAAGCCATCCTAAATGCTGAAAAGCGGCATCACATAGACGCCGATAAATGGAATCCGCTGATTATGAGTTTCTGCGAATTTTATGGTCTAGGCAAGAACCTTCATCCATCCAGGTTGGCAAAAGTATTTTAATGATGGATTGAAGCAGATAAGTGATTGATAATAACGACGTATAATTCTGACAATAAGCAATGATGCGTCAACTATACATTTTTATTGTTATTTCGTTTTTGCTCGTGGCATGTGCTCCGACACTCAGCCGTATTAGTCCTTCTCCCACAGCAACACAATCTGTTTGCCAACCTTCCCAGATCCTGAAATCCTCTAATTCATTCCCTGAAATTCAGGGAACCATGAAATCGGATGGTGAGTTGTGGGCTTTGCTGTTTTTCGATGCCGCACATGCAAATGAGGAGCTGAAATTTGTTTGGAGGATTACTTTTACCGGAGCGGGCGCAGGCTTCCATGCCGAGGCGAAAAATGAAAATGGGACGATCATTCTCCCGGTCTGGGGTCCTGAGTTTCACGAAAGTTCCAGTTGGCAACGTCCTGGTGAAGAATGGGGTACAGGCTTTAATTTTCCAACACCAGACTGTTGGACCATCACAGTCACCAGCGGGGCAACTAAAGGCGAAATCTATCTTGATGTTTTGCCTCCATAACTAAGTTTTGGGCAAAATGAGGCTGGAAACGAGATTGCGGAGGAAATTGATAATAGAGCGTATAATTCCATATATTCATGCAGACAAAGAGTCCATCTGGGAATTGATTGACTATGTCTATTCATTGTTTAGATTATGCCAAAGAGAGTATCTATGAATAAATGGTTTTCCGACCACCTGAATACAGTGATCGCGTTCACGATATCCATCTTGACCTTGTTTAGTGGTCTACTGGGCTGGCACATGGGCAATATCAGCGGGGATGCTTCAGGAGCATACGCATTAGCCCAACGTGCCGAATTGAACGCCCAAAAAGTAATCTCCACGAACACAATGAATGCATATGAAAATCATCGCGCATTTTTGGAATACAAAAATTATTTTGACCAGTACAAACTGGTCTCATCTCAATTGGATCAAGCCAAGAAGGCAGATTCAATCGATCAGGCGTTGGTGACCGAACTCACCAGTCAGCGTGATGAACTGCAACTGCTCTATTTAGCCAGTCTGAAACTGTTTCCCAATCGCTTCATCAACCGAGATGGAACTTATGATCTGCAAGGGCAGATCGGGCAAATGATCGCCAGCGATAAACGCAAATTCGATATGAACCCGGATCCGCACATGGAAGAGGGCAAGCAGTACGAAGTCCAGGCTCGGAACATGCAAATCGCTCTGATCATTTTGGCTGTTTCATTATTCTGCTTTGCGATTGTCTCCACTGTGCAAAATTTAAAACAGCCGCTCATGCTTATTATGATAGCGCTGGGTTATATCACTACCATTGCTGGGATGGCGATGGGCATTCTCTATTGGAATTAAGGGAGCTATTCAATGACCGAACAAACCAAAACTGAGAAAGCCACTGCCGAAGATAAATTCATGAGTCGACTCAATGTCACGGTCGCAATCATTGTGGCTGTTATTGCTCTTTTGGGTTCCTTTATTACCAAGATCGAGAGTGATGCTTCCACCGCTGCGGATATCGCTGGCAACGAAGAACAAAAAGCCTACTACGATTCGATTGGTGCTGAGATCAACGGGGCGGCGGATATCAACTATTCATTCGGCACTGTTTACCAGCTATGGTATCGATACGATGTCCAGTTGCAGGCTGCCACAAAACAGGGCGATAAGAATGCCATCCAAACCTTCACTGCACTGCGCGACTCAGTCGCTAAAACCAGTGCGCTTTTCGACTCAAAGTATTTCGATGCAAATACAGGGCAAGTGAATCTGGTCCGATATAAAGCTGATCAATATGGCACACGCGTATATACTCTTCAAGAGGAACAGCAAGCTGCTGCAGATGTCTCCTCAGCCTGGAGTGAAAAATCGAGCACATATGTGCTTCAGTTAACTCTTTTGGCTGTGGCAGGTTTTTTATTGGGGCTGGCATTGATGTCTCAACACAAAATTCCAAGCCTTATTTTTGCCGTATCCGGCATTGCGTTGGTAGTGATCATCACTGTCTGGGCGTATGCAGTCTTCCAAGCGCCTATATTCGATTTACGCCAGACAAAAGCCATCTCTTATTTTGCAGAAGCTTCCAGTTTAGGTGACCAAAAGAACTGGAAAGAATCGCTGGATATGTTCACGAAAGCCATCGATGCCGCAGGTCCTAACCATCCCTATGGGCATGCCTATTTACAAAGAGCGCGCGTCTATGCGGACTCAGGTCAATTTGAATCTGCAATAAAAGATTTTCAAACTGCCAGTCAGTTAGGCAATAATGATCCAACGTTGAATGCCAGCCTCGTGTGGGCATATTTCCAAACCGGGGATTTCAAGAACGCTGTTGCGGCCGGCACAGAAGCTATTCAAGATGCACCAGATGATTTATGGCTGCAACAACAACTCGATCTAGCCATTCTCGCCAGCGGCGACACGAAAACAGCCTCCAATCAATATCAAAAGTTGCTGGACCTGGCAACACAACAAGTGACCAAGCAACGCCAATTAGGCGGTAATTCATCGCAAACCTGGTGGTTGATCGATGAAGCTGCTTTCCAACTTGATGATTTTGCCAAATTACTCCAGAGCAACTCAACAGCGCCTATCAAAACGAAAGTTACCAATCCAAATGCAATTAGCAAAACTGCCCAGGATATCGCAAGCACCTTACGCACAGGTTCCATTGCTCTACAATACAATACCACTGCAGTGTCTACAGCTTCAAACGCTACAATTGGTAAAACGGATTTTGAATTTGCAAAAACGCCAGATGACAAATATGTTTATAAAGTGGATATGAAATTTTCATATAATGCGTTTGAAACTGGTCAGATGATCATTATCAAAGCATATCGCAACGGCGTTCAAGACCCATCGTGGAGTTTCAATGAAAGATGGTCTTCCGCAAATAAGGCTGGACAAGCCAGCCTTACGATCAGCCCATCCTATAGCAGCGTCTACATTGTGCCGCCTGGTTTATATTCAGTGGATATTTATATTAACGGGCAAATGCTTCAACGAGGCGAATTCACCGTGGATGACCCAAACAATTCCAACGTGGTTTCAACTCCTGAAGTTACTGTGATGAATGACATGCTCGACCAGTTCGATTTTTATGCTGCGGGTTTTGCATTCACTGACTCCGCAGATAGTAATGGCGATTATGCAGCCGACCCGACCTTTGTTCTCAATACGGATGCGGATTATTCAGCAACGCTCAATGATGCCTACGATTTTACGACCAACGACTGTTCAGACCCGAATAACTTGACCTGCTCGACAGCAGCCATTGACTGCAATGCCACACCTGACGATCCATACTGCCAACAATCGACATCTTCAGTTTGCGCGTCAGATTCGACCTTGAGTGCGAATGATCCCAACTGCACTGCACCGACACCTCAGGCATGTGAATCCAATCCAGCTTTGAGCTCCGATGATCCTAATTGTGTATCATCCACTCCTCAGGCTTGCGAATATGATCCAAGCCTAAGTTCCACTGACCCCAATTGCATAGCACCTACTTCCAATCCTAAGGCTTGTCAGTATAACCCGAACTTGACCGCCAGCGATCCCAACTGTGTGCCACCTACCGTTGAAGCCTGTCAATATGATCCGAACTTGACTGCTAGCGATCTCAACTGTGTGCCACCTACCGTTGAAGCTTGTCAATACGATCCGACCTTGACCGCTAGTGATCCTAATTGTGTGCCACCTGCTCCTCAGGCTTGTGAATACGATCCAAGCTTGAATGCAGACGACCCCAATTGTGTCCCGCCCACAGCTACGGAGTCACCAACTCCATAGGCAATACAATCAGCCGCAGAATTGGGTAATTAACAAGGAACAGGCTCCGTCTATCCATCAGCCCCTCTAGGAGATGATCTATGAAGCTTTCGCTAAGACACTATGGAATGATTGCCAGCAGCCTCACTACAGCTTGCCTGCACCTTTCACTTTACCCAGACTTTGGCTACTTTGACTGGATAGTATTAAATGGCTTTGGTTCCATTGCCTTACTAGCTGCATATTTTCTGCCCATTCCATTTTTTCAAAAAAGACATTCGACCGTTTTTTGGACGATGTTTGGATACACTGTCCTCACGATTATATTGTGGGTGGTATTTGGCGACAAAACTTTTACATTCGCATCAACAGCTGCTATCGGTTATTACGCCAAAACTGCGGAATTCCTCTTGCTGGCTTTTATGTGGTCTGACATGCCAAAGGCGACATAGTTATCAACACCCAGGCAGCACAAACCGCCCCACAGATGCGCTTCCAATAGGTGAATGACTGTTTGCCAATACCGTGCTTCCGCCCACAATATAGACTGAATTCATAAATACCACGGCGCGGGCAAATTTACGGGCAATCGGCATTGGAGTCACTGATTCCCAAATATTTTTTTCCAAATCCAATCGCAGTACATTATCCAGATTTTTCTTATGAGCTTGAGACTCACCACCGAATAAATAAATGCCTCCGCAATAATATACTGCTCCAGCTGTGCCACGTGGTTCTATCGACGGTCCTGTAGACCAGGTATCTGTCGCCGGGTCATAAATATAAACATCACCAAAATCAGAGAATCCACTTCTACCGCCGATAACATAAATCTTTCCCGCAACAGCCACTGCCGCCGGACTGCCTTCAGCGCGCGGCAGCGGCGCCAATTCGCGCCATGTATTTGTAGCAGGATCGTACTCAGAATGATCTGCAAGCGTTGATACGGAATTGCCGCCGCCGAATAAATGGATTCTGCCATTCAACACAACTGCGACATGTCCGCCTCGTGGATTTGGGAGTGGGCCTGCTTCAGTCCATTGATGTGTTTTCAAGCTGTAAACTTGAACCTCATCGGTCGGCACATTTGTAACGGCTTTGAAGCCGCCTGCTACATAAAGTTTGTCGTCTACAATCGAAGCAGTTGGCGCGTTCAACCCCTCCCCTGGCAATGTGGTTTCTGTTTTCCATTGCTGTCCATCAAACATCTCAACCTCAAGAACAGGTTTGCCGCTATCATCTGTGCCAGCTAAAGAGTAAATAGCTGAATCAGAACTTACCACTGCATGTGCTGAACGCGGAATCAACATGGATGGTTCGTCAGTCCAAATGCCATTAATAGCTAGCGTAGGGTTTGGAGTTTGGGAAGGCAAGGTTGTTTTCGTAGGCATGGGCGTATTTATGATTGGAGTCACAGTATTGACGGCAATTTGAGTAGGTGAAACTAGATTTGTATTAGTGCAGGAAACTTGAACAAAGAAAAATACAAGAACAATAATGATGTTCAACGAACTTGTAAAACAAGATAACCGCCCTGAGGCCTTTTCATTTATTCTCTGGTTTAAATACACGTTTCAAATTTATCATTGTCTCACCAATCAAGTATCCCTCCATGGAGGGGTTACAGATAACAAATCGAACAGAAGATAGAAGAGCTGTCCAATACACAGGGCGGGTGGATAAATCTGCTTTATGCAGATATTTGAGTCAATTGTTTTTTTGTAATCATGTACAATCACTGAAACCAAACTAATAAAAGAGTGACTATGCAGCTTCAAGCAACGTATCCTACTCCTGAACATCAAACCGCAGCAAATGTGATCGTGGATTACTTCGTATCCAATTACAAGATCGACGCTGTGTTACTTGCCAATTCGTGCGCACGCGGCAAGGCAACTCGTGATAGTTGTCTTGATATCGTTGTACTTGCCAAGCCCGATCAGTCGCGATCATCCTTACGTGTCATGGAATCAGATTGGGAAGCGTTTGAGAAATCGAATCAAGCCATTCAAGCCTTATATCAAGTTGGCAAATATTCAGTCGTGCATCCCGGTTTTACAGATGGCGTGTTTGTGCCCATCGAACGTGATGAGGCAGCAGGACCGGACGATTTCGAAGTAGAAGTGGGAAACTTTCTGGCGTACAGCGTCCCTTTATGGCAAGGCAGTGATTATCTGGCAGAACTAAGACAACAATGGCTGCCTTTTACAACGATGAGTTGCGTCAACAAAGACTTGAAATGGTTAGGTGGCATTGTCTCAACAATCTGCATCACATTCCACTTTATGTTGAACGCGGTTTGTATTTTCAATCTCTTGACCGGTTATACAATGCCTATCGTGAATTTCTTCAAGCTTTGTTTATCACACGCCGGACTTATCCGATCGCTTACAATAAATGGATCCGCGAAGAAGTGGAAGAAATCCTAGGATTGCCTGAGTTATATCAGCAGTTGACTCACTTATTCGAGATCAAACATTTTGAAAGTACTCAGATTGCAGACAAAGCATTGGAAGTTGAACAACTGTTTAAATCAATATGCACCTGGGCTTTAGAGTCTGAGGCAGAGAAAAATCAATCGGAAGCAAAATCCAGACAAAAGTCACGAATGAGGCGAATGTCAGAATTTATTTGATAAAGGAGTGATCAATGCAAAGTGTGGTTGTTACGGGTGTTTCAACAGGGATTGGTTGGGGGACTACGAAAATCCTGCTCCAAAAGGGCTTTCGCGTTTTTGGCAGTGTACGCAAGACTCAAGACGCTGAACGACTCTCCAAAGAATTCGGTGCGAATTTCATTCCATTAATCTTTGATGTAACTGATGAAGCGGCGGTACAAGCTGCGGCAGATCAAGTCCGTAGGCAGCTCAATGGTGAGACTCTGTTTGGGTTGGTCAACAATGCCGGCATCGCTGTGCCAGGCCCTTTGATCCATTTAGATACTAATGATTTTCGACACCAACTGGAGGTGAATCTAGTCAGCGTTTTGATCGTGACGAAAGCATTTGTTCCACTACTTGGCAGTGACCGCTCATTACACGGGCAACCCGGCCGTATCATCAATATCAGTTCGGTGGGCGGCAAAAATGGAGGTCCATTTTTGGGAGCCTATTCTGCATCAAAACATGGACTGGAGGGATTCTCGGAAAGCCTCCGTCGCGAACTGATGCTGTATGGGATTGATGTCATCATCATTGGCCCCGGCTCGGTAGCAACGCCCATCTGGGATAAGGCTGAAGAGACGGATGTATTGGCGTATGAAAACACGGATTACATTGAGTCCGCACAGCGCATGCAAAAATACATGATCGAAGATGGCAGAAGGGGCTATCCACCAGAAAAAGTTGGGGAGGTCACATTACAGGCATTGACCACACCCAAACCGCGTGTGCGTTATGCCGTGATACCGGGTAGCTCCTTCCGGCGCATTATTCAAACATTATTGCCTAGGCGCGTTGTAGACAACATCATTGCGCGGAATTTGGGATTCAAAAAGTAGGGCAACCAAAATAACGGAGATATGCCATGACCACTCCCCTGCCTCGTGCAAAAGTCAAAAAGCATCAGACCTGGAACGCTGAAAGTGTCTTTGCTTCGCCTGAAGCATTTGATACAGAAGTGAACAGCCTAGTTGAGAGTCTCGCATCTGTCAAAAAGTTTCAAGGTCATCTTGGGGATAGCTCCAATACGTTCCTTGAAGCGATGGATGTGATCGAGATTATTTCTAAACGCGCTGCGAAAGTACAGGTGTATGCAACGATGTCCAGCTCAGTAGATACCGGAAATCAACTAGGTGCGGCGATGAGCGGCAAAGCCATGTCTGCACTGGCTCAGGTGGGGGCAGCGCTGTCGTTCGTGGATCCAGAACTTTTGTCGATGGGTGAGGCGAAACTGCGTCAATGGCTGAAGGATCACTCGCGCATGAGTTTGTACGAGTATTATTTCAATGACTTGTTCCGCAGGCAGGCACACGTCCGCAATGCGGAGGTGGAGGAATTGCTCGGTATGGTGCGCGACCCATTTGGGACAGTCCGTTCCACGGCAAGCATACTGGCGAATGCTGATTTTCAGTTCAAGCCTGCGAAGAGTAGCAAGGGCAAAAAGGTCGAACTAACTCAAAGTACATTTGATGCCATCCTCAATGGGTCAGATCGCAAAGCACGCCGAACCGCATGGGAAAATTACAACGATAAATATTTTGAGTACAAGAATACGTTGGCGAGCAATCTCACGGCTTCGATCAAGCAGAATGTATTCAACATGAAAACGCGCAAGTTCAACTCGTCGCTTGAATCCACGCTCTTCAATGGCGATGTGCCTGTGGAGATGTTCCATAACTTGATCAACATCTTCAAGAAGAATCTACCTCTGTGGCACAAGTACTGGAAGATCCGTCGCAAGGCATTGGGTGTGAAGACGTTAAATCCATATGATGTGTGGGCGCCGCTCACTACAAAGAAACACAAAGTCTCATTTGAAAAAGCCGTGGATTGGATCAGCGACGGGTTGGAGATAATGGGCACGGATTACGTGAACATCTTGCGTAAAGGTTGCCTCGAAGAGCGCTGGGTGGATTGGTCGCCAAATGCGGGCAAACGCCAGGGCGCGTTCTCAACGCGTGTGCCTAGTGATACGCATCCATTTATTTTGATGAGCTACACTAATGATGTTGGCAGTATGAGCACGCTCGCACATGAGCTTGGGCATTCGATGCACGCGCATTTTTCCAGCCGTGCTCAGCCGATGCTCTACTACACCTATCCATCCATTATTTCGGAGACCGCGTCCAATTTCCATCAGGCAATGACTCGCGCTTACTTGCTCAAGTCCAATCCCAATAAATATTTTCAGATCGCTTTACTCGAAGAAGCCATGGACAACTTCCACCGCTACTTCTTTATCATGCCGACTCTCGCGCGCTTCGAATTGGAAACACATCAGCGCGTGGAAAAAGGGCAGCCACTCACCGCTGACGCCATGATCGAACTCATGGCGGATCTATTCAGCGAAGGCTTTGGTGGACATATGAATCTGGACCGCCAACGCGTGGGCATCACCTGGGGCACGTTCACCACGCATCTCTACATCGATTATTACTCATTCCAGTATGCGATCGGAATCTCCGCTGCGAACGCCATCGCCAAACGAATTCTCAACGGCACGTCCAATGCCGCACAGGACCATATCAACTTTCTCAAGATGGGATCATCCAAGCCGCCAATGGATGTTTACAAAACAGCCGGTGTAGATATGACCACCACGCAGCCCATTGAAGATACCTTTGAAGTGTTAGGCAGTTACATTGATCGGCTGGGCGAATTAACCAATAAATTATCATAAAAGAAGTCCGCATCCAATCAAATCTATAACCTCTTGACAAATAGACAAACTTCGATATAATGTCACATAGAAAGTTATCGATATGAAATCTGAAACACAATCTACTCCCATCGTCTGTAATATGGATGTGTTTACGCCTCTTGAACGCGAAAACCATATTCAGACGACAACCCAACTTTTTCAATCTGTACAAGACATTTATGAAATTGAAAATGGATATGAATTCACTTTCTCCAATCCCGACGGTTCAGCCATTCTTACAAGAATGGCTGAGTTCATTTCCAATGAGCGACTATGTTGTCCATTTTTGAAATTCATGGTTACGATCGAAACCGATCCACAACCCATTTCTTTAATCCTTACTGGTCCCGAAGGCACACAGGAATTCCTGCGCGCAGAATTTACAGAGTACCGCTCAAGCGGTAATGAAGCATTTGCATGACAACAAAATTTGACCCCGTCCTTTTTGCCAAAGCCATTTCAGACGATACCCGCCAAAAGATCATGAGCCAGTGTTGCTGTTGCGAGCTATCGGTCAACGAGATCGTCGAAAAAATGGAAGTCTCACAACCCACCGTCTCGCATCATCTTGCGATTCTGCGCGATGCCGATTTGGTCACTGTTCGTGAAGAGGGCAAGCAAACTTTCTACACCCTCAACCAAGACCGGGTCGCCTATTGCTGCGGACAGTTGATGATCAAATTCGCACCCGAAGAAAAAGCCACCCAGGTTTTGCTAAAGACCATTTCCTAACCTATATTTTTTTCTTCGATATATAGACAAACTTCAATTTGAAAACGAAGGAGGTGAAAGCCATGAACGAATTGACAGTGCTCAACAACGACTGCGATTGCGACGAATGTGAAAGCGGTTGTTGCGGCGGCGGTTGCTGCTAATTAAAAATCTCTGTTCGTCATATGATGAGCAGAGAGAAATCATCAGAAATTTTTTTATGGAAATCCATAGACAAACATCTATATAAGGAGACAAAATGGCTACAAATACATCCATTCATGAAGTTGTTCGCGAACATTATGCTGAGCGGATTAAAAACTCCGCCTCTTGTTGCGGACCTTCGGACTGTTGCAGTCCGAACAACTCGCTCTACCCTGAGCAATTACTCACTACCCTTCCATCCGATGTAACCAGCACCAGCTACGGTTGCGGTGACCCAATCACACTAGCATCATTGCAAACCGGACAAACCGTCCTTGATCTTGGTTCAGGCGCAGGCCTCGATTGTTTATTAGCCGCGCAGAAAGTCGGTCCGAATGGAAGCGTGATCGGCGTGGATATGACTCCCGAAATGATCGAGCGCGCCCAAAACAATGCAAAGCGGGTCAACGCCATCAATGTCGAGTTTAGGCAGGGCTATCTTGAAGAACTGCCCATTGCGAATAACACTGCGGATGTCATCATCTCAAACTGTGTAATCAATCTTTCACCCGATAAAGAAAAAGTCTTCAATGAAGCTTTTCGCGTCATGAAACCCGGTGGCAAACTGGCGGTCTCAGATATTGTTACGGACGGTGAGTTGCCCGAACCGATTCGCAAGAGTCTCAGTGCCTGGGCTGGCTGTGTCGCTGGCGCAGTGGATGCGAAAGAATATATCGGCATGATGGAAGCGGTTGGCTTTACAGACATATCAATCAAACCAGTTTTCTTTGATAAGGAAACTGTAGATGCCGCGATCGACAATATGAAAGATGTAGTCGAACTCCAAACCATATCGCGTGAGGATGTTTATAAAGCGGTTTACAGCGCCAAGATAACGGCATTCAAACCAACCTAAGGCACATGTGACTTTATCAAACATCCGAAGCATTTTGGCTTCGGATGTTTTTATTAAGTTATTGATTAAGAGATTTCATGGGTTTAGAATATTTGTCTATAAATGCTCACGCCACTTATATCCATTTTTCAAGGACCCGATGTTGGCGTGTCAGGAGGGATGGGCGTATCTGTGTCAGGAGGGATGGGCGTATCTGTGTCAGGGGGAATAGGCGTGACCGTATCAGGAGGAATGGGTGTGTCTGTGTCAGGAGGAATAGGCGTGACCGTATCAGGAGGAATGGGCGTATCTGTAAATGTTGGGATATGCGTATTGGTCGGGTTAAGTGTGGGGGTATAGGTCGCTGGCTGAGGCTTTGACGTATTGGTTGGAGCAGGAAGTGGTGTGTAAGTGCTGGTACGTGCCGCTGGAGGGCGGGATGTTCGCCCCGGCGGTAATAAAGTTGCAAGAGGGAAACCTGTCGGGGTCCTGAAAGCAACAAATGTGTTTGTTGGGGCGAGCGTGGCAGTACTGGTATTAGTGATCTCAGGCAGT
>Ga0209131_1001003_pt1 | contig 19482 bp, 17 predicted proteins | sample GraSoi_2013_40cm_FD_185826 | JGI IMG/M metagenome (GOLD analysis project Ga0209131, IMG submission 185826) | Grasslands soil microbial communities from the Angelo Coastal Reserve, California, USA - Sample 9_17_2013_40cm (SPAdes) (version 2) | ecosystem: Environmental > Terrestrial > Soil >... | reverse complement strand
GGAACAGCAGGTCGAGCCGATGCTGATTCCTGAGATTCGCTTCCGGAATGGTTTTGGACGCCGGGGATATACCCGGGTCGCTTCGTGACAGGCCGTCCATCGTATCCGCCACGCTGCTCATTCTAGCCGCTCCGGACGCGCCCCGCCCCGTTGCCTACCAGATGCCCTTGCCGCTCGAGTCTTTGATCTGGCTCTTCCACGCCGATTGGACCAGCGCTACCACGTCGTCGGGCATGGGGATGTAGTCGAGCTCGAGAGCCATCGTATCGCCGTTCTTGTAGGCCCATTCGAAGAATTTGAGGACCTCTTTGGCCTTGGCCGGGTCGGGCTGCGTTTTGTGCATCAGGATGAAAGTCGCTCCGGTGATGGGCCAGCTGTTTTTGCCCGGCTCGTCGGTGAGGATCTCGTAGAAGCCCGGGGCATTCTCCCAATCGGCGCTGGCGGCTGCGGCCTGGAAGCTCTTGTCGTTGGGCGACACGAAATTCCCGTCCCTGTTTTGCAGCAGCGTGTAGGTCATCTTGTTCTGCTTCGCGTAGGCGTATTCGACGTAGCCGACCGCCCCCTTGATCCGCTGCACGAAAGAGGCGACGCCTTCGTTGCCCTTTCCGCCCGAGCTGCTCGGGGCCGGCCATGACACCGAAGGGGCATTGCCGACCTTGTCTTTCCATTCCGCACTGACCTTGGCCAGGTAGTTGGTAAAGATGAAAGTGGTGCCGGAGCCGTCCGAGCGATGGACCACGGTGATCGCCTGATCGGGCAACTTCAAGCCCCCGTTCGCGCTGGCGATCTGCGGATCGTTCCACTTGCTGATCTTGCCGAGGTAGATCTCGGCGAGCAGCTTGGCGGTGAGCTTCATCTGGCCGGGGGCCACGCCGTCGATGTTCACGACCGGCACGACTCCGCCCATCACCATCGGAAACTGGACGAGACCGTCCTTCTCGAGCTGCTCGAGCTTGAGCGGCGCGTCGGACGCGCCGAAGTCGACGGTCTTGGAGACGATCTGCTTGATGCCGCCGCCGGAACCGATCGACTGGTAATTCAATCCGATTCCGGTCTTCTGCCTGTAGGCATCCGCCCACTTGGCGTAAATGGGATACGGGAATGTGGCGCCGGCGCCCGTAATGTCGACGGCGAGCGCCGAGTGACTGGCTACACCCACAGCGATCATCAGGAGCGCGAAGCGTTCGAGAAATACAGAGAAGTACATTTAGACAACCCTCCAATCGGCATACAAAGAGTGGAATATCGCTGCGCATACTACGGGGGCCATGTTGCAGTTGCGTTACGGTTCACAGAAATGAAACTTATCTTTACTTCAACGACTTAAGTGGGTTGCAGAACGATCAGGTCGACGTCCCCGGCAGGCTAGGAGAGCAAAAGGGTCGAAGCTTGCTTCAGCGAAATGCCGGTGCCGCCGCAAGCATGCGTTCCCGTCCCAAAGTCAACGGATGAACGACGGCGACCGCTGCGTCCACGCCATTTCGACGAAGCGACGGATGAGTTCGTGGAAACGGTTGAGTTCCGCGGCAGCTGTTCGCGCAACTAAACGGCGACGCGCTTCACCTGCTTTTTGTGTTTCGACCTGAGTTCTGCATTTCTTGCCGCGACGCCGCGCTCAATCTCTGAGTGACGCCAGATTATCAAATCCATGTCGATTCCTAGCGATGATCGCGATCGAGTGCATCTCGAATTCGACGCTTGCTGCTTTGTTTGGCGCCATTTTTCCGCGAAATAATTCTTGCTGCTTTCCTCAATATGTGCAATGCTGCTGAAAATTTTTTCCGATAACCTTTCGAATTTTGCGAACAGCACAAGTTTCTTGGCAAGAAAATAAATTTTCCGAGTCGCTCGGCGCCACCGGGCGACAAAAAGGATTCGCCGTCGGGCTCGTCCCGGCGATCGAATCGCCCGTTGCTACTGGACGGGCGCCGTGCTTTGCTTCTTTAACTTTTAACGGAGGCTAGTGATGGCGAAGAAGAGAAAAGCCAAGAAGGCAGCGAAGAAAAAGAAGAAGTAGATAGCGCTAGGAGACCCGCCAGACCGCCGCAAACGCGGTCAAGAAACGCAGGGCGGGAAATCGGCCGGGAAAGCTGCGGCGAAACCGGTAGCGCCAAAACGGAAACGGCGGTTCGACTGCCCTCCGTCGCGGTCGCGCCCGGGGCAGGACCTGCCCCGAACCCCGCAGCAGCTTGGTCGTTCACGCCCTGGGTGCGGGTTGTGAATGGACTGCGGTCGGTCCGGGGCCTTGCGCTCCGAACCGAACCGCAGACATTCAGTGCAGGTCATTTCTTCAGTTTTTCCAGAAAATTCTTCCGGAATTTTGCGACCTTCGGCCTGACCACGAAAGCGCAGTAGGGCTGTGCGGGGTTTCGCCGGAAGTATTCCTGATGGTGATCCTCCGCCACGTAGAACTTTGAGGCCGGTGCGACTTCGGTGACGATGGGGTCTTCGTAGATTTTGGCCGCGCCCATGTTTGCAATGACCTGCTCCGCCGCTGCCTTCTGCTCGGCCGAATGGTAGAAGATTGCCGAGCGGTACTGCGTTCCGACATCGTGGCCCTGGCGGTTGAGCGTGGTCGGGTCGTGGATCACGAAGAACACCTCCAGGATTTCCTTGAATGACACCCGCTTCGGGTCGAAGCTGAGTTGGACTACCTCGGCGTGGCCCGTTTCGCCCGAGCAGACGTCTTCGTAGCTCGGATTCGCCGTCTTGCCGCCCATGTAGCCGGACTCGACCGATTCCACGCCCCTCAGGTCGTCGAATACGGCCTCCAGGCACCAGAAGCAGCCTCCGGCAAGAGTGGCAATTTCCTTCCCTGCATCGGTCATGTCGTTTTGCCTCTTATTGCGCTCAGCGTGTTATTTTGTCGGGTCGAAGGCCGACTACAACAGTATGCCGGATTCGGCCCGCGGCCGAGCCGGCGCGCACCGTACCGACCCTCGGAGGAATCGAACATGAGCCTCTTACGCAGCCTGCTCACCGCCGCCCTCGTCGCCCACGCGCTCGCCTGCTCCGCCCAGCAACCCGCTGCCGGACGGGCGGTAGCCACGTTTGCGGGCGGCTGCTTCTGGTGCATGGAACCGCCCTATGACGCCTTGCCGGGCGTCATCTCCACGACCTCCGGATACATGGGGGGCACCAAGAAAAATCCCAGCTATGAGGAGGTGTCCTCGGGGGCCACAGGTCACGCGGAGGTCGTGCAGGTCGTCTACGATCCTAAGAAGGTGAACTACGAAAAACTCCTCGACGTGTTCTGGAAAAACGTCGATCCTACCGTACGAGACCGGCAGTTCTGCGACATCGGCAGCCAGTACCGCACGGCGATCTTCTATCACACCGAAGAGCAGAAGCGTCTTGCCGAGGCCTCCAAAGGGATGCTCGCGAAGACCAAACCGTTCAGGGACGATATTGTCACACCTGTCGTGCCGGCCGGGGGGTTCTGGCCCGCCGAAGACTATCACCAGGATTTCTACGTCAAGAATCCGGTGAGGTACAAGTTCTACCGGACCGGCTGCGGGCGTGACGCCAGGTTGAAACAGTTGTGGGGGAGCGTTCCGCATTGACTCGGGTAGCCGATACGCGTCGGTTGGGATCGTGAACGACCCTCGCCTAGAGGCCGCGCCCGAGTCCGCCAACCAGCCGCCGCCCCTGGTCGGCTACAACGCCTGGTCGGGGGACCGGATCCTCGTGGAGGCGGTGAAACGCGAAGGCGGTGGCTGGATCGCCGAGCGCGCGGGCCGCATGGGAGATCTCGTCGGCAGCGAGCGGATGCAAACGCTCGCCATGCAGGCGAACCGTTACGCGCCCGAGCTGAAAACCCACGACCGCTTCGGCAATCGCATCGACGCGGTCGAGTACCACCCGGCCTACCACGAGCTGATGGCGCTCGCTTTCGGCGCCGGGTTGCACTCGCTCGCCTGGACGGACAAGAGAGAAGGCGTGTGGGTCGCGCGCGCAGCGCTCAACTATCTGTGGAACCAGGGCGAAAATGGCGTCGCCTGCCCGGTGACCATGTCCTTCGCCGCAGTGCGGGTACTGCGCCAGAGCGCAACGCTCGTCGAGGAGTGGGAGCCGAAGCTCCTTGCCTGCGACTACGATCCGCGCCCGCTGCCCCTCGCGCAAAAACGCGCCGTCACCATCGGCATGGCGATGACCGAGAGGCAGGGCGGCTCGGACCTTCGCGCCAATTCATCACGAGCGGCGCCCCTGGGGGAAGGCGAATACGAGCTTTCCGGGCACAAGTGGTTCTGCTCGGCTCCGATGAGCGACGCTTTTTTCACCCTTGCGCGCACCGAAGCCGGGCTGACCTGCTTTTTCGTGCCGCGCTCGCTTGCCGACGGCACCCGCAATCCCTTTTTCATCCAGCGTCTGAAGGACAAGTGCGGCAACCGCTCCAACGCTTCCTCCGAAATCGAGTACCGGGGCACCCGCGCGCGTATCGTCGGAGAGGAAGGGCGCGGCATTGCCACGCTGATCGAGATGGCGCACCTCACGCGTTTCGATATCGTAGTCGCCTGCGCCGGAATGATGCGGTCGGCGCTCAACCAGGCGGTGCACCATGCCGCGCATCGCCACGCCTTCGGGCGGCGGCTCGTGGAGCAGCCGCTGATGCAAAACGTGCTCGCTGATCTTTCCCTCGAGACCGAGGCGGCGGCGCTGCTGGCGTTTCGCCTTTCGCGAGCCTTCGACCGTGCAGAAGATGACGGGCGCGAGCGGCTTCTGATGCGCCTGATGACACCGATCGCGAAGTACTGGCTGGGCAAACGCCTGCCTCCGCTCGTCGTGGAGGCAATGGAATGCCTGGGGGGCAACGGTTACGTGGAGGAGGCGCCGCTCGCGCGCCTATACCGCGAGGCACCGCTGAACGGAATTTGGGAGGGCTCGGGGAACGTAGTCTGTCTGGACGTGCTGCGCTCGATCCAGAAGGAGCCTGCGAGCCTAGAGGTCCTGGTCGAGGAAATCAATAGTGGCGGCGAACGCGTCTGTCAGGGTGCCGCGCCGATCTACCGTTTACTGAAGGACACGATCGGTGTCGAGTTGCAAGCGCGCCGAATCGTCGAATCCATCGCGATCGCGCTCCAGGCGAGCCTCATGGCGAGGCACGCGGCGCACGAAGCCGCTGACGCTTTCTGCGCCTCGCGCCTGATGGGCGACTGGGGCCGCGCGTTCGGGACGCTCCCTTCGACTGCGCCCTGCGAAGCGATCGTCAGGCGAACGCTGTCTCTCGGCCCGCGTCCGGTTTAGAAGAATGGGCGAGCGATCCGGAGGGCGATGTCTGCGTCGAAGTCACCAGCGCCAAATGGAGTAGTTCCAGACTGCGCTTGGCCGCGTACATCACCTGTCGTTGCATCCGCGGGGTAATGGCGTAGTGCTTGACAATTTCCAATGCGAACTTCGGGTGCTCGTCGTCGTAGTGGGAATGCTCGCGTATCCACTTGTACGTCCTCGGATTCATGTCCACGCCGGGTTTATCCCGGTAGGCCTCGAAGCCCGTGCAAACCTTTCTTGCGATGGCGCCCGTAACGCCTTCGATGGCAAAGCTCGTCGCGGCCACGGCTTCTGCAAGAGACCCCTTGGTGTTCACGCGCCACACCCAGTCGGTCAACGACTGCACGTCGCGCAAGGGAGGAGTCCCGCCCTCAGCCAGGTCCAGCATCTGCTGCCGGTCCAGGCCGAAACCCTCACCCATCCATAGCCAATGCTCGGCGTGCGCCTTTTCGATACGGATGTTCTCGATCAGAAAGGTGCGGGAGAAGTCGTCCTCCACCTTGATCAAGGCTTCGGCGAGAAACTTCGGGAAATCGTAGATGAACGGGTAGATGTGAAGGATCCACCCCTGCATTTGCTCGACACTGAGGCGCGTCGATGCGATCGATTCCGCCCATGGACCGTTGACCAGATTGTCCCAATGGGGAGCCACGAATTCGTACATGGTCGCTACCCATCTGGGGTGCGAGGATATTTTGTGTACCGAACTGGCGTTCATGTTCATGGTTTGCTCTCTCAGGTTGTGGAATTAGGAATCGTTGCGGGAACGGCCCAATGAGGGGCTGAATCCGTCCCGGTCCGGGTCCGAGCCATTCCTGCAGCCACTTGTGCCAGGAACGGACCCGGAGCAGAAAGCCAATGGCCTTGTGCGAAGTCCACTCCGATCTCGCGCAGCGCGGCCAGACCCATCTCCCCGTCCACGGCCTCGCCGATCGTTTTCTTGCCCATCACATGTCCGACGTCGTTGATGGCCCGCACCATCGCGAGATCGACGGGGTCGTGCGCCACGTCCTTGACGAAGCTGCCGTCGATCTTGAGGAAGTCCACCGGTAGGTGCTTCAGGTATCCGAAAGAGGACATTCCGGCCCCGAAGTCGTCCAGCGAGAACAGACAGCCGAGCGACTTCAGTTCGCCGAAGAACCGTGCCGCCTTGTCGAAATTGGCGATCGCCGCCGTTTCCGTGAGCTCGAAGCAAATGGTCCGAGGGGGCATGACGTAGCGCCTGAACTGCTCGCGAACGAATTCGAGGAAGCGTTCGTCCCCGATCGAGGTGCCCGAAATATTGATGGCATAGGTTCCGCCGGTTCCGCCCTTGGAACCCAAGGAATTGATCTTGGCGAATGCGTCTTGAATGACCCACTGGTCGATCATGGGCATCATGTTGTAGCGTTCGGCTGCCGGAATGAACGCCATCGGGGGAATAATCTTGTCATGCTCGTCGAGCATGCGCACGAGCAGTTCGTAATGGTTGCCCCGGAGGGATTGATCCCCGATCGAATGGATTTCCTGCGCGTGAAGCACGAAACGCCCTTCCTGGAGCGCTCGTTGCAGCCGAGACACCCATTCCATCTCGCCCCGGCGCAGAAACACCTCGCTGTCGTGCGGACGGTAGAACTGGACGCGATTGCGTCCCTTCTCTTTCGCCATGTAGCAGGCGTCATCGGCCGCGCCGAGTACATCGGTGAGGGTGAGCATTCCATCCGCGATATGGACTACGCCAATGCTCGCGCCGATGGTGAACGATTTGCCCTCGCTTACAAAGCGAAAGTCGGCTATGCACTTCTGCAGTTCATCGGCGATGCGGATGGCCTCATGCATAGGGCAGTTCTCGAGCAGTACGCCGAATTCGTCGCCGCCCAGACGGGCAAGAGAATCTCCTTCGCGCACTTGCTGCTTCAACAACGCGCCCACCTGCCGCAGCAGCTGATCGCCGGCCGCATGTCCGCAGGTATCGTTGACGATCTTGAACTGATCGAGATCCAGGTACATCACCACGTGCTGTCGCGCCTGATTGGCGGCGGTGTGCAAGGCCAGCCTGAGGCGGTTTTCGAATTCGGGGCGGTTGACCAGATTGGTGAGCTGATCGTGGCTCGCATGATAGGCGAGCTTCACCGCGTATTCCTGGCCCAGCTTGAGCTCCTTGAGTTCCCGCTCCGCGCGGTCGACGCGGCTGACCATGCTTTGCGTTAGAAAGATTCCGATCGGGACCAGAGTTCCCGCGACCGTGACGATCACGAGAAACAGCGTGGACCGGATCCAGCGTGTGGCCTCACCCAGGGTGTTCGAGAACCGGTTCTGCCAGGGCCTCAGTTCCTCGTTGACCTGGATGATGCGGTTCAGTATGAGCCCGAGACCGGATGGGTCCACGCGACCGGACCGGTGGAAAGCGTGGAGCTCTTCGGCGGCCGCGTCGAGCCTCGCGAGGAAGTCATCCCCGGTTTTCCAGATATCGAGCACGCTCTTCATGTAGCTCACGCGGTGGAAGCGCTGATACAGGCTGATGACGCCCGGGATGTCATCCGGATGAGTTCCACCTTCGAGAAATGCGGCCCGCACGACAGAGTAGTCGGGAGCTGGCTTTTCAAGCTCGAACCGGGCCCTTTGGAAGCCCAGCGGCACCGTGATCGCCTTTTGGTAGCTGAGGAAATCGGACTCGGATTTGGTCTCGGCGAAACGCAGCAGGTGGAACACCGCTTCCTTTTGATTCTTCGACCACAAGCTCTCGCCTTCGACGTACGCCCGACCCGCGGTGAGGATGTCTATGCTGACAATGGCGAGCCAGACCAGCACGGCGACGATCGCGAGGAACGGCGAAACGATGAGAAGCATGCGTTTGCTCGTCGCGAGCCATTGAGTGACTTTTGCGAGCGAAGTCACAAGGGCTTTGATGTCAACGTACGCCATGGTTGTTTGTCCGTTGTTCGTTTCGTTTCTTCCGACCTTTCGAGGTACCGGAAAAAGTTAGCACTCGCATTCATCAACAAACCGAACCGCTTCTGGACCTTAAGAGAGCACGTTGTATGCCAGGCGAGTGGAACAAACGGGACGTCGGGAAACGGTGCAAATCACCGCCGGATGCTGAATCTTCCTTCCATTCAGCTTTGACAGGCGACGACTTCTCGCCAGGGACGACAGAGTCTCAACAGCTCGCGATATCGAAGGTCAGGGATTTCTCTAAGCGGCTGAAGAAGAACGCCGGGAAACGCACCCGGGGCGTCTGGATCTCAGGAGTGTGAGCCGAACCGCCCTTCGGCGGCGACGAGTCTTAGAAACGGTACACGAATTGCGCGCCGAGAATGTCGACCGAGCCCTTGTAGGTTCCGACGAGCCGCCCCCCACCGGCGGTCGCAGGGGGGTTGTTCTGGTTGATGGGCGCGTCCTTGATGAACAGATGCGCGTAGCCGAAGTCGAGCGTACCGTCTTTCGACACCTTGTACTGACCGCCCACCGACAGCCACAGGCGATTGTTGTCGGGCAGCCGGGCCGTTCGGTCAGTGTCGTTGACGGGCGTTTGGTCATACGCGAAACCCATCTTGATCGACCAGGCATCGTCATAGCGATGGACCGCACCGACACCGACGCGCCAAGTGTTCCTGAAATTCTCCGGGGTGCTGCTCAACGTTGTGCCGGCGGTGTCATTCATGATCGTCAAATCCTTGATCTTCGACCAGCCGGTCCGCGTCACGTCGGCGAGCAGGGTCCAGCCCGGATTCAGACGATGTTGCAGCGCGATCGACGCGGAATCCGGCATCTTAATATCGGTGCTCACGTTTGCGCCAGCAAGGGCCTGGGAAAACGCCACGGTTCCGGTGAGGTGGAATTTGATCGACGACCGGTAGGAAACGCCCAGCCTCGTGTCCGGAGCCAACTGGAACATCGCCCCGAGGTTGTAACCCCAACCGCTGTTGTCCTTGGCCTTGATGTCGGCTATTGCTTCGGCCGCGCCTCCCAAGTTGACGGCACTCGTGAACTCGGCATCGATCGTCTGGTAGTTCAGCCCGAAGCCGAGCGATACCTTGTCATTCACCTTGTAGGAGGCCGAGGGGTTGAGATTGAAGGTTGAAATATCCGATTTGATCGCCTGGAACCGGCCTGCCCAATCGGCGTTGTATTCGGTCTTCAACCCGAAAGGCACGCTCAACCCGACGCCAGCTTTCCAATTCGGGGCGACATCCATGGCGAAGTACACGTTCGGAACCGCAGAGAGGCCTCCCGCGTCACCGCCGTTGCCACCCAGAGGTCTCCCGGGGGCGTTGGTGGAACCCGAATCGCTGAACTTCGCGGACAGGTTGATCAGCGCGAGGCCGCCAGAGACCTGCATTCCGCTAGGCAGCAGGCTCATGCCGGCGGGGTTGTAGAAGATGGTGCTCGCATCTTCCGCTGTCGCCGCGGCTCCTGCAAACGAGCTACCCAAGCCGCTTGCGCTCTGCTCGATCAAGGCGAATGCCGAGGCATGCGCTTGCGAAACGCCCCCGGCGAAAGCCCCCGCCACCGCGAGCGAAAGGGCTGTTTTTCTGATTCCGATACGTGCCATGAGAATTTCCTCCTTGCGTTGTTGAGTGCCGAGCTAGCTGCGTCTTTGGCCGCCGACACGATAACACAACGTCATTATCTCGCAAATGGGCCGCTACAACGCCAGGCGTCGCTCCAGCGCGACAGGCCCCTCAGGCGAGGGTCACCCGCGCGAACTTGCGCTTGCCTACTTGGAGCACCACAGTGTCGCCCCGCTTCACCGAGAGGTTTTTGTCGGTGACCCTCTCTCCGTTCATGCGCACGCCGCCCTGCTCGATCATGCGCAGTGCCTCGGAGGCGCTGGACACCAGCTGGGATTCCTTGAGCAATTTCATGATCGCCATGGCCTCTCGCGTGCCCGGGGCCGACTTTCGTCCGTCTCCGGGCACTTTGATCGTGATCTCCGGGATGTTCTCCGGCGCAGCACCGTGCTTGAAACGCGCCTCGAAATCAGCCTGGGCGCGCTCGGCGGCCTGGGCGCTGTGAAAACGCGTGACGATCTCGCGCGCAAGAAGCACCTTGATGTCGCGCGGGTTGCGCCCGCCGGCCACTTCCTTTTTCCACTGGGCGAGCGTTTCCAGGGATTCGAAGGAGAGCAGCTCCAGATAACGCCACATGAGCTCGTCGGAGATCGACATCAGTTTTCCGAAGATTGCTTCCGGGGATTCGCTGATACCCACGTAGTTGTCGAGCGACTTCGACATCTTCTCGACGCCCTTGGTGCCTTCCAGAAGCGGCATCGTCAGGATGCATTGCTGCGGCTGGCCGTAGTGCTTCTGCAGCTCGCGCCCCACCAGCAGATTGAACTTCTGGTCGGTCCCGCCGAGCTCGACGTCGGATTTCATCGCGACGGAGTCGTAGCCCTGCATGAGGGGATAGAGAAACTCGTGGATGGCGATCGGCTGGCGGGCGGCGTAGCGCTTGCCGAAATCGTCGCGCTCGAGCATGCGCGCGACCGTCCAGGTTGCAGCCAACCGTATCAGGCCGGCTGCGCCCAGCTCGTCAGACCATCTGGAATTGAACAAGACTTCGGTCTTGTTGGCGTCCAGGATCTTGAAGACCTGGTCTTGATAGGTTTTCGCGTTCTGCAGGATCTGCTCGCGCGAAAGCGGCGGCCGAGTCGTGTTCTTGCCGCTCGGGTCACCGATCATCCCCGTGAAATCCCCGATCAGGAACTGGACGTGGTGGCCCAGGTCCTGAAACTGGCGCAGTTTGTTGATCACCACCGTGTGTCCGAGATGCAGGTCGGGCGCAGTCGGGTCCAGCCCCAGCTTCACGCGCAATGGCCGTCCGGACTTCAGCTTTTCGCGCAGCTCGGCCTCGACGATCAGTTCATCGCAGCCGCGCTTGATGACTCTCAGTTGGTCGCCGATTTCGCTCATGGGTGTGCGGATGGCTGATCGGGCGGTTATTTGTTAGACTTTTTGATTCAAGCCACTGCGGAATATGCATAACGACGAGACTGGAATTGTAACGCGCTCCGGCGGAAGGCGCCTCCGAGGATTGGCGGTCGCCGTCGCCGTGCCGCTGTTCGGCGTGATGGCTGCATTCGGCACGGTCGAGCACGGGCCGGAACCGGTTCCCTCTCGGATCGTCATCGAGCCGCTCGCCCTGTCAGCGGCCCCGGTCGGAGACTCGGGAACGATCATTTACTTTCAGGAAGATCGTTTCGGACGCAATGACACGATCGCCACGCTGCTCGAGCGGCTCGGGGCCGATGAGGACGAAGCGGCGACGCTTTTGCGTTCTTCGCGCGCGGCACGGCCGTTCCGCCTTCTGCTTCCCGGAACGACCGTCCAAGCGAAGCTCGACCAGGTCGGCAAGCTGCGCTCGATATCGTTCCTCACCGACAGGGACACGATTCTCTCGGCGGACCGCCTGGGCGATAGCTTCGGCAGATTCGAGCAGCAGGCCGAGGTGACGCCCGGAATAGAGATGAAATCGGGCGAGATCCAGACCTCGCTCTTCGCCGCGATCGATGCGGCGGGGATTGCGGACGGCGTCGCGATCCAGCTTGCGGACATTTTCGGAGGCGACGTGGATTTTCACCGCGATTTGCGCCGCGGGGACCGTTTTGCCGTCGTTTTCGAAACCTTCTACCACAGCGGCCAGACGATCAGATCCGGGCGAGTGCTCGCGGCCGAATTCTCCGGCCAAAGGAAAACCTACCGCGCGATATGGTTTCAGGATCCCTGGGGAAGGGGCGGGTACTACACGCCAGAAGGCGATAACCTGCGCAAGGTGTTTTTGCGCTCGCCGCTAGAGTTCTCGCGTATCACCTCGGGATTCGGCATGCGCCGCCATCCGATTTTCCAGCAATGGCGCGCGCATCAAGGGGTCGACTATGGAGCCCCGGTCGGGACAAGGGTCAAATCGACCGGTGACGGAGTCGTTTCGTACGCAGGACGGCGGAACGGCTACGGAAACCTCATCGTGCTCAGGCACCACGGGGGATACAGCACGTACTACGCGCACTTGAGGAATTTCGCGCTGGGGTTGAGGGCGGGCAGCCGCGTCGTCCAAGGCGAAATCATCGGCTACGTCGGGCAAACCGGCTGGGCCGACGGCCCCCACCTTCATTACGAATTCCACCTGCACAACCAGAACCGCAATCCGCTGACCATGGTTTTCCCGGCCGCGCAGCCGATTCTCGCGATCGAACTGCCGGCGTTCAGGCGTGCCGCCGGGCCGCTCATCGCGCGACTGGATCTTCTGAAAAACAGCGACCTCGCCCTGCTCGAGTGAGCGGTTCAACGAGATCAGCGTCTTCGGAGATCTACATCGGTTTGATGTCGGGCACGAGTCTCGACGGTGTCGATGCCGCGCTCGTCGGCCTGCGGGGCCGACCTTCCCTTCGGGGCGCCGGTTTTCTACCGTATCCGAAGAGCCTGAAAGCTGTTTTGCTCGCTCTGCACGAGGCATCCGGCGACGAGTTGCGTCGTGCAGCGCTCGCCGGGATCGAGCTCTCCAGGCTCTATGCAAAGGCGGTCAATCGCCTCCTCGAGAAACACGGCGTCCCCGCGCGAGCCGTTTCTGCAATCGGTTGCCACGGGCAGACAGTACGTCACCAGCCCGGGTCCGGGTACAGCATTCAGCTCGGCAATCCAGCGTGGCTTGCCGAGCGCACCGGCATCACCGTGGTCGCCGATTTCAGAAACCGCGACATCGCCGCAGGCGGAGAGGGCGCTCCCCTTGTACCTGCGTTTCACGCCGCAATTTTCCGGGATTCGCGCCGCCACCGCGTCATCGCAAATCTAGGCGGCATAGCCAATCTCACCGACCTTCCCCGCAAGGGACCGGTGACAGGCTTCGACACCGGGCCCGGCAACGTTCTCCTTGACGCGTGGACGCGCGAGCGATTCGGCCGCGACTTCGACCGGGGCGGGGCGCTTGCCGCCCGAGGACGGCCGGTTGCGTCCTTGCTGAAGGCGTTACTTGCCGATCCTTATTTCCGCCGCTCCCCACCCAAGAGCACGGGCCGCGATCACTTCAGTCTCGGTTGGTTACGCCGGTTCGGCGTCGAAAAGCACAAGGCTGAGGACGTGCAAGCCACCTTGGCCGAGCTCACGGCGCGCAGTGTCGCCAAGGCGATTGCGAAGTTCTGTCCGGGCGCAGAGGAGGTTTACCTGTGCGGAGGCGGAGTGCGCAACCACGATCTGGTGCTTCGCGTCACCCGGGAACTGGCCGGCATGAAAATAGCCTCGACCGAGCGGCTCGGAATTCACCCGGACTGGGTCGAAGCGATGGCTTTTGCTTGGCTCGCGCAGCGGGCGCTGAAGGGGGAGACCGGAAGTCTTCCCGAGGTCACCGGTGCGAAGAGGCCGCGGGTGCTCGGTGCGATTTACGCGGCTTGATCCATTGCGAACGGTTGCGAACAAAAACCCAAAACGAAACGGGGGCCTGACGCCCCCGCTTTACCGATTTTCGAGAGTCTTATGCGGAGAACGATGAACCACAACCGCAGGTGCTCGTCGCATTGGGATTTTTGATCACGAACTGCGCGCCCTCGAGGCCCTCGGTGTAGTCGATCTCGGCGCCGACGAGATACTGGTAGCTCATCGGGTCGATCAGCAACATCACCCCGTTTTTCTCCATCACCGTGTCGTCGTCGCTTTTCACTTCGTCGAAGGTAAAACCGTACTGGAATCCGGAGCAGCCGCCGCCCGTGACGAACACGCGCAGCTTCAATTCGGAATTGCCTTCCTCGTCGATCAATTGCTTGACTTTGTTTGCAGCGCTGTCGGTGAAGACAAGCGGTGCGGGCATCTCTGCGACTGCATTCATGTCTCAACTCCTATTGCAAACCCCATTGTCGGGCGGGGTCAACCGAGCCAGCGAGCTAGATGGGGCTGCCGCGCCGGTATTCAAGAGGTCATTGCGGCCGTCAGACCGCGGGCTTGCTCGTCGCGAGCTTCAACTCCACCGGTTTTGCCTCGCCCGAGCGGTGTACCAGATGCCCCTCGACTATGGCGCCGAGATGCATCTCCAGGCTGTTGTAATGCACGTCTCCTTTGACCCGGGAGCGCGACTGGAGTTCGAGGAACTCGGCAACGTACACGGGCCCCGTGATCTCGCCGTTCACCACCAGGTGCGATACGCTGATTTCCCCTTCGATACGAGCCTTCTCGCTCAGCACCAAGGTCGAAGGTTCGTCGGAAACCGCAGTCACGTTTCCGACGACTTCGCCGTCGACACGAAGGCCTCCGGTGAAATTGACATTACCCTCGATCTTCGTGCCGACACCAATCAGGCTGTCGATGCGATTTTGCGGCTTGCTCGGCTGCTTGCGAAACATAGCGCTTCCTGCCTGCTAAGAAAGGTTGACGTTCTGGCTGGCACGGGCCTCGCTCGACCCGTTCTCCAGGATACGCGCTTGTATGGTCCGCACCCTAGCTCCCGCCGGAACCCGAAATGTCCCCTCAACTCGACGAAAATACTTGAAGTTGAGCTTGAAAGCAGTGTTGCCCGTCTCGGCTGAATCGGGGATGATGATTGTAGCATCCCTGCCCTCTTGCTGCATCTCCACCACGAGCTGCAAAGAGCCGTGAAACTCGCGGTCAAGCCTCCCTCCCTGGAGGACGAGCAGCCTGTAGCGGAACTCGCCGGGAAGCACGTCACGCTCGACTTTGAAGCGGTGGATGCTGACCTTTTCGCCGCGCCTTTCGCTCGGCACGAGGTTTTCGAAAAAGGCTAGATCCTCCTTGAGCCGGTTGTTTTCGTCCTCGAGCGCCTTCACCTGAGAGGCGAGCTGGGTCTGCGCAGTTTGTTCGATCTTCAGGCGCGACTCGCTGGCGTTGGCGATCGATCGCAACATCGCAGCCTCGCTTTCGAGCCGCGCCATTGACTCGCGAAGCCTGGCGAATTCGTTTTGCAGCTCGCTGCGATCGAAACCGGCGAAACGACGCCCGGCGTCGTACATCCACGCCGCCAGCGTAAGCGCAAGGGAGAGGAACACCAGCATTCCGAGCCAGCGCCAGTACCAGGCGACGTGCGTCTGGACCGTCATCTTCGGCGCAGAAATTCCGAAGCGCTGACGGAATTGTTTGAAAACCTTGGACATTAGATTCTCCGCCCGCCGAGTCAGGGCACAATGGCCAGATGCGAGAGACCCATCGTCTCCTCGAATCCAAACATGATATTCATATTCTGCACCGCTTGTCCCGAAGCACCCTTCACCAGATTGTCGATCACCGAGAGCACGACAAGCATGTCTCCCCCATGCGGGCGGTGGATTGAAAGGCGGCAGGTATTGGTGGCCCGCACCGAACGCGTATCCGGTTCACTTCCGTTAGGGAGCACGTCGACGAAGGGCTCGCCGCGATAGCGATCTTCGTAGAGCCTCTGAAACTCGATGTCCGCGGTGATGCGTGCGTACAGAGTCGCGTGTATGCCCCGAATCATGGGAGCCAGATGCGGTACGAACGTGAGACCGACGCTCCTTCCGGCGGCTGCATCCAGCTCCTGCCGAATCTCCGGCCAATGGCGATGGCCGGAAACACCATAGGCTTTGAAACTATCCGAAGCTTCGGAGAACAGCAGACGGTCTTCGGCCTTCTTGCCGGCACCGCTCACCCCGGACTTCGCGTCCGCGATCAAGTGATCGAGGTCGACGGCCCCGGCTTTCGCAAGCGGCAACAAGCCGAGCTGAATCGCGGTCGGATAGCACCCGGGATTCGCCACCAGGCGTGCGCCCTTGATTCTTGCGCGATTCACTTCCGGCAGACCGTACACCGCCTGAGCGAGAAGCTCCGGCGCGGCGTGCTTGACCTTGTACCACTTCTCCCACTCGGTTGCGCTCTTGATGCGAAAATCGGCCGAGAGATCCACGACGCGCACGCCGGCCCCCACGAGCGTCCTCGCCTCACCCATCGCGACGGTATTGGGCGTCGCGAAAAACACCACGTCGCACTTGGCGAGGTCCGACTTCCCCGGGTCCGAGTACGCAAGCTCCACGGCACCGCGCAAGCTCGGGAAGAGCTCCGCTACCGGAGTGCCGGCCTCTTTGCGCGAAGTGATCGCGACGAGCTCCGATTGCGGGTGGCGCGCGAGGATGCGCAGCAACTCGATCCCGGTATAACCGGTCCCCCCCACGATGCCGACTTTGATCATCACCGCCTCAGAAGAACCGGTCTACCAGCAGGGTTCCATCGAATCCCGCATTGCCCCGGAAGTTTCCCCCGGCTGAAACTCGAACCGCAAACAAAAAAGCCGCCCGGGGGGCGGCCTTTCCTGTGCCAATCTTTGAACATCAGCGTTTGGAGTATTGCTTGCGCCGCCGCGCCTTATGCAGCCCGACTTTCTTTCGCTCGACTTCCCGCGCATCGCGGGTAACCAGACCGGCCTTGCTCAGAAGCGGCTTGAGCGCCGGGTCGTACTCGATCAGTGCACGCGTCAGGCCGTGGCGCACGGCCCCGGCCTGTCCGAACTCTCCTCCTCCCGATACGTTCACCATGACGTCGAACTGGGTCAGCTTGTCGGTCAGCACGAGCGGCTGACGCACAACCATTTGCCCGGTTTCACGCGCGAAGTATTCGTTCGCCTGACGGTCGTTCACGATGAAGTCGCCCTTGCCGGGCTTGATGAACACGCGCGCGACGGAACTCTTGCGTCGCCCGGTTCCGTAATAATATTGTCCGATCATGCGTTGATCTCCAGCGCTCGAGGTTGCTGAGCTGCGTGGGGGTGCTCTCCGCCCGCGTAGACTTTCAGCTTCTTGAGCATTGCGTAGCCGAGCGGTCCTTTGGGCAGCATTCCCTTGACTGCTATCTCCAGCGCCCGAGTCGGGAACCGCGCCTGCATCTTGGCGAACGTAGTCGCATAGACCCCGCCCGGGTAGGTGCTATGGCGATAATAGGTCTTGGCCTCGCCCTTGTTCCCCGTAACCCTGAGCTTGCCGGCGTTGACGACGACAACATAGTCACCGGTGTCGACGTGCGGCGTAAACTCCGGCTTGTGTTTCCCGCGCAATCGGCGTGCGATTTCGGCGGCAAGTCGCCCGAGCACCTTGCCGCTGGCATCGACCAGATACCAGTTGCGCCTGACCTCGTGCGACTTGGCGGAAAAAGTGGTCATGGCTTTGGAATTCCCAGGCCCAGTATACGACGAAAGCGCGTGATTTTATTGAAGAAGTAGCACAGTGTCAAACTCATTTCAGCCGGCTTGCCGCTTCCAAAAAAAAGCGCAACCTCGAAAGGTTGCGCTGAATCCACCAAAGGAGGAGGGTGGAGGAGACAAACTCGTCGAGCGCCAGAATGACTCCGAGCGCCCGACACGAAGATATTATGAAGGCAGAATTTGTGCAGTGCAAGAACATTTTGGTGCGGTGCGGTGAGAATGCTAGGGCTAGGACAGATCCTTAAAATAATCAGTATATTCAATTCATTAGAGTTGAGCGCTCGGCCCAAATCGGGTAACCTGAAATCTCTCGAGTCGATTTGAAAGCGCGCAAAAATGGAATGCAAAGTCAAGTGGGTCGGCCCCGGGGGCATGAGCTTTGTAGCCGAAACTGAAAGCGGCCATGCCTTTGTAATGGACGGCGCGCCCGAAGGCGGAGGGCGTAACCTCGGGCCGCGACCGATGGAAACGGTGCTCGCGGGCACCGGCGGCTGCACCGCCTACGACGTGGTGCTGATCCTCAGGAAAAGCGGCCAGAGCATATCGGCTTGCGAAGTCCGGCTAAGCTCCGAGCGCGCTGAAACCGATCCCAAGGTGTTCACCAAGATTCACATGCACTTCGTCGTGCGAGGCAAGGATTTGAAGCCCTCCGTGGTCGAAAGCGCGATCAAGCTCTCGCGCAACAAGTACTGCTCGGCTTCGATCATGCTCGAAAAGACCGCGCAGATCTCGCACGACTACGAAATCCTTCCCGATTAAGTCCCGCTAGATCCGATACGACAGCGTCGTCATCAGGCGCGCGGCCAGGCGCATGCCGCGCCGAACGGGTTCGGGCAGCTCGCGCGCTCCGAGCGCTTCTGCGGTGCGCCGGTGTCCGGCCTCCTCCTGTTGCATGGCTCGGATCACCGAAAGGGTCCTCGCGTCGCGGCCTGCGAGCCGCTCGATGTGGCCTTGCAGGTGCTGCTCGACTTGCCGTTCGGTTTCCGCGAGAAATCCGAGATTCCAGCGATCGCCGAATCTGCCCGCCGCATAGCCGAGCGCGAGCGAGCCGGCGTACCAGAAGAAATTGAGCGCGCTCAGCCGGCCGCCAAGCTCGCGCACGCGCTCTGCGCTCCAGGCGAGATGGTCGGCTTCCTCTCGCGCGGCGTTCACGAGCGCGGCCTTGATGTCCTCGCTGCGAGACGCAAGCGCCTGCCCCTGGTAAAGCGCCTGGGCGCAGACCTCACCGCAGTGGTTGACCCGCATCAAAGCCGCCGCGCGGCGGCGTTCGCCGTCGTCGAGATTGTCCTCGGGGACGGCTTGCGCCGGGGTGGGTCGGCGCGCCGTGGGGTCGCCCCACAGCACGCGAAGGCCCTTGTCGAACTCGCCGATGCAACGATCGAGGTCAAGGCGCATGCGCGAACCGTTCCCGGTTGTATTTTTCGAATCCGCAATGATAGCCGCGCCGGCGAAAAAATGTGATGGGCGGGCGCATGTCCAAAAAAAAGGCGCCCGAAGGCGCCTTTTAGCTTGTTGCTTTTCCGTTACATCAGAACGTATGTTGCACGCCGAGTCCGATCGTGGTCACGTCCGTGCCCGGCAGGAGTCCGCCGGCTGTTCCGTTGATCGTGGCGTTGGAAGAGACGGCTGGACCGCCGCCCTCGTTCGCCGCCGGGCCTGCGACGTAGTAATAGTTCGTCCCGAGGCCGTTGTCGATCTTGCTGTAAGCCGCGTACACCTTGGTGCGCTTGGAGAGGATGTAGTCGTAGCCTACCGACAGCTGCTTCGCTGCGGAGTCTGGGCCGCAAACCGCGGAGGCAGTGGCACTTGAAACGGTGGCAGCACCCGCGTCGCAGCTCTTGCCGCCCGGGGTCTTGGTGTACCCCGCCCAGATCGCGCCGGGACCGACGTTGAACCTGCCGTTGACCACGTAGTTGGCCTGCTTATACGCGTTCGTGGTGGCCGCACCTGTGCGGCTGGAGCCATACTTCAGCTGTTCATAACCCACGCCGACCTGGCCCATGCCGAAGTCGAACTTGCCGCCGATCTGAACCGCCGTGTCCTTCGGGTTGGCGATCCCGTCTGCCTGCGTACCCGGGTTGAAGCCTT